>Ga0209427_10010877_pt1 | contig 10051 bp, 9 predicted proteins | sample DeeMarSWOR136_30_FD_187465 | JGI IMG/M metagenome (GOLD analysis project Ga0209427, IMG submission 187465) | Marine sediment microbial communities from White Oak River estuary, North Carolina - WOR-1-36_30 (SPAdes) (version 2) | ecosystem: Environmental > Aquatic > Marine > Intertidal zone >...
CGCGGGTTAACCAACCCGCTCGCGCGCTGCCGCAGTCTGCGTCAGAGGCACCGCTCATCCCGCCCGGCCACGATCACCGATTCGTCCTGCGTGTCGCGCTCGATTCCGACCGAAATGACCCCTGATTGCGCAAGCAAGCGTTTTTGATGCATCGCCTTCACTTGTTCGATGGTCGGTGATATGACATATCCTTTGGCGCCAGCCCCTGCACCGGAAGCAGCAACAATGACAGCCAGGCAAGTTGCGCGGTTCGAGATCGAAACGGGCACGGCAGCTGTGCCGGCATCCGTCAATATCCGCTGCACCGGGGCATGGACTGTGCAGGGAATCGCCCCCGTCGAACAGCCTCTGACGGCTGTTGCGCAAACTGATGCGGTCGATTGCGTGATCGACGCGTCGGCGATATCTGCGCTGGACACTGCGGGAGCATGGCTGTTGCATCGTACCGTCCGCACATTGGAACAGCGCGGTGCAAGGACGGTCCGGATCATCGGATTGCGACCCGAGTTCAACACCTTACTGCAGCTGATTACCGCACATGCTGCGACCGCCGAACCGGCGGTGCTACCCAAAGTCAGCCTGTTGGCCGGCATCGGAGCGCAGACCTGGTATAGCCTGATCCACTTGACCGGGATGCTCGCCTTTATCGGTGAGAGCGCGATTGTCTTTCTGCGTTCACTCCTCCATCCGCGCCGTATCCGCTGGCTTCCGATTCTCCACAATTTGCAGACCGCCGGGTTCGAAGCGCTGCCGATCACGGGGCTGTTGTCGTTCCTAATGGGGGTGGTGATCGCCTATCAGGGCGCCGATCAGTTGCAACAGTTTGGCGCCAACATCTTCGTCGTCGATCTTGTCGGCCTAGCCATGTTGCGCGAATTGTCGCCACTGTTGACCGCCATCATTGTCGCGGGCCGGTCAGGCTCCGCTTGGGCCGCACAAATCGGCACCATGAAGATCGGTGAAGAGATCGATGCGCTTCGCACCATCGGCGTCGGGCCACAAGAACTCTTGGTACAGCCCAAGATCCTAGCGCTGATCATCGCCCTGCCGCTACTGACGGTCTTTGCCGATATCACCGGTGTGATCGGTGGCATGGTCATGGCCAGCAATATGCTGGATATCAGTTTCCAACTATTCATCGATCGCCTTGAAGTAGCGGTCAGCCTGTCCTCCTTCCTGACTGGTGTCAGCAAAGCGCCGGTGTTTGCCGTGATCATCGCGCTGGTTGGATGTTTCCAGGGTTTTCAGGCTAGCGGCAGCGCGGACAGCGTTGGCCGCCAGACCACAGTTAGCGTGGTGCATTCGATCTTTCTGGTGATCGTGGCCGATGCACTGTTTTCTATCGTTTTCAACTGGCTCGAGTTATGAGTACCGCGAACAGAAATCAACAGCAGAGCGGCTCCGTCATTGACATCCGCCACCTGCATACGCGTTACGGCAAGGCAGTGGTGCATGAGGATGCCAGCCTGTCCGTACGGCCGGGTGAAATCTTCTCGCTGGTGGGTGCCAGTGGCTGCGGCAAGTCGACGCTGTTGCGTGCCGTTATCATGCTACTCCAACCCGTGTCGGGCTCGATCAAGGTGTTCGGTCAGGAAGTCGTCGGTCTGAGTGATGAAGAAGCGCTGCCGCTACGGCGTCGATATGGGGTAATGTTCGAACGTGGCGCCCTCTTCAGCTCGCTGACGGTGGCGGAAAATGTCAGCATGGTGTTGCGCGAACACACGCAACTCAGCCAAGCGCTCATCGATGAAGTCGTCGCACTGAAGATTGCCCTTACTGGCCTTCCGGCTGATGCCGGAGCCAAGTACCCGAATGAACTGAGCGGAGGAATGCGCAAACGGGCATCACTGGCGCGCGCCATTGCCCTGGATCCCGAACTGCTGTTTCTCGACGAACCAACCGCCGGCCTTGACCCGCTCAGTGCCAGCGGCATCGACGAGTTGGTGAAAAGTTTGCGCGATGTGCTCGGGCTAACCATAATGATGGTGACACACGACCTCGACCTGCTGTGGCGCACTGCCGACCGGGTCGCGGTTCTTGACAAGGGGCAGATCCTGGGGACTGGCAGCATGACAGAACTCTCAAAAATGGATCATCCGCTGGTGCGTGAATATTTCTATGGACCGCGTGGTCGCGCGGCGCGCGAGCAGGCATGGAAGAGAAAGTAAATTTTGCCGTGGTCGGGGTATTTGTGCTGGTTCTCAGCGCGGCGCTTATCGGTAGCGTGCTGTGGCTGAGCAGCGGCAAGACGTTTGGCAAATCCTACGACCTCTATCTGACGTATATGGACGAATCGGTGGCGGGATTGAACCTGAATGCGCCGGTTCGTTACCGGGGGGTCGAGGTCGGCCGGGTAAGAAAAATTTCACTGGCGCCGGGAAATGTCGAGCAGGTTCAGCTAATACTTGCCATCGAAAGCGGAACCCCCGTCAAGGTGGATACCGTGGCCACACTATCGACACAGGGTCTGACCGGAATCGCATTTGTCGACCTCACCGGTGGCAGTCGTGATGCGCCGGACCTCAAGAACGAGATCGAAGAGGGCTATCCAGTCATCCGCAGCGGCCCATCGCTCATGGTGCGTCTCGACGCCAGCCTGATCGACATCGCTGAGACCTTCAAAAACACTTCGCGCGTGAGCGAAGACCTTCCCACACTCGTTCAACGCATACAGCGTAGTGCCGATGTCTTTGACGACATGTCCAACACACTCGCCCGCGCCGCCACGGACGCAAGCGTCAAATTCACCAGTGAGACGCTGCCGGAAGTGCACAAGCTGGTTGAGGAATTGCGTGACGTGACCGCTTCGCTTCAGCGCACCGGTTATCAACTGGAACAGAATCCAAGCATCTTGCTGTATGGAAACCCGGCAAGGAAGCGCGGACCCGGAGAATAAACGTGCCCGTGGACATGATGCCTAGGCCGGAAGCGCAGCTGCTGACCCCCAGCCGCACTCTTTCGGTTCTGGCCGTCATTGGACTCCTGTCGGGTTGCGCCGCCCTGCCTGCACCGCAAGTGGCCGATCAGAACATCTATGTGCTGGATGCTCAACCGGCTACTCAGACAGCACTAATCAAGCGCGACTTCGTATTGGCCATCAGCCCGCTGCAGGCACGACCCGGTTTTGACACACCCCAGATGATTTACACGCAGCAGCCACACGAAGTGAGATCCTTCTTAACCAACCAATGGGCCGACACGCCGGCGCGCATGCTGGAACCGCTGCTGGTGCAGGCAATGGAGCAAACCGGGAGTTTTCGCGCTATCGTGCAGCCGCGCGGCGCGCTTCCCGCCGATGTCTTGCTGGAGACTGAACTGATTCGCTTGTGGCACGACTTCGCGACGCGGCCCAGCCGGGTTCAGCTTACGCTGCGCGCGCGCCTAATTGACCTGCGCGGCAAACGGGTGCTGGCCGTGAAGCAATTTGATGACACTGAAACTGTCGCCAGTGATGATGCCTATGGTGGCGTCGCGGCAGCGAATCGGGCAACACAACGTGTGCTGGAGCAACTGGCAGACTTTTGTGTAAACGCGGCAGTTATCCAGTAATCGCGGTTGTACCCACCTGCCGATTAATCGGATCACGCCGACCCGGTTCTTCCCGCCTTACTCGCCGCCCGCGGTTTCCTGTTTGCATCAACGGCGTCGCCTGGCTTCGCCGACACTGCTCCCACGAAACCGGGGCTGCCGTCCTCGGCAAGCCTTCCATGGGCAAGCATGACACCACTGTCATCGTGCGCGGATAGTGCCGACGATTTCTACACGCACGGGGTAGCCGTCTAGCTCGCGCGGTATCGCGGCCTGCGTCTGCGGACGCGGCTCATCCAGCCCCACCACGATCACCGATTGACCGCGTGCGTCGCGCCCGATCCCGACCGAGACGACGCCTGGTAGCGCAAGCAAGCGTTCCTGGTGCGTCGCTTTCACTTGTTCGATGGACGGTGACATGACGGAGCCTTTGGCTTCAACGCTCTGCACGGGCAGCAGGCCCAACAATAGCAACGCGAGCCCGAAGCGGTTCATAAACTGAGATTCAACGCCGAGAACACGTGTTCGACGCGATTGATGATAGTGCTGTTGTCGCTGCCCGCAAACAGCAACCCGACCAGCTGCTTGTCGTCATTGAGCACCGCCGAGCCGCTGTCCCCACCCTGGCTCATGGCGCCGGCCATGAGCTGGTCGGTAAACTGCGCGGTCTGTCCCGCCCCGTATTGCACGCTAGCCGTGACATCCACCTGGAGGATTTCACCCTGGGTGTAACCGGTGGTGCGCCCGCTCTTTTGCAATCGCATGCCGAGTTCACCGCGGCCCAGCCCCTGAATCCTTCCAATATCGAGGATCTCGTCGCTCACGTCGGAGGCACTCAGTGGCCGCGCGATCGCTGCGTCCACCAGATTGGAAGCGGCCTGAATGCGATAGGCGCGGTAACGGGTGTGGCTGCCGATCACCTGACAACCCGCATTGAGCAGCGCGAGCACACCGCGCGCAAAGCCACAATCGCTCGCGGGCTCAGCAAACGAGATCGGCACGAACTGGTGCAGCTCGGCGATCAGGTCGCCGGGCAGCTTGCCGCCGTCGTACGGGCCGGGCTGCAGGATCGGATCGCCTGGTGATGCCGCATTGCTGTTGGCAAGCACGTGATTGTTGGAAAGGATCATCACCTGCCCGCCCTGCTTGACCACACAACCGAGTGTGCCGGCCGTGATATCTCGGTGGCCGATCGACGAGCCACCCGGCGCCGGTCGCAGGCGCCCGGTATTTGCGAAGGCACGGATTACGCCAGTTGGCACCACGTCCGTGGGGATCCCGTCGATCTTCTCTGGCAACCGTTCACGCTCGCTTAGCGCAGCGAGCGGCACTTTCTGCGATACCGAGCAGATGACGGACAGCGCCTCGGTGCGCCGGTCGGCAGTGACTTTGTAGCCGACTCCGGTGGCGATCACATTTGGACAGGCTCGAAGTCTCGCGCCGTGGGCCCGCAGGGCGATTCTGACTTCGTCGAGTTGCGCCATGTTGCCTCCTTGCCGATTGAAGTGCGCGGGTGAATAACCAGCCTAATGCCACTCGATCGTGTCGCGACATGCTCTTCCGATCAATGGCGACTGACCCGCGATGGAAGGGACAGGCCAACCGATTGGATCGGCGGCGCGCGTCCGCGATGGAATTTGGACGCTCTTGGCCACCGGTGATCTGGCACCTCTATCGGTTCGCCATTACTGTACAAACGATCCTGCGCTCGGCACGCGGTCCGTCGAATTCACAGAAGAAAATGTTCTGCCAAGTCGAAAGACCCAGCTCGCCGTCCATAATTGGAACGGTCTCCGACGGGCCGACAAGGCCAGATTTCAGGTGCGCGTCACCATTGCCGTCCTGCTGGTCATGCAGCCACGCACCGCGCGGAATCAATTTCTGAAGCAGATGAACGACATCGGTCTGCACGCTTTCGTCCCAGTTCTCCTGAATCATAACCGCCGCGGTTGCTCCCTGCGCATAGACGTGCACAAGGCCATCGCGAACCCCGCTTTCCCGAACCACGTCCTTCACCAGCGCAGTAATGTCGATCAAGACCTCCCGCGCATGCGTGCTGATGGTGATGCTCTTGCGCATGAGGGAAATACTAACGCGGATTTGGCACCGCACCGACACTCCATCCACGCAAGTACTTGTTTTGTCATGGGCGAGACGCGGGCCATTTACGCCGCAGTATGTTGGAACGGATTTCTGGTAGCCTGTTCTTTCCCAGTCTTGCTCTATTTGGATGCCGCCATGCGCCAGAAGACCTTCCCCCGTCATTCGCTGATTGCTCGGTTGGCGCTCGCGGGCGCTGCCCTTCTCCCCGCCGTCGCCTTCGCATTGGAATTCGCGCCCCCCGGCACCCCCGGTACGCTGACGTTCAAGGTCAAAGCCGAAGGCAGTACCCGCCACAAGGCCGGGCGCGGCGCGGGGTACGAGGCCATCGCCTGGAAGATAAAGAACGGCGGCGAATTCTCGATTGTCGTCAACGCCGTCGAGCCCACCGCCGACACCTCTCCGCAAAACCGGCAAAAGATAGGTAAGGCAGACGACGCCTACCGTAAGACCATTACCGAGAACGATCAGGCGATCATTGACAAGTGGGAGGAGAAGGTCGACGCCTGTGGTGGCAACGAGGCCTGCGAGAATCGCGTGCGCTCGCAAATGTTCGCCGACCCGAAATACCAGCGCGCCCTGCAAAAACTACAGGGCGCCGCGCCGGAGATCATGGGTGCCGCCCGCGAGGTGAACTACGAACCGCGCATGCAGATATGGACAAATACCATGGGCACTTCCATTTCCGGTTCTGGCAAGGTCCAGTTTGATGTCGAGGAGACGACCTTCAAGGTTATTGACACCGCGGGCGGTCCCCCGGTCGACGTCACCTGCCGTTGGGCCGGGACCGAGAACATCAAGCTGGAGGCGGGGAAACAGGCGATGGGCGTCTTCATGACCATCGACGCCAAAGCCTCGACGTATGAGTTACGGATCCCGGCTGACCAACTGGCGGCGCAGTTGACGGAATCTTGCCGCGACAGCAAAGACGGCGCGCACGGTCCGAGCAAGAATCGCAGACTCCTTCGAGTTATTGGCAACGGTCCGGGCCGGGGCGCGAAGAATTTTGGACAGTTGCTCACCTTTAAGGGTCCGGTCGGCTCATCGCGCAGCCCGCAATTCAGCGGCAAGCAGGAGGTGACGACGGAGTGGCTGAGTAATGTGCAGCCTCCGCAGGTACCGTTGAAGGTCACTCTCGAATGGCACTTCAGCGCCAAGGGCAGATAGATAACAACCCAATCCATACCACCGAGGAGAGGTAGTCATGCACGCTCGCAGCGCTTCACTGTTTGCCTTTTGTCTTGCCATCGCGTCTTTTGCGCCGGTCCATGCCCAGGGTCCTGATGAGCTCTGGGAAGTGAAAACCGTCATGATCATGGAGGGCATGCGCATGCCCGGGCCACCGACCAAGGTGTGCGTCAAGGGCACGCAGGCCGATCGCATGACACCGATGGATAAAGACTGCAAGACCAGCGACGTCAAGACCGTTGGCAACCGCACGACCTATCGCGTTGTCTGCACGGGCAAGGAACCGATGACCGGAACCGGCGAGATCACCCGGGATAAGGGCAGCTACCGTGGCATCCTCAAGCTGACCAGCACGGTGGGTGGTGAATCGACCACAATGGTGAACGAGTACACCGGCAGGCTCGTCGGCAAATGCACGGCCAAATAAGCGCGCGCGATCACGCCGCATCGCGATCTTTTGACCGGTCGAATATCGTGGCGATTCCGGTACGGTGACGACCGAGCGCCGGTACAGCGGCAGGAAAATGGGTCGGTGACCGCTGCTTGCCGGCTCGATTGACCGGGATCAAAGCACGGCCCGCCCCAAGCGGGTCTGATCGAATAAACGGAGGCTTGGGTCGCGGGCGCTGGAGGCGCCGGCACACAGCGCCGCCGCTCCGGCTCACCCATGCCGACACCGAGCCCACAATCTCCGGATGTCGAGGGACTCCCGGATATCTCGACCCGACTGTCTGAGATCGTCGGGCAGCTCGCTCGCGAACTTCACCCCAGGAGCCGACGCTCCGTAACGCTCGACAGCCGACTTGAGCGCGACCTCGGGCTCGACAGCTTGGGGCGCGTCGAGCTGCTCGCCCGTATCGAGAAGGAATTCGGCATCGCCCTGCCCGAGCGCGTGTTTTCCGAGGTCGAAACGCCACGCGATCTTGCGCGTGCGCTGACCAGCGCGCGCCACCCGGGCGCAGGTGCAACGCCGTTGGAGGAGCGCGCGCCTGCACTGGACCAAGTCGCCGGCACTCCCGATCGCGCGCAAACCCTCATCGAGGTGCTCGCATGGCATGTGCAAGAACACGCCGATCGGCCACATGCACAGATGTACGAGGAATCCGGCGGGGGAGCGTGCATCACCTACGGCCAATTGTGGGAAGGTGCGCAACGAATCGCCGCGGGACTTCAGCAGCGCGGCTTGATGCCGGGCGACAAGGTCGCCCTGATGCTGCCCACGGGCTTCGACTATCTCTTCACCTTCTTTGGCATCCTGTTGGCCGGCGGCGTGCCGGTGCCGATTTATCCACCTGCACGCATGAGCCAGATCGAGGAACACCTGCGCCGCCACGGCGGCATCCTGGAAAACAGCATGGCGCAGCTGCTGGTAACGGTGCCGCAGGCCAAGGTCTTTGGGCGGCTGCTCAAGTCCTCCGCGCCCGCCATGAAACAGGTCGTTACGCCAGATGATCTCGCTGGCGGCGGCAAGCCGCAGCTCCCGGCGATCGGCGCACAGGACACGGCCTTTCTCCAATATACGTCGGGCAGTACCGGGCGCCCCAAGGGGGTGGTGCTGACCCACGCCAATCTGCTAGCCAACATCCGCGCCATGGGCGGTGCTACCGACGCAAGCGCGAAGGACGTGTTCGTCACCTGGCTTCCGCTTTACCACGACATGGGCCTGATCGGCGCCTGGCTGGGCAGCCTCTATTACGGCGCCTTCGTGGTCATGATGTCGCCGCTCACCTTTCTCACGCGGCCGTTGCGCTGGCTGCATGCCATCCACCATTACCGCGCCACGCTCTCGGCGGCGCCCAATTTCGGCTACGAATTCTGCCTCAAGCGCATCACCGACGAGGAACTCAACGGCCTCGATCTCAGTTCCCTGCGCCTGGTCTTCAACGGCGCCGAGCCGGTCAGCCCCGATACTATGCAGCGATTTCACGCACGCCTTGCGCCGAACGGCCTGCGCTGGGAAGCCCTGATGCCTGTCTACGGCCTGGCAGAAAACTCCGTGGGCCTGTCGTTCCCTCCACTTGGACGCGGGCCGCATGTGATGCGCGTTCAACGCGACGTGTTCATGCGCGAGGGACGCGCGGAACCGGCGCGCGACGAGGACGCGCAAGCGCTGCAGATGGTTTCCTGCGGTCAGCCACTGCCGGATCACGAGGTCCGCGTGGTCGATGACAATGGCCGGGAGTTGCCCGAAGCGCACGAAGGTCGTCTGCAGTTCCGCGGACCCTCGGCAACCAGCGGCTACTACCGTAATCCGGAGAAGACCGAGGCCTTGTTCGACGGCGACTGGCTCGAAACCGGCGACATGGGCTATATCGTAAACGGCGAAATCTACATCAGCGGCCGGCGCAAGGATGTGATCATCCGTGCCGGACGCAACATCTATCCGCAGGAACTCGAGGAAGCGGTTGGCAACATCGCGGGGGTACGAAAAGGCTGCGTGGCCGTGATCGGTGCGCACGACCGCACCACATCCACCGAGCGCCTGGTGGTGATCGCCGAAACCCGCGAAACCGACCCGTCCGGAATGGAAGCGTTGCGGGAACGGATCAATGGCATGACGCTCGACCTCATGGGCGTGCCGTGCGACGACGTGATGCTGCTTCCGCCGCACGCGGTGCTGAAGACCTCGAGCGGCAAGATCCGCCGTGCCGCCTGCAGCGAGGCTTATGAACAAGGCCGTCTTGGCGGCGCGGCGCGCCCGGTCTGGGTACAACTGGGCCATGTCGTACTGGCGGCAACGCGTCCCGCTCTGCACCGGCTGCGCCGCTCGGCGAGCGCCGCAACGTTTGCCGTCTACGCCTGGATCGTGTTCTGGTTGCTCGCGCCACCGACCTGGCTCGCCGCAGCCCTCCTGCCCCGGCCAGCGTGGGTGTGGTCGATGCTACGTGTGATGGCGCGGCTACTGGCACGGCTGCTCAGCATGCGCATTCATGTTACGGGTGCGTCACACGCCGCAATCGACAAACCCGGGGTACTGGTGGCAAATCACGCCAGTTATATCGATGGTATTGTCCTGGTGTCCGCCCTGCCGCAACCGGTGAGATTCGTTGCAAAGGCCGAACTGCTCCGGGGATTTATCGCGCGCGTATTCCTCTCGCGCATGGGTGCGGAGTTCGTCGAGCGCTTCAACCACGAAGCCAGCTCGGCCGATGCCCGGCGCCTGGCACAAATCACGCACACGCAATACCCGCTGTTCTTCTTCGCCGAAGGCACGTTTACCAGAGTACCGGGGCTG
>Ga0209427_10010878_pt1 | contig 10050 bp, 8 predicted proteins | sample DeeMarSWOR136_30_FD_187465 | JGI IMG/M metagenome (GOLD analysis project Ga0209427, IMG submission 187465) | Marine sediment microbial communities from White Oak River estuary, North Carolina - WOR-1-36_30 (SPAdes) (version 2) | ecosystem: Environmental > Aquatic > Marine > Intertidal zone >...
GCGCTTCGCCTCGCTAAGAACTTCTTGACAAAATGATCAAAATTGGCTCGCTCGGAGATCTTTGGAGACTTTATCGTGACAATTGAAACGGAACATATTCTTGAGAATTACTCTAAGCCAGAATCTTCAGCGTCTCAAAAATTGAATCTCCAAACCGAATAATGCTGTCTCTTTGTTCCTCATTGGCATAACGGATACAGTCACATCGAATGCGGTTTCGCGTTCGGATCAAGAACTCGAAGGCGATGACCGTTGGCTCGAGTACAACAGCAAAACAGAATGGCTGGCAGTCGACATGGGCACCCTGAACCTGGTCCAATAGATCAGAATCCAAAGGAACCCAGTAAATACCCTCCATCTGGGAAGAACCAAAACGTTCATCCAGATAGCCCTTGATCTTTTCATAATCGTTTGGCCGAAGCTCATCAATGCGATACTGTTTCATGTGTGGTAGCAGCCTCCCTTATACAGAAAAACCTTAGCAGCGGCAGGGTAAAACAATTTTTTTACCACACATTTTGGCCATAATAAAGAAGAAATCCCGCAGCACATAGGGTACTGCGGGATTTTCTCTGTTTCGAGGCTCGGATCTTATGCAATTACTTACTTATCCTTGACCTCCTCAAAATCGGCATCCACCACATCCTCGTCTTTGGGAGCCTCGGCTCCGGCCTGTGCCGAAGGCCCACCAGCTTGCTCACCTGCCTGCTGTGCACCAGAGGCCTTGGCATACATGGCTTCTGCCAATTTGTGAGAGGTTTGCATCAGCTCCTCACTCAGGCGCTTGATCTCATCAGTATCGGTCCCTTCCATGGCCTTCTTTAGACGTTCAATGGCCCCTTCTAGATTTGACTTGAGGCTCGAATCCACCTTGTCACCCATTTCTCGCATTGACTTTTCAGTCTGATAGATAAGGCTGTCAGCATGGTTCCGGGCGTCTACCAGGGCCCTTTTCTTCTTATCCTCCTCGGCATGTAGCTCGGCGTCCTTTGTCAGCTTTTCGATCTCCTCTTCCGAAAGGCCGCTGGATGCCGTGATTTGTATCGATTGTTCCTTTCCGGTTCCCAGATCCTTGGCCGAGACATGCACAATCCCATTGGCATCGATGTCGAAGGTGACTTCAATCTGCGGCATGCCCCGAGGCGCCGCAGGTATGCCAACCAGTTCAAAGCGGCCCAGAGTCTTGTTATATTCGGCCATTTCACGTTCGCCCTGAAGCACATGGATCGAAACCGCAGGCTGATTATCAGCTGCGGTGGAAAATATCTGACTCTTCTTGGTAGGTATCGTGGTATTCTTTTCGATCAATTTGGTAAATACGCCGCCAAGGGTTTCAATCCCAAGCGAAAGTGGCGTCACATCCAGCAACAGCACGTCCTGAACATCGCCTTTCAAAACCCCTGCCTGGATAGCCGCTCCAAGGGCCACCACCTCATCGGGATTCACCCCCTTATGAGGCTCCTTGCCAAAAATCCCCTTCACCTTCTGCTGAACAGCCGGCATCCGGGTCATACCACCCACCAAAATGACCTGGTTTATGTCTGAAGGGCTCAGGCCTGCATCCTTTAGCGCTGTCTGACATGGACCCACGAGCTTTTCCAACAAATCCTCAACCAGGCCTTCCAGCTTGGCCCGAGTCAGCTTCATATTCAGATGCTTTGGTCCGCTGGCATCAGCCGTGATAAACGGGAGGTTGATGTCAGTTTCCATGGAGGTCGAAAGCTCCATCTTCGCCTTTTCGGCAGCCTCCTTAAGTCGCTGCAAGGCCATCTTGTCAGTACGGATGTCGATCCCCTGGTCCTTCTTAAATTCAGTAGCAATGTAATCAATAACCCTTTGATCAAAGTCCTCACCGCCCAAGTGGGTATCGCCATTGGTGGATTTTACCTCAAAAACCCCTTCGCCGATCTCCAGCAAGGAAATATCAAAGGTTCCTCCACCCAAGTCGAACACGGCAATTTTCTCATCTTTCCTCTTGTCAAGACCATAGGCCAGCGAGGCTGCGGTCGGCTCGTTGATGATCCTTAGGACGTTGAGGCCAGCGATTCGACCCGCGTCCTTGGTCGCCTGGCGTTGGCTGTCGTCAAAATACGCCGGCACTGTGATGACCGCCTCGGTGACCTTCTCACCCAGGTATTCCTCAGCCGTCTTTTTCATGCTTTGCAGAATGTATGATGAAATTTCGGCCGGGCTATTAGCCTTCCCATGGATTTCAACCTGGACATCTCCATTGGGGGCCTGGGTAATCTTGTAAGGACAAATTTGTTTGTCGCGCTGAGCTTCCGCCGAAGCATACTTTCGACCAATAAGGCGCTTGACCGCAAACACCGTATTCTCCGGATTGGTAACAGCCTGTCGCTTGGCCACCTGGCCCACAAGCCGTTCCCCGCTGTCGGTCATGGCCACCATGGACGGTGTGGTACGTGCCCCTTCAGGGTTGGTAATCACCTTAGGCTCCTTCCCTTCCATAATAGCCACACACGAGTTGGTTGTGCCAAGATCAATACCTATGACTTTACTCATTCCTTTCCTCCTTCTACTAAAGTTACTGAACGGTTATGTCAACTTTATGTTTATCCTCAGTGGCCTGTGACTCGACGTCTGGCTTGGAATCCGGCTTCTTGGAAACCACCACCATTGCTGGCCGAAGAAGCCGGTCATTCATCATATATCCCTTCTGAAATTCCTTGGAGACTGTATTCTCAGGGTGCCCTTCCGATTCTTCCTGCATGACGGCCTGGTGAAAATTTGGATCAAACGGCTTGTCCAAAGAATCGATAGGGACAACACCAAACTTCTCAAGGCTTTCCAGTAGCCCTTTTAGGGTCATCTGGACGCCCTCCCGCATCCCGTTGAAGGCACTCTCATTATTTCCGTAAGTAATTTGGAGGGCCCGCTCCAGGTTGTCCACGATCGGCAGGATATCCTTGATGAGCGATTCGTTGGCAAATTTTCTAAAATCGTTCATCTCCCGCTCCATACGTTTCTTGTAATTTTCAAATTCTGCCGTTATCCTAAGGAGTCGATCGTGGTTTTCTTCGGCCCTTGCGTCTGCAGCACTGAGTTGTTCTTCAACGCCTTCCTCCTCGCCTGAGCCTTTCTTAGCCTTCTCGGAGGCACCTCCCTCGAGTTTTTCGGCCACTTCAGTTTCACCTGATTTCCCGGACGGGTGCTTGCTTTTTCTCTTACTCAAGGATACCTCCTATCGTCCACTTGAAATAGCATTCGAATTTCCTTTTTTGATCGGCATGGTCCGCATGAGGCGAATCACACAAAATCCCGTAGCCATTTAATAACTTGATCTTGTCTGATTTGATGTATTTATCCATATTTAGCTAGAGGTTGATAGCAAAATAAGAACCACCCGGGGCTTTGTCAAGAGGCAGTTGCTTAAATAGTCTCCCCTGCCAAGTCTCTCTGGCCTCCTGCGTTTTTTTGATAAGAGAAAGGGTCTGTTGTTTGTTTAAGCTCCACCCAGGAACAAGAAGGGCCGAGGGATCAGGATCTCCAGTAAGACGTTGTACGATAATATTGGGAGCAAGACGTTCTAAGAACGCCGCGATCCACTCCACATAGGTCTCCTGGTCCAGTACTGTACAACCGCCCTCCTGAAAAAGCCGTGCCAATGGAGTTCCCTTAAGGATATACAAGCTGTGAATCTTAATGCCGTTTATGCCCAGGCCAGCCAAGGCAGTGGCTGTATCAAGGACATCCTTCCTGGATTCGCCGGGAAGCCCCAAGATGACATGGGCACAAATTAGTATATCTCGACCTTGGGTCATCCGCACAGCTTGAACAAAATCTTGAAAGGTATGCCCCCTATTGATCTTTTCCAGCGTTCGATTGTGTATGGATTGAAGTCCGTACTCAAGCCAGACCATATGCGTGGCAGTGTATTCTTGAATAAGGTTTAGTCTTGCCGCATCAACGCAGTCCGGCCTGGTGCCAATAGCAAGCCCCACTATGTCGGAATCTGCCAGGGCCTCATCGTACCGTTTGCGGAGGATATCGCAAGGGGCGTACGTATTGGTAAAAGCCTGAAAATACGCTATGAACTTCTCGGCCTTGTACCGAGCCGCCAATCGATCTTTTGCTTTCTGAATCTGCTCCTTGATTGATTCGGCCCTGCGGGCCGCTCCAGTACCAGAGCCCTTACCATCGCAATAGATACACCCATCAAAGGATAGGGTTCCATCCCGGTTAGGACAGGAAAAGCTGGCATCTATGGTAATCTTCTGAACCCTGCAACCAAAGCGTTCCCTGAGATAAGTGTTAAAATCATTGTATCGTCTTAAGGTCATAGGATTCATACCATGTTACATCTTTTATCAATGTATGACTGAAAAGAACAGCTTGATTTTTTGAAATGACTTTGGATAAAGTACCATACGGTCAATAAACCTGAATATAGCACAGGACTTGGACATAAGGGGATGTTTGGCGGGAGGTTATAAAACTTGGTTGCGCACCCTTCATCGAACCTTTTTCCAACGCACCTTAAGCTGTCAAAATTCGGCCGAAGCCAGCCCACGACACAGACTGAATTACTTACCGCTGCTTCCTCCCGGATCTGACGGGGTTCGTAACCGCCTGTTGCGTGGTGCCCGACCTAGGACAGCCCTTGGAACATGGAAGTGCAGACCCTCAAAAGGGAATTCGGCCCCGCATTAAGCGGATTTCGGGTGACAGGACACCGCTAGCTTCCCGCCTAGCGCAACCAAGCAACCACTATATAGCTTAAGCTGGGCTCTATTTCAACTGCAAAAGATCTGCAACAACCGGAAAGAGGTACATTCACAGTATCAATGAACGGGCTCATGTGGGTCTGACATGCAAAAGCAGAGGTGATGAAAACAGCAGTCTTTATTGAAGCGTGCCAAGCCTTTCGCAAAAACGGCGACCTAAACTTGTCCGCATCAATCGCCTTCTATGCGCTTTTGTCCATAATTCCTTTTCTTTTCTTAATGGTTTTCCTCATCGGTCACATAATCGCCACCTCTGAAGATTTGCAGGTAAATCTAACTCTGTTTATTCAAAGGGCTCTACCCTACTACAGCGGCGTGATCCTCAGAGAGGTCAACTCGATTACCCTGAGCCGCGGGTTTTATGGCTGGTTTGGTCTGCTCTTTATGATTTGGACGGCCAGCTTGATGTTCGGATCCTTGGAAGCAACCCTCGGGATCATATTCAACGCACAGAGACATCGCTCTTTCCTCCACTCAAAACTCCTTGCAATGGCCATGATCCCACTTGGTGGGGCCTTCCTCACACTTTCTTTCTTGGGCACGACGGCCATGAAAGCCCTTTCAAGGTTTCAATCGGAATGGGTTGGATCCACCTGGTTAGCGTTTCTCTTGGATAGCATAGGGATTCGGTATGTTTTGCCCCTTACCCTCATGGTGCTCTTTCTGACCTGCATTTACTGGGTTGTACCTTATAAAAAAGTCTTCTCAAGGTCGGCCTTCTTAGGGGGCTTACTGTGTGCACTGATGTGGGAAGGGGCTAAGCATATCTTTGCCGCCTTCGTTCTGCCCAATCCCACTTATGGCCTCCTATACGGATCTCTAAAGGCTTTTATCCTTTTTATGATCTGGGTCTTTCTTGCTTCATCCATTCTGTTGTTCTGTGCCGAGATTGCCTCAGCGCATCAGAGGTTAACGAAGCGCCGTTACCGTTAAGAGATCGGCAGACCGCTGCGGAGGCATACCATTTTCCCCTTGACTCAAGCTACACGGCGACTTTTAATATATACAACGCCCCATGCCAACCTCCAAAAAAGATTACGGTTTTTTGTCTGCGGTTGAGACCGCTATCCGCCATTATCACATGCTCGATGAAGGAGATACTATCCTGGTGGGCGTTTCAGGTGGACCGGATTCTGTAGCGCTTCTTCACAGTCTAGTGACCCTTGCGCCTAAGTGGTCTCTCCAATTGGTCATAGCACATTTGAACCACCAATTACGCGGAGCGACTGCAGATCAGGAGGCAGCCTTTGTCGGGAGGCTAGCTACAGGCTTGGGTATTTGTTGTGAAATAGGTTCAAGAAACGTAGCAAAATATCGTAGCGAGCACCGACTATCCCTCCAGGAAGCAGCCAGGATTGTTCGTTATGCCTTCTATGATGAAGTCGCGGCCAAGTATTCTGCCAGCAAGATTGCCCTTGGACACCATGCGGATGACAATGCCGAATCGATCCTCATGCGTTTGCTGCGAGGAACAGGCCCCCTGGGACTTGCCGGCATCCATCCTGTTCGTCATGGACTAATCATCCGACCGCTCATAGGCTTGACCAGGAAAGAGATATTGGCTTTCCTCGAACTGGGTGGCTTTGAGTACATGAAAGACCGTTCTAACCTCGACACAAAATACCTCCGAAACCGGATACGTCATGAACTGTTGCCTCATCTCAAGGAGCGCTATAACCCGAATACGGTTTGTGCCCTGAACCGACTTGCCTCCATTCTCAGGGATGAAGAGGATTTCTGGGACCAGGAGGTTCGGCGAACACTTCAGGATTTTGTATTGGACCATACTCCGGATCGCCTAACTCTTATGCGTCGCGGACTCTCCGATTTGCACCCGGCACTCTTGCGTCGTTTGGTACGCCAGGCCGTCTTATTACTAAAAGGCAATCTGAGACGATTTGGCCATGTTCACGTCGAAGCAGTAGCCCGCCTCATTGCCGCGCCTTCACCTTCTGGATCTCTATACCTGCCGCAGGGGATTAGTGTGGTTCGTGATCGGGAAGAGATCAACTTTTCATTGAGCCCCATTGAGGAAAGTGCCTCGTTTGAATATCGCATACCCTGCACACAGACTACCTTTATCCGTGAGATCGGTATCTTTCTGAAACTTTCCGTTTGCGATGGCAGTGATGTCTCGCACCCCAAGGACTATCCTCCGACTACGGCGCTTTTTGACCTGGCTGCGGTCACTTTTCCGCTCAAGGTTAGAAATTTCAAGCGGGGAGACCGATTCAAGCCTTTGGGGCTAGTGGGCTCACAGAAGGTAAAGACCTTCTTTATCAACCAAAAGGTTCCCCGCTCAAAGAGACTGCGCTGCCCCATTCTCATTAGTGGTGGAAGGATTATATGGGTAGGGGGATACCGGATAGCCGATTCGGCCAAGGTCACCCAAAAGACGAAAAAGATCTTGAAAGCCGAACTCTTACCGATATGATTAATAAAGATTGAAATCCTGACTTCACTGTATTATATTTTATAATAATTTGCAGGACTCTAAACACACCGATAAACGAGTAGGTGGGGAGGTTATTCTTTCGTGAACCCTTTTTATAAAAATCTTGCCCTATGGCTGGTGATCAGCCTCATGATGATCATGCTCTTTAACCTGTTCAACCAGTCGAGGATCCAGGACAATGAGATCAGTTACACGGAATTCATGGCCCAGATCGAAAAAAGCAACGTTGTTGGGGTGGTAATCCAGGGTCAAGAGATCTCTGGTACCCAAGCTGATGGTAAGCGTTTCAAGACCTTTGCCCCTCAGGATGCAGACTTGATTAAGATTCTTAGAAATCGCGGGGTGACTATTAAAGCCAAACCTCCTGTTGAATCCCCGTGGTATATGAATCTGCTGGTATCATGGTTTCCGATGATTCTGTTGATCGGCGTATGGATCTTCTTCATGCGTCAGATGCAGGCAGGCGGGGGCAAGGCCCTGTCTTTCGGGAAAAGCAGAGCTCGGCTCCTATCAGACCAGTCTGCTAAGGTAACCTTTGATGATGTTGCAGGCATTGATGAAGCCAAGGAAGAGTTGGGTGAAATCATTGATTTTTTGAAAGATCCGAAGAAGTTTACCCGCCTGGGCGGAAGAATCCCAAAGGGTGTGCTACTGATGGGTGCACCCGGAACCGGTAAGACGCTTTTGGCACGGGCAATTGCTGGAGAGGCCGGGGTTCCCTTTTTTAGCATTAGCGGCTCGGATTTTGTGGAGATGTTTGTAGGCGTTGGGGCTTCCCGTGTCAGGGACCTATTTGTTCAGGGGAAAAAGAATGCGCCCTGCATAATCTTTATTGATGAAATTGACGCTGTGGGCCGACACAGGGGCGCTGGCCTTGGAGGGGGGCACGACGAAAGAGAGCAGACTCTGAACCAGCTCCTGGTGGAGATGGATGGATTTGAATCGAACGAAGGGGTCATTCTGATATCTGCCACAAATCGACCCGACATTCTAGATCCTGCCCTCATGCGTCCGGGGCGTTTTGATCGCCAAGTCGTCGTGCCTGTACCCGACGTTCAGGGTCGGGAAGGAATCCTCAAGGTTCATAGCCGCAACACGCCCCTGGCCGATGATGTTGATTTGTCCGTTCTTGCAAGGGGCACACCCGGATTCTCCGGGGCGGACCTTGAAAACATGGTCAATGAAGCCGCGCTTCTGGCCGCCCGCTTTGACAAGAATCGATTGGAAATGGTTGACTTTGAGGAGGCTAAGGACAAGGTGCTCATGGGAACAGCCCGCAAGAGTATGATCATAAGCGACCAGGAAAAAAGGAATACCGCCTATCATGAAGCGGGCCATACCTTGGTAGCCAGGATGATCCCGGGGACTGATCCAATTCACAAAGTGACCATCATCCCCAGAGGACGCGCAATGGGGCTCACTCAACAACTCCCTATAGATGAAAAGCACACCTATCCGAAACAATACCTCTTGGACAACCTTTCTGTACTCATGGGTGGTCGGGCGGCCGAAGAGTTGGTCTTGGACGAGATGACCAGCGGGGCCGGTAACGACATTGAGCGAGCCACAGAAACCGCACGCAAAATGGTCTGCCAGTGGGGTATGAGCGAGAAATTGGGACCCCTCTCCTTTGGTCAAAAGGACGAACAGATCTTCCTCGGAAGAGAGTTTGCCCAACATAAAGACTATAGTGAGGAGACGGCTGTGCTTATCGATCAGGAAATCAGGGACCTCGTCACTCAGGCTTATGAAAAGGCCAAAAAGATCCTCCAGAAGAATATGGATACCCTGCACGCCCTGGCACAGGCCCTGCTCGATAGAGAGACGCTGGTGGAAAGGGAAATAGATGCCATCATCGCTGGTGATGTCCCCGAAACCGCGAAGCCAAGAGAAGAAGGGACAAAATCCGGCGCACACACCCAAGATGAGACCACGGCACCCGGCAAACTCCGGCCACTTCCTAGCTAAATCCCATGAATATGAATGGCCAAACCCCGTTTGAGCTTCTATGCGGCTCATATTTGCTGACCTTGGGGCCTCGGACTTTAATGATGGGCATACTAAATGTAACGCCCGATTCATTCTCAGACGGCGGTCTATATTTTGACAAGGAGGATGCGGTAGCCCGCGGGGAGGCGCTGGCGGCAGCCGGTGCTGATATCATTGACATAGGAGGGGAATCATCGCGTCCCTTTTCAGAGCCGGTGCCTGCAGAGGAAGAGATCCGACGGGTGGTCCCGGTCATCGAAGAGCTCGCCCGTTATGTTTCCGTTCCCATATCGATTGATACCACTAAGGTCCTAGTGGCAAGACAGGCTCTTGAAGCAGGAGCAGTTATGGTTAATGACATAGGAGCGCTCAGGATAGATCCGGCCATGGCAGATCTAGTTGCTGATGCAGATGTGCCGGTCGTGTTGATGCATATGAAAGGCACCCCCAAAACAATGCAGATTGATCCGCAGTATGAAGATGTGGTTGATGAGGTCAAAACCTTTTTGGCTGATGTCATTCACGCAGCTGAACAAGCAGGCATTGACCGCAGTAAGATCATCGTAGATCCGGGAATCGGTTTTGGTAAGACGGTCGGCCATAATTTACGCCTCATAAAAGATCTTCGGGCATTGGAGCCTCTTGGAGTTCCTATTGTAATCGGCCTTTCTCGCAAGTCTTTTATATCAAAGCTTTTGGGTCCTGGAGACGAACGTCGCGAGGTGGGAACACAGGCCGCAGTGGCGGCGGCTGCCTTGAATGGAGCGCACATAGTACGCGTACATGACGTGGAACGAACCAGAGAAACCCTGAAACTGGTTGATGCCATCAAGAATTCATGATCATAATCGATGACCTGTA
>Ga0209427_10010879_pt1 | contig 10050 bp, 13 predicted proteins | sample DeeMarSWOR136_30_FD_187465 | JGI IMG/M metagenome (GOLD analysis project Ga0209427, IMG submission 187465) | Marine sediment microbial communities from White Oak River estuary, North Carolina - WOR-1-36_30 (SPAdes) (version 2) | ecosystem: Environmental > Aquatic > Marine > Intertidal zone >...
TCCCATATGTCTCTAATCGTTGTTCAGCTTCCGCAGAAGATAATCCTTCTTTATTTATATTTAAAATTTTGTATAATTCTTCGATGGATTTATCATGTGTTTCAATCATTTTGGACTTAGCATTATTTTATATTTTGATTTATAAATTTATGATATTATATTTAGATTTAGGTAATTTTTTATAAATGGACAGGGAATGTCTATGTCGTTATAGAAAGTCTTTATAAGTAAATTAATCTAATTATTAATTATTTTTTTTAAGAAAGACCAGCCCTAAGGTTATCAGGCTGTATGCTCGTCGCCGAGTTCAAAACATACCTCATTAATAGCTCTTTTTTTTCTATTTCCGAAGTTTTGAAGGAAGTTATCCCATAATACTCGAAAAAACGCAAATTTAGAACCATTTACGGGAGGGACTGCCCTTTTTCAAACGAGGCTTAGAATCCACGACTTGTGAGAGCAACCGCTTGCTAATGGCAGGAAATTTTTCCCTAAATTTGAAGTTCTTTCGAGTGTTCACTTGAATAAAGAATCCATGAGGTAATGAGTCAAGTGACTATGATTATTTTCGTTCAAATCAATGAAAGATATACACAATGTAGTCTGGTTTTTTTTCTCACCTCTTTTTTTTCTTATGGAATTAACAGTAAAAAAAGTTAATATTCTATTTTAACTCAGAGAGAGAGGTAATTTTTTGGATTTTTATAAGATTTTATAAGTTTTTATTAAAATTTAACTAACTGTTTAAATGCTATAATTAATAAAAATAAGCAGAATATAATTTTTTAGGATTACACAAATTCTATAATTAAAATGGAAATTAAAGAGTTATTTATTAAAACTACATTATAATATAAATATATAAGAGACAGTGTGATTACGATGGATATAATTAAGATTTTAAATGAAAATAAAAATTTAATTGAAAAAGAATTTTCTGTAGAAAAGATTGGAGTTTTTGGCTCATACGCTAAAGGAATTCAGACCGAATCAAGTGATATCGATATTTTAGTTGAATTTAAAAATCCAACCTACGACAATTTTATCAATTTGGCATTTTATTTGGAGAAATTGTTTGGAAAAAGAATTGATTTAGTTACTATAAAAGGATTGAGTCCTTATATATACCCATTTGTAGAGAAAGAGGTTGTATGGTGTTGAAAAGTCAAGAACCATTGCTAAAACATATTTTGGATGAGCTTGATTTTATTCTTAAACATACCAAGGATATTGATTTTGATGTTCTAATGAATAATGAAATATTGCAAAGAGCTATAGTTAGAAGTCTTGAAATCGTTGGTGAAGCAGTAAAACAAATAGATGATGTCTTTAAAGAAGATCATAATGAGATTGAATGGAAAAAAATAGCTGGTTTTCGAGATATATTAATTCATAGATACTTTTCTATAGACTGGGATATTGTATGGGATATTATTCAAAATAAGGTCCCTGAACTTAGAGAAAAGATATATGAGAATATTTTAAAATAAATACTGAATCTAGTCCTTCAATAAATTTTTCGATATTAATAATAGCAATTTTTATATCCTTCAAATAGATTGGCAACATGTTACTCATATATAACCTCTTGAAGCATATGTTTAATTCTGGAATTTTATTCTCGATGAGAATGTACCAATCTCGGTTAAAGATTTAATTCATGATTTAGGTTTTAATGTTTTCACTTTACACGATTTAAATATGTTAGGAATTCAGAATGGTGAAGAACCAAAACTAGCTTTAAAAGAAGAAGCTACTATTATCACCTTAACTTCTGATTTTCTATAATTAAAGAAAAGTCTTCAGAAAAAGAGTCATATAATATATATTAAAATACATCCAAGAGATCCGAAAAGAATAAGAGAATTACTCTGTAATAGTTTAAAAAAGTATATTTCTAAGTTAAACACTCCATGTAAGTTAATTATTACTGAAGATGATATCATTTTAGATGAATTAAAGTAAATAAAAACCTATTCCAAATAGAAAATAAAGATTACAGCCTCTATTCACGCCAATAAAATTGAGTAAGAAAGAATAAGAAAAATAAAAAATTACCATTATTTCACTCTCTATATCGTATCTAATGGTAATTAAATCAAAACGCCTCTAATCACGTTAAATTTAAATGTGTTTCTAGCATGGCTTTACATGAGAATGAATACCTTCAAAGAATTTCACATCAACAAGTATATCACCCTAAAATTAGAGGATGATCTCACTTTTATCTATGTAAACAATAAAAAATTTGAACAATGTAAACACTTGCTTTTTCAAATTCGCGAAAATCAAAGAAACACATATACTGAAATCACCTCTATTGATGACGCCGAAAAACAATTAGGGACTTTGTCTGAAAGTGTTATACCCCCGGAAGATGAGTTCTGGGGACACTGCTCTAACCTGTAAGCATGGGATATAAATTCTTTGGATAACACATGGAATCATCCAACTGAATCCGAAAGGAACTATTGGTCTGATTCGACTGAAACAGTGCCTCGACCAGCCCCTGGTTTTGATAATTATCCATCATCACCACCTTAGGAAATATATAATTAAAATAAAAAAAATTTGGCCCTATATAACCAAATTTGACCTTTTTTTCCCTATTCTACTAAAATTTTTAAAACTTACATTCCAAAATCAACTTCGAAAAGGATTAAAAATTAGGGAATTATCAAAGTTAAAGATGATATATGTTATATGGGGCTGGTAATAAAAAATCGGAAATAACCAACACATATCACCTGGATATTACTTGCTTAAATAAGGATATATTTTGTTTTATATTCTCTTCATATTTTTTTGGGATTGTTAATCCTCCAATTAAAGAAAAGAGGCCGCCTATTAAAATCAAAAACAAAAATAAATATAAATCAAAATCTATGTCATAATAACCGACCATAGTTATTGATGCTATTAGAAAAAAAATGATTACACCGACACCTATAACGATCCCAAAAAGCCGAGGATTGTCATATTTAAACAATGTTCTGATTCTGTTTTTAGTAAGTAATAGATACAAATCAATTCCATTTAAAAAAATAAACAAAATTGAAATTATAATCAATTTTGGAAAAATTATACCAGAAATTATCGCTGTGATAATACTTAAGATAATGAAAACAGCGGAGAAACTTGATCTCTCCAATATCTCACCTTTATATGGTAAATTTTCTCGATTTCTTTAATTTAATAATTAATAATTTAAAGATATAAACTTTGTTATTACCATAAGTAATACTATATATATGTGTGGTTAACCATATTGCCTTAATTAATTATTTCAATCTGAATTAGAAAGAAATTAGGTTTAGTGAATTGAATAGAACTCCTAATGATAATAGATTAAGTGCAAAAAACCAAATAATCCTATGTTTAAAAGAGCTCCGCTTAAAAATTTGATGATTCTAAAAGCAGCTAGTAGAATTCAGTCTCACGCTGACAAGTTTGGTATAAATCAGCTATTTAAAGTTAGAGCCCTAAGAGCTGCAGCTAAAAATAAGAAAAAAGTCTACTAAAAGACTATCAAAATCTTACTTGTGTTTAATTTATATTTTATTCAAATTCTTTAATAGTTGAATTCCTTTATCATTTATTTTTATTGAGGAACTTGAAATGTTATCTACATAATTACTCTCTTTTTTCAGCCAGTTAAATCCCTCTTTTACTTCCTCATCTCTAAAATTTGGGATTTTTCCCTTTAAAAAGTTGAAAGTCGTTTGCCATTTGTATCTACCAGTTCTTCTAAAAATAAATAATAATATATCTTCAATAGCAGGAGGATAGGCTTTTTCTTTTTTTTCTTGATCTACTTTTATATGAATATCTTCGGTGGTGATTTTTGGAGGAATAACCTCTATAGGTCCCATTCTTGGAGGTTCTTCTATTTTCGGAGTAAAGGCTTCTAAAGTTGGTTGAATTACAGGGGTTATTGATATTTTAGGTAAAGTACTAATAAATTCAAAGAATTCTCCGATATCTATTCCCAAACTATTTTTTAATAAGATCTTTGCGTAAGAAGGATTTAACTTTTGATTAAAAATTGATTCATAAAATACTAATAATGATAAATAAGCTTGTTGAGATTTTGTTAATGGATAGACACCTCCAATTCTTTCAGGATAAGTCTCTTTTAATTCGGAAATTAAAGTTTTTGAAAAATCAGAAGTAGTAACAAAATAAACAAAATCTATTTGTTTTTGTTCTAATAATTTCTTGGAAGTTTCTATATGGCTTCTTAAAACACTACTCTTTTTCTCATAAATTTTCACCTGAAATTCAATTCTCTTCATTTCTCCTATCTTATATTTTGACGCTAAACTAACTACAATATCTGGTCTGACTGTTTTAGACCTTGAATTGTCTTTAATTCTAATTTGAGGATTATTCTCTACGCCATAAATATTATAATTTGGATCTGTTCTAAGTATTCCAAAAGCATTCTGTAAAGCATTTTCTACTAAAGTTGAGCGTTTTCCTGCTGTTTTAATTTTCTCACTCCATAACTTATTATACAAAATTTCTACTTCAAAATCATCCAAAACGATATCTTTCTTAAATTTCTCCATTATTTTAAAAGCATCAGAGATGTATTCTATTTTTCCTTTTTTCTGAAATTCCTCCCAATAATCGTTTAAATATATTTTTACATTTCGGATGTTTTTAGCAGAGATTCTGTAAAGATATTCTATTGCCTCAGGGCTAAAAGGATATAATGAATATTCAACAGGCAAAGTAACAGAATACTGATTATATAATCGATCTAAATGCTTTTTGACAATCTGCTTAATCTGGGCTAATTCTAAAAATTTCAATGAAATATTATTAGAAGAAAATAAACCTTGAAATTGGTTATAATAATCACTATTCTTTAAAAATGATATAAATTCCATCCATGTAGATGATGTTCCAATGACTACTAATAGAGTCCGAGAAATTTTATTGCGAAAATCAAGGAGCATATTTATAAAATTAATGAATTTTTCCTCCTTTTTAGAACCCAATAAAGATTCTATATTATCAATTCCTACAATAATTCCTACTTTCTTATTGCCGTATAACCACCCTATTAGATTTGTAATAATATTGAATATTTTGGACGCATCTGTTTTATTTTTAATAAATTTATCTGCTCCATATTCAATAGCGCTTAATTCATTAATAGCTTTAATAGAAATATCAAAATCGGGATTTAGAACCAATAATAGTTTCTCTAAAAATTGCCATTCAAAATTAAAATCTTCTTTTGTTCGTAGTATTCTATAATTTCTTTTTATAATATCAATACATTTATCGTATTTATCAAGACAATCAGATAAATGAAGATATTCTTCAATGTCTTTTACATCTTTTAATGGATTCTCTCCTCCATATTTGAATTCTATAACTCCTAATAATTTTTTTAATGTAAGAAATGATAATTCATCAAAAAAGGAAGTTTTACCTAAATTTTGAATAATTTCACTATAAATATATAGCATATTGCAATATTCTGGGTCTTCTGGAGAATCCATAAAGACTGAATCAAGTTTGTAGTCCTCATATAAATCAATTAATCGATACTTTTTTTGTTTGATTGCTCTGAATATATGACTATACAATGTTGATTTTCCACTCCCTCCAGCACCTTCAATATATAGTGCAATACAATTCTCATTTTCTACTACTCTTTTTATTGTTTCAACAATTATTTTAATTTCATCTATTCTTCCTACAAAGACTTCTGGAATACTACTTTTCGTTGTAGTCTGAAGAATAAAAGGACTTGGATTTCTAAGAATTATCTCATCAATTCTATTTTTATCTGGAAATAATTTTTTTGAAAATAGCCCTTTTTCCATTTAAATGCTCCTTAAAAAATTTTAATCAAAAATACTGATAAGTTTGAAGATATTTCCATAATTATCTTTTATGGAAAATTTATCGCTGCTTATCCCTGCTTCTAATTGAATTTTATTCCTATTATATAGTTTAATCAAATATTTAGAAAAATTGTCTTTTGAAATATTATAATCTTTATTAATTATCTTGTATAAATCTTTTAAAAGAACCTTTTTAATACCTAAAGTCTTTTGAGATAATTCAAGAACCTTTTGATTGACAATTTCTAAAAGTTGATCTTCACTTCTAATTTCAGATTTTACTGCTTTCCCTAATTTCAATACTCTAAAATCTTGTTCTAATTGATATAAACGACTTTCAATTAAATCTAGTCTCTTCAAAATGGTTATCGATACTCCAACTTTTTTTGGTTTAAATACTGAAGTTTTAGTTTTTTTTAGAGATTTTTTTCCTGTACAGCTTTTTATATGTTTTTCATAATAAGTTCCACCTCTATGATACACTTTCCCACATTTTGGACACTTTAATTCTACTATAAGGACAACACCTCGATTTTTGAAAATGAAAATTAAATGTTTATGCTAGTTAGAATTCTTAAGATTAATTCCTTAAGCTATAATATTCAAAATTATTTTAAAAGTGTTATTTATGATTCGGTTTTTTTAAGAAGGAAAATAAAAGTCTCATTAAACATCTAAAATTTTCCATTGTTTTAAGTTTTAATTTGTGTAAGATTTAAGTTTTTTATTTGAAATTTTCATAATATAGAAAAAAGTACATAGATACATGGTTCCAAAGAATTACTTGAACATGGATTTGAACATATTGAACGCGGAACTGATTTTGATTTAAGAATTGCGATGATAAGTATTGATAATGCAGCCGAATTGGCAATTAAGACATATCTTGCTAAAAATCGAAGAAATCTTAAGATTTCTAGGAAAGAATTTAAAAAAATTAAAGAAAATTTTCCTAGCTTATTTGATGGGCTTGAAAGGTATCCCGTTGAAGATGTATCAGAAGAAGAATTAGATATGATTGAACAATTTCATGGTATAAGAAATAGTTTATATCATGAATGTAATGGGATCTTTGTAAAAAAAGATATAGTAGATTTATATGCTGTAGTCACAAAAGAATTAATAAATCAGTTGTTCAATTTAAATAAAATATTCGTTGATAGTGAAGAATACTTTGAAATATTAGGAGATTTTATGAAATTAGTAAAGAGATTTGAATATAATGTATATGATTCGGCTTTTAATCATGGATTTGATGCAAAAGGATTCGATGATATCGAAGCATTAGACTTTTTAGAACAAGCCAGTTTAATTACTAAAGAGGATTATAACAAATTTTTTAATATCTTAGAAATAAGAAATAAAATCTTTAAAGATAACAAAATTCGCGATATATTAATCTTAAAAGAAGCTTTAGGAGATATCAATTACTTCCAAGAAAAACTTCAATTTTAGTTATTATTTTTGATATTGAGGACAATTTTAAAATTATTCGTGAAACGGTTATTCAACGCAATTTTAATGTTCTATATAAGAAATTCCTATAAAATCCTTAAAATCAGTTTTAATAATCTCTATTAACTTTTTAGAAAAAGATCTAAAGTGAGAAATATCTCCATTAAAATCCTCAAGAATATCTTTATAGTGAGTTAAAAAACTATGAATAATGAGCTCAGAAATTTTTTCTAATTTTTTTTTATCAAAATTTTTATTTTCACATTTGAGAACTAAGTGATAATTCATTTTATGAGTATAAAAGAAAAAGAGAAAACTGTCTAAAACCAGTGTTCTTAAACTTTCTTTAAAACTATTTTTTGTAAATCGACATATTATATCAAAATAGCTTGCTAAAGATTGTTCATCATCTAATTTTTCATTTTTTATGAAATTATGATAAAATAGAGCGATTCCTGCTTTATCTATGATCATTAATTCTTTAATCATGTTAATTATTCATTCTTATCTGGAAGATCCAACTAAAATTATGGAGGAATTTATTTTAAAACTTTTAATCTAGATCTTACAGAATTAACAATAATATATTCTCTTGAATTTAATACATAAATCTTGTATATAAATGCATATTATTTGGTAAACAATAAATTATAAAATAATTTTTTTGATATGTAAAAAAAAAATAAAATAGTAATCCGTTTTAATTACAATAATTATTTCATAAAATCAAATAATAATATTGAAAAATTGATATTTATGGCATGGGGCGGTTCTTTAAATAAAAAAGGTTCTAATCATATTAGAAAACTAAGAGAGGCAGATAAGGTGATTGCATTTTTAGAAAGTTTTAAGAAGTATTTAAATCCTAAAGAAAAAGAATATTTCTCTAAAACTATTGAAATTATCATAAATTATATGACAAAAGTCCAAGAAGATATTTAGTAATTCTATAATTTCTGCATAAGTTCCTTAATCATCTTAATAATCTGATCAGCTACTTTTTGGACAGTATCTGTGAGACTAAAAGCAAAAAAAGGAAGATCCTCGTGCTCACTTCGTTCTTCTAGTGAGAATTTACCTTCCTTATACAAATTCAACTTTGAGAATCCTTCAAGACTTTCAGGCACTATTCCAATCATTAAAACCTTTAAATTATTCAATTTATTAATTAATAAATCAACAACTATATGAACTGGAATAGTATGGGATGAGATCGGAACAGATTCTTGAATTTTGTCTCGTTCAATTATAGCAATAGTACCAGGAGGTTTATTTAAAGTACAAGTGTCAAAAAGAACGAGATGTGATGGTTGAAATTTTATGATATCATCAATTCTGCTCATAGGATCAATCCCTGCATTAATGAATAAGTATTTTTGATTTGTATATTTCAAAAGTTCACTTATAATATACGGTCCAAATCCATCATCGCTTAATTTTTCTTCTCCTATACCCATAAAAGCAATTCTCGTTGAATCATTTAACTTTAATAATAGTTTTTCAAGTAATTCTTTCATAATTATATAAATCTGTAATATTTTAAAATATCAACTTAAAACTTAGCAAATTAAAAAATTAGTAGAAGCTCATGGTGGAAAAATTTGGATGGAATCTGAAGGTAAAAATAAAGGGACTACATTTTATTTTTCACTTCCATTTATTATAGGTTAATTTTTAATATATTTGTTTAGGGAATACAGATTTTAACCTATGCTTTATATTTTTATTTTACTTAATTTAAGAATAAAGAAAAGTACACGTAAAAGTTCATTAATTATAAATTATTCATATTTATTGTTATATGACGGAAGATTCAGCTGAAAAAACTGAGAAAGCTCAAATAGAAGGTATAATCAAACAAGATAAGGTTATAATCTCAGATAAGAAAGCATTTGAAGAATTCTATAATACTTCATTTATCGGTACTATAGAGACTAATAGCAACGGACAAGAAGTTTTAATATTAGAAGCAATAGAAGCATTGCTTCTATGTGAAAGGCATCGAATATTAATATGGGAAGATAATAATAAAAACAATAAATTATATGATTTTGAAACTTTACTAACATATTTTACTCAATTTGATGAGAGATTGTGGCAAAAGTATATTATTTACATGGATTTAAGAAAAAGAGGATACATTGTCCGCCCAGGTTATGGAGATGGTATAGATTTTAGAGTTTATAAGAGAGGGGCTGATTTCGAAAAGGATACAGCGAAATTTTTAATTTTTCCTGTATTTGAAGGAGATCCCATTGAATTAAGAGATTTAGATAAAATGTCCAGAGTTGCTATGAGTTCTCGAAAAGATTTAATCGTTGCTACTGTTGATCGTTTATCCAAACCTATTTATTATAGTGTAAAGAAATTTCAGATATTAAATAAAGGGGAGAATGGCGTAGTAAATAATGCCAAATAAATTTATATGTGATACATCTGTAATTTTTAATGGCCAAATCCTTAATTTAATTGAGGATGGAGAATTAGGGGAAAAACCAGAAATATATATTTCAAATGTCGTTATTGCTGAAGTTGAATATCGAACAAACATTCAAAAGGAAATTGGTTTCTTCGGTTTAAATGTTTTAAAGCAATTAAGAATATTTCATGACCAAGGAATAATTATTCTTCATGTAATAGGTAAGAGGCCAACAAGGGAAGAAATTAAAATGGCTCCTGGTGGAGAGTTAGATGCATTAATTAGAGAATCTGCCTTAGAAAATAATGCAAC
>Ga0209427_10010880_pt1 | contig 10049 bp, 9 predicted proteins | sample DeeMarSWOR136_30_FD_187465 | JGI IMG/M metagenome (GOLD analysis project Ga0209427, IMG submission 187465) | Marine sediment microbial communities from White Oak River estuary, North Carolina - WOR-1-36_30 (SPAdes) (version 2) | ecosystem: Environmental > Aquatic > Marine > Intertidal zone >...
CTAGGCTACTACCACGCAAGCCCGAGGAACCCTCCAAACAGGGGCACCCGCATACTGACGGAAAAGACAAAATAAATTAAGAGCCAGATCCCCGCGGTAAAGATCGCCACCATTTTCCAGTTTTCATGGCCGAACAGCGACATAAAGAAGGGGGTAAAGATCAGGATCCCCACCCAGTAGCCAAAGATCAAGATGGTACCCAGGAATGCGCCCATCCAGGAGATCATGATCAGTTCGCTTCTAGGCGTAGCCTCCTGTTTTTCTAACTTGAGAGCAGCCATGGGATCATCCTGCTTTGGCTTCTCCTCTTTCTCTGCCGGACGTCCCCTGCGAATCTCGGCACGAACAACCAGGGCCGACAGCCCTATGCCCGCGATCACGATCAGCATAGGAAAAAGCCGCGCCTTCACCGACCACTCCGTACACATATAGAGTCCGCCCACAAAAAGGAGCAACACAAGCACAGCAAAAACCGCTCCCCCTCGCAGCTTCATTGCGTCTCCTTCCTTCTTCTACGTGTCTCCCGATAGGCATGCCATAGGGAGTAACAAAGCGACAGCACGGCCATTGTCAGCAGAACCGTCACGACAGGCCGTTTCAGGAACGCCAGTCCCCACACGCCGAGAGACTTGTGGAGATAGTCCTCCGCCAGCGGTCCAAGAATAAAGCCAAGAATCATAGGCGCCCGGGGATAGTGCCATTTCTTCATCCCATAGCCGACAAACCCAAAACACAAAGACAGAGCCACGTCCTGCCAGTGTCCTCTTATCAAGTACGCACCTACCGTGGCCAGGACCAGAATTGGCGGAATGAGTAAACTACCGCGTAAGAATGCCAGCTTACCCATGTATCCGCTGATAGGATACAGAGTAACGGCTCCTATGATATTAGCAATGACCATCACCCACACCATACCCCACACCAGGTCAAGGTGGTCGGTAATCATCCTGGGACCAGGAACGATCCCGAGGATGAGGAAGGCACCCAGTAGAATGGCCATACCGCTACTACCAGGTATGCCAAAGACGATCGTCGGCAACAATGCACCCCCCTCCTTGGAGTTATTCGCCGTCTCCACCCCGATGACTCCCCGTATGTCGCCCTTCCCAAAGTTCTCATTGTTCTTGCAAGTCTGCACCGCGTGCCCGTAACAAATCCAAGTTGCAGCGTCTCCTCCCAAGCCGGGAATAATGCCGATAAAGGTCCCGATGACCGCTGTACGCAGCGATAACCACCATTCACGAAAGACCGCCTTCGTCCCTTCCCACAGTTGGCTCCAGGGCATCGTCACGTCACTTTCAGCAATTCGAGCGCCCCTGCCTCGCGCTCCCAGGTCAATCATCTCGGCGAAGGCAAAGATCCCCAACACGAGCGTAACGATATGAATGCCATCCCAGAGCCACAGCTGACCGAAGGTGAATCGGCCCACCCCGGTGTGCGGGTTCAGTCCGACCGTCCCGAACAACAAGCCAAGCATAGCAGCAGTAAATCCCTTCGGTACCGACTCACGGCTGACCACCACAACGAAGGTCAGGCCAAAGACAATCAGCATGAAAATCTCGGCGGAGCTGAAGGCCATCGCTATGGGTCTGAGAACAGGTATCAAGCCGGCCAATACAGCTGCCCCAATGATTCCTCCCAGGCCTGAAGCAGCCAGTTGCGCCCCCATGGCCTCTCCCGCCTTACCCTGTTTTGTCATAGGATAACCATCAACAATGGTGGCTACAGTGGGGCCGGTCCCGGGAATGGCAAATAAGATGCCTGGGATAGAGCCACCGGTATGAACCACCGAATGCATAGCCAATAGGAAGGCGAGTCCCAGAAAGGGCTTCATGCCGAAGACAAAGGGAATCAACAGCGCAAGTCCTATATTACCGCCTAACCCGGGAACAGCCCCGAAGAAGTTCCCTATGAATGTGGCAATGAAAACTAAAGTCATGACCTCCCAGGTCAGGGTTTGCTGTAATCCACTCAACATTGCTTCAACCATGCTCAATTTTCCTCCCCTGGGCCTTCACTCTTGCTGGTCTCCTTACCCCCTATGGATGTGATGTCTGAGAAAACCACCCTGTCGGTATTTCCTTGCCTAAACCGGCCCTACAAGCACGATTGTAAACCACGTGGGCCACCGACGCAAATTCTATTCCCAACCCCCAGTTCTTGTTCATCAGGGTGATTTGCGAAGACCTCGTTCTTGGGGGTGCTCGACCGGTCAGCACGTCGCAAAGGAAGTGTATTTTGTCTCGGTATCGTCCCAATCTCTCATCCTCCCGCACGGTCCTCTCCCCCTCCCGTTCCGCGGTGCGGTGGGACGTTTCAAATCCTTGTGTCGCATAGTTAGCGTAGCCCTCTGAGCCTCCAGGGCTCGAAAAGACGATGAGATTACTCCTTCGCCATACTTCCTCATCAAGCTCGTGACCTCGAATGCAGGTGAGATGGGTTCCCTCTCCGATCCATTCTCCCTGAACTACTGGCCCACCAGCATTCGTGGCACAGGCCACGATGTCAGCACCGTTGACCGCCTCCTCAGCGCTCTCTGCCGCTATGACGTCGATTTCCAAATCCGTTCCAATCCTCTGGGCGAACGCTGTGCGATGCTCTCGATTGGGGCTAAAAACCTTTATCACGGACAGAGGTCTAACCGCAGCCAACGCCCAAGCCGCCGTCTCCGCTTGCCACCCTGACCCTAACAGAGCCGCTGTTTGAGCATCATCCCGAGCAAGATACTGTGCACCAACACCCGTGGTCCCGGCAACTCGCATCCTCTGGAGGTGTCCGTCGGTCATGATGGCCAGCAGCTCCAGGGTTTCTGAACTATAAAGAAAGACAAGTCCCACGTAGCGGTTTCCTGGCGCAGCCGGAACCTTGACCCTGCGGGTGACTCCATCGACTCCCGGGTGCGTGATCAGGTCAGAGTTAATCCGCTGCGCCACCACTCCCAACCGCTCCAGTCCACCTTCTATGGTCTTGAACGAATAGTAGCCGTCAGGTCGTGAGCTTACCATGAAGCTGTCCCGGCGCGGCGCGTTTACAGCCGCGCCCGATGCCAGATCGCGAAAAGCGCCATCCAAAGCGGCGATGCAGTCCTTCATGGGAAGCACCTGGGCGACATCCTGGTCGTTGAGCAGGAGTGTCACCGCTTCACCTCGTTTCTGGCAGGCTTTGGAAAAAGGGTTTCAGCAGGCTCATGTCCTCAAGAGCGGTATCATGTCTCCCCACGTGTCAATCACCCTGGCGCGCTCTTCGTCACTAGCTCTATTGACCGGCGGAAAACGATCACGCCAGTAAAAGGGTCTGCAGGCATCTATGACCATCGTGCTGTGCGTCAATTCGCGCCTCTCTCTTTTGTCAGGGGGCAAGGCAGGATCAAGCCTCGTACCCCAGCAACCCTTAATGATACTGACCGCGTCCTCAAAATTGGCCCGGCTGACCACCGCCCACATGACATCGTTGAGATCGGTAGGGTCTATGTCCTCGTCCACCACGATGACCAGCTTGGACATGTATCCCCCAGCGTGGCTGCCTGCGGCAGCCATGGCAGCTTGCATAGCATGGCCGGCATGAGTCTGTTTCAGCGATATGATTATAATCATCCTTCCTCCGCCGGCCTCATGCTCCCAAACCCCTTTGATACCATGAATGCCAGCATCTTCAAGCGCATTCCACAGCAAGGGCGTTGTTCGCACTGGAACGGCGAAGGCGTAATTTGGCGGTTTAATGGGGGGGGCGCCTGCCAAGATCGGATTGTTTCGGTGATACACTGCCTTGACACGCACCACAGGCTCGTCTCTTTCACCTCCTCCGTAGTATCCGGTCCACTCCCCAAACGGCCCTTCCATCCTTGTTTCCACCGCTGGTGGCAGGTATTCGCCTTCGATGGCAATCTCGCTATTGGCAGGGATAGGAAGGCCGGTGAACTGGCCGCGAATCACTTCAATTGGTTCGTTCGCTAAGTAGCCTGCCCAGTCAAATTCCGAGGTGCCCCAGGGCACATGCGAGGCTGCACTGAGCCACAAAATCGGAGGCGGGCTAAAGTCCATAACAACCGGGCAGCTCGCCCCTTTGGACCAATATTTCTCTCTAATGATCCCGTTATGTTTGCCCGGAGAAATGTACAGTCCAGTCGTATTTTCATCGTGAACCATTACCCTTTGGACCCCAGCGTTAACCCCGCCCTCGTCGGGATCCCTCATAATAACTGCGACGCACGTACCGATGTATCTCCCCCCGTCCAGCTCATGATATCGAGGCACGGGAAATTTGTAAAGGTTTACATCAACACCTGTATCTACATGTTCCATGACGGGACCGGTTTTGACCTCAACCGGCTTGACCGGTTTGAAATCCACTGCACGCCAGCGTTTTATGATGTCCATCCTGTGCGTCTCCGGCGGCATACCAATAGCTCTGGCAAAGCGCCTCACTGTTGTATACAAATTCGTGGCTACCCGGTATCCCTCGGGATAGTCCTTAAATTTGTCGAAGACAAGTGCCGGTCCACGCTTTTCTGCTAGCAGCTCCGTAAGCGTTCCCAATTCAACGTCCCAGTTAACTCCCTGCAACTCCAGCAAATCATCATCTTCCTTGCACTGTTGCAAGAACCCTCTCAAATCCAGCATCTATGTACCTCCCCGATTCTCTTGGATTTATACCTGTCCAGGTTAGTTTCCCTGGCAAGAGGCATGTATTGCATCAGGCAGTGGCGATCAACCACCGCCACGTGCTCAGCGCGGCTCTGTAATAACATCTACCAGGGCACATCCCTTGTATTCCTTCACATGCTTCACAGCTCGCTCCAGAGCCGGACGCAGCTCCTCTGGCTCCTCAATGGGGCCTTCACCGTGGAAACCGAAGGAACGGGCCAGGGTAGCGAAATCTACAGGAGGATCATCGATTCGTGTACCAATGCCTATCGTATCTGTGGATCGTTCTCGGGCTTGCGACAGCAGTCTCTGATGATTTTCCGAGTTGTAGTATGAACGATTGTTGAACATCACCACCAATAACGGAATGCGGTGGTGCGCTGCCGTCCACAATGCGCTGGGGGTGAACAGAAAATCGCCATCTGGTTGAATACTGATGCAGAGGCGGTCGGTCCCTCTATGTGCCAGCGCTGCCCCCACTGCGTGGCCAACCGCATGACCCAAGCCACCTGTCCTCTCCTCGCCTGTCCACTGGTGAGGGCTGGTCCAATCCCACAATCGCCGGGTCCAGCCCAGCAGATTCCGGTTCACCAAAACCCAATCATGATGCTTCACCACCTCACCCAGCTCTGCTGCCAGGTATGGCAAGGCGATGGGCTTGTCCTTACTCTTCCTACTCGCCGTATGCTGCCACTGGTTTCTCAACTCCTCGTGCCTCTCCTTGAACATTGCAAATCGGCGTTTGCGATCTACTGGATCCCCGTTTGCTATCTCCTCTCTGCACAAGGTTACAAGCGAGGGAAGTGCTAGAGACGTATCGGCCATGATCGATACATCCATGGGTTGGAGCCTGCCGATATGTTGTGACCAACTTCTCAGGCGCAACTCCTGAAGACCGACATGGATTACGGTACCATTCTCGGCAACCAGTGAGCGCGGAAGCCGAGTGGTGCGGTCTGTCCTGGTGAGCGCATGGTAGAAGTCATTCATGTCCAGCCCCAGAATGACATCTGCCTCCTTGATGAGTTCATTCTCTGCCCCTGTTAGATCCAGGGGGTGTGTATTGGGAAAATTGAATCGGCTGCCCGCGTCGATCACGGGAAGAGCCAGCAGCTCAGCCAGTTCAATGAGCGAAGGGACCGCATCCGGGTTCTTGCCAAAGTAGTCCGCCATCACCACCGGCCGCTGCGCCTCAACCAGGAGGCTGGCCGCCTTCCGAAGCGCTGCCGGATCCGCCTGGGGTGACGATGAGACAGGATAGCGATCAAAGTCGGGAAGACTATAGTCCCCGTCTATCCCTTCCTCCTGAAGAGCTGAATCAAGACAGACATACACAGGTCCCTTAGGTTCACTTACGGCGGTCCGGTAAGCTCGATAAAAGCTCTCAGCAAGGCTGCCCACACTGGCAGGCTGATCATCCCACTTCACGTAGTCTCGAACCGCCATGCCCTGTACTAGGGCTGTGTGAATCCAATCGATCCACGGCCGCCTTTTCTCCACAGCCATGGGACCAGTGCCACCGAGTACCAAGATTGGTGTCTGGTCTAACCACGCCTGATAGATGGCCATGGTCGCATGGAGCAGACCCACTATGTTGTGTACCCCGGCCGCTATCGGCCTCCCGACTGCCTTGGCATACCCATGGGCCACGGAAACAGCCACTTCTTCATGACAGCAGAGAATCACCTCGGGATGCTTGTTGCCACCGTAGTTGACGACGGATTCATGCAGACCTCGGAATGACGACCCCGGGTTTACGGCTAGGTAGTCGATGTCAAGCTTCTTGAGCAGATCTGCCACCAAGTCCGACCCATACTTAGGACTCATGATGTCCTCCATGCATCGTGTGGGTTGACAATCCTGGTATTCGACCTGTTCCCTCAAACTGGTGAAAGCCCCTCAGGACACATGTGATTCCTGTAGCAACTGCACCAAAATGTGTGGTGACATCGACGTCGGGGATACCAGTCTATCAAACGCCAACCACCTTACGGATGGGAAGTCTGAGAAAACCACTCCGTCGGGAGTTCCTTACCAATACCAGCAGCGCAAGCCCGATCGTACACCAATTTCCCCACCGACGCAAACTCGATCCCCAATCCCCAGTTTTTGTTCATAAGCGTAATCTGGGAGGGTGAGCTGCGATGAGGCGCCCTCCCCGTCAGCACGTCAGCCAGAAAGTGGATCTTATCCTTGTAGCGCTGGAATCTCTCGTCTTCCAGATCCCGCCTCTCCGTCTTTTTCTCTTTTGAACGGTGAGAGGTCTCGAAGTTCTGTGTGGCGTAGGTGAAATAGCCTTTGGAACGCGGGGGGCTGGAAAACACAATGAGGTCACTCCTCTGCCAAGCTTCCTCATCCAACTCATTGAACACAACGGATGTAAGATGCATCCCCGCCCCGACCCATTCGCCATGCACGACTGCATCGCGAGAATTGGTGGCGCACGCGACTATATCAGCTCCCCTTATAGCCTTCTGCGCGCTTTCCGCCGGAACAACCTCGATCTGGAGATGCGCCCCCAGCCTTTCAGCAAACGATCTACGGTGCTCCGCGTTGGGGCTGAAAACCCTCATCGCAGTTATCGGCCTCACTGTAGCCAAAGCCCACGCGGCTGCCTCCGCCTGCCATCCCGATCCAAAAAGGGCTACAGTACGTGCATCCTCTCGAGAAAGATACCTGGCACCGACACCGGTGGTCCCAGCGACGCGCATCCTCTGGAGGTGTCCATCTGTCATGATGGCCAGCAGTTCCAAGGTTTCTGAACCGTAAAGAAAAACGAGTCCCACATACCGGTTTCCAGGTGCGGCTGGAACCTTCACCCTCCGCGCGACTCCTCGGCTTACGGGATGGGTGATGAGGTCGGAGTTGATCCGTTGTGCCACCACGCCCAGACGCTCCAGTCCTCCTTCCATTGTCTTGAACGAATAATATCCGTCTGGACGTCCGGTGACAGTGAAGCTGTCTCGACGGGGAGCATTCACGGCCCCACCTTCCCCCATGTCCCGGAAAGCACCATCCAGTGCGGCGATGCAATCCTTCATCGTGAGGACCTGCGCAACGTCCCCATCGTTCAGCACGAGGGTCATCTACTTCCTCTCAACACCTGCTGAAGCAAAGGTTCTTCACTGAACCCCTGTTGCAGGAGCACCCCCCTGTTTCCCCGCGGCCCCATTATCTGGGCCTACCGCCGCGCCACGCTCCCAACTCCCCCAAGGCGATCTCCATGATCGCCCGTCTATTCTTCAAGAAAGCCGCGCTGGGCATTACTTCAGGTACTTGTCCAGCATCACACCTATGACCTGTTTAGCTTCGCTCTCAGGCATCTTCAAGAGGTCGGCCGCAAATGATTGCACCTCAGGGCCCGAGAGATAGTCGATGGGCCGCTCGCTTTTCTTGGCGATGGCCAGAAACTCCTTGTCGTGCAGAACCTTGTGCAGGGCGTTGCGGAGCAACTCAACCCGCTCTGTGGGCACGCCCGGTGTCGTCAAAATTACGCGGTCCGCTCCCATGATCTTGTCTAACCTATCAACCCACTTCTCTTGCTCAGGACGAAGAGCCACCAGTTCACCGAGGGTGGGCACATCAGGTATGACTGCAGCCCTTTGGCCAGCGACCACACAAAACGTAAAAAGCTCAGGCTGCTGCGTGAAGTCCAGAGAGCTAGCTGCCGAACCTCCAAACCCGTCGAGCTCACCCCTCATGGTGGCCAGGGCAAGCTGAGGGCTCCCCCCGAACCCCATGATGATCTCCCCCTTCGCACCGAGAATCTCAAGAAGAACAGAAGCTGCGATGTGACCGCGGGACCCCTTTGACGTCGCCCCAAATTTGATGGGCTTCGTCGCTTTCTTCATATCTTCGACGGTCCGATATCCCGATTTAACTCCCATGGTAATTGCGGATTTGTCCTCGGTTATTCGACACAGCCAATTGAATTTCACTATGTCGATACCCTTCGCCTTAGGGTCCTTTGCCAGTTGATTTAGTGTCGCCACCTTCCCATCCTGAATGATTATGGTCAGGCCGTTGGGCTTACCACGATAGACATGATTGAAAGCCACATACGTCTCGCCACCTGGCATGTTGCGCACTACGACAGTTGCACCCATTTCTTTCTCCAAAAAAGGTGCAATCATGCGAGCATACGTGTCATATCCCCCTCCAGGCTTATAGGGTACAATGAAAATTATCTTTTTCCCTTTGTAAAAGGATGCTGCGTCGGCTCCAGTGGCTGGCTCAACGCCATGAATTGCAAAGACCACCACTGCCAAGACTGTCAGGCTGATGACGACTTTCTGTAATGTTTTCATCTTTCGATACCTCCTTTGATCTGAAAGATATTTTGTTGCCTATTTCTCCGCGCTGTTCTCATCACCCCCCTTCCACACTGAAGCTCTTCATCAGACCTCTTAATCCAGGATCCATGAAAACACGATTCCTGTATGAAAGGGAACCTCCAAGGCCACGACGAAAATAACATAGAAGAGAATCACGACCAGGGCCGTGAGCAGCAGGCATGTATGCCAACGCTCATGAAAGAGCTTTAAGGAAACAAAGGTGTACAGTGGTATTGTCACAAAATAACCGAGCAAATAGAGGATTGGCAGCACTGCCACGAGCCAAATGAGACTTGGCAGCATACTGCGAGAGTACGCAGAGTCACCTTTCTCCTGAGCCTCTTCTCGTGCTGCTTTTTTGACATCCTTAATCATCTCCGACGCCAGCAACGCGAGGCACACAACTCCAACTACCCAGGGGAAAATCATGGAGTCCCTGGACAGCCGTAGGGAACCATGGATTAACAAAAAAACCAGGACTATGAAGATCAGGCTCGGAAACCAAGCCTTCACCACCGCTGGAAGTTTCCTGCTAGCTTTCACGTTTCCTCCTCGCAAACCATGCCCGCAATGGGTCGGAGAGAAGAACGAGGATTGTGCCAACAAAAAGGGTGAGGGAAATAGGCCGTAAGAAAAAGAGGGGACCGTGCGTACGAAGGGCAAGACCAAAATATCGCTCACCCATGGCTCCCAGTACAAACCCGAGAAACATGGCGGGTCTATTGTATTTATATACTTTCATAACATATCCCAGTGTCCCGAACACAAACACCATCAACACGTCCCACATGCTATTGCTTCCGAGAAAGCCACCTATGACCACCAGAACAAGCACTAACGGACCCAGTATGCTTCCCCGAATGAACGCCAACTCAGCCAACCGTGGTGCCAGGAGTAACAGGGCCGCTGCCCCGATGATATTGGCAAAGATGACCGTACCGGCCAGTCTAAAGGCGATGTCCAGATGCTCCTCCAGGAAGAGCGGTCCAGGCTTGAGACCCACCAGTACGAAAGCACCGAGCAGAAGAGCCATGCCCGAACTTCCTGGGATGCCGAACGCCAGGGTGGGCAG
>Ga0209427_10010882_pt1 | contig 10049 bp, 5 predicted proteins | sample DeeMarSWOR136_30_FD_187465 | JGI IMG/M metagenome (GOLD analysis project Ga0209427, IMG submission 187465) | Marine sediment microbial communities from White Oak River estuary, North Carolina - WOR-1-36_30 (SPAdes) (version 2) | ecosystem: Environmental > Aquatic > Marine > Intertidal zone >...
CGCACAGCCTGCCAGCTTACCGTTAATAAAGCAATCAGCAATGCCATCATTCCCGCGAAAACGTATATCCACCAACTTATATTTATACGATAAGCAAAATTCTGTAACCATTGGTTCATGGCATACCAGGCGATGGGCCAGGCAATTAGATTTGATAGGGCTACCCATTTGGTAAATTCTTTTGACAACAATATAAAAATACTGGAACCAGAAGCACCAAAAACTCTCCTTATACCAATTTCCTTGATTCGTCTGATTGCCGTGAAGGATGCCAGGCCATATAATCCAAGACAAGCAATAATGATAGCGAGTGCAGCAAAAATTGTTATAATCCTGCCTGCTTGAATCTCCTTCTGATAAATCTGCCCAAATTGATTGTCAAAAAAGACATACTCCAATGGTTGTTGAGGGACAAAATCATTCCACTGTGTCTCAATATATCTTATACTTTCCGGAATATGACCTCCCTCGATTCTAATCGATAGAAATTCTCCAGGTTTATCACGCATTAACATTGACGCCATGGGTCTTATCGCCATGTGTAGTGGTTCCAGATGGAAATCTCTTAAAATACCAATGATCTCCATTCTTTCTTTACTCAATCCCAGCCAAGTCAGCTGCTCATGCAACGGATTTCGAAGGTTCAGCGATTTCACTGCTGCTTCATTGAGTAAGAGGGCTGAACTATCAGCGGATCGGATCTTTTCGAAGAAGCGCCCATCTATCAACTTAAATTGATAGGTATCCATGAAATCATAATCTGACATGATAGTAATCAAAGTATGATTTTCATGGCTTTCGGACCCAACCTTTTGAAAAGGTTTTACCTCAAGCATCATCTGGGGTAAACAATCTGTATAGCTTGCACTAACAATGCCCTGATATTGCTTCATTCTCTCCTTAAATACCTGCTGCTGTTTCCCTAATTTGGCAGCATTCGGAATCACTACCACTTGCTCTTTATTGAAGCCCAAATTTTTGTTACGTATATATTGGAGTTGATGATAAATGACCAAGGTACCAATAATAAGTATAATAGAAGATGTGAACTGAAAGATTGCCAAACCTTGTCGGAATCTCCGTCCTTTTAATCCGGAATTTACCTTGCCCTTCAGGACCTCAACTGGTTGAAAACCGGATAACAGTAGGGCTGGATAAATTCCCGCCATTATTCCTAAGAACAGGACAAACCCCAGAAGAAAGGGAATCATCAACTCATCTCTAAACAACCTGCTCGATAATTTCAATCCGAGTAAGTCATTCATATAAGGGAGTGTTATTTCAAGCATAATGACAGCGATGACCAGGGCAACGAGACTGTACATTACCGATTCAGTTAAGAATTGTCCAATCAATTGTCCTCGGTGTGATCCAACCACTTTTCTCACCCCTACCTCATTGGCGCGAAGGGCTGAACGGGCAGTAGCCAGATTAATGAAATTGATACAGGCCACCAGCAATATTAGAATAGCAATTCCGGAAAAAATATAAACAGTATGGATGCTCCCAGAAGGACCCAATCCTTCATCAACCTCAGAATACAAATGGACATCGAGCAGAGGTTCCAGAAAAAAGCCAAAATAATTACCGGTTTCAATAAATTTTTCATAACTCATTCCCATGGCTTGCTCGATGACCGGTGCCACATATTTTTGAGAAAGATCTGGCATTTTTTCATTCAGAAAATGCCAATCGTACTGTTCAGGTAACAGGACATAAGTTAAAACCGCTGTATCATACCATTCTGGATCGCGGCTTTTGGCGATGCTAGAAAATGAAGCTAGAAAATCGAATTGAAAATGGGAATTGGATGGTAACGGCTCTACCACGCCGGTCACTTTATAGATTGAACCATCATGTAGAGTGAGCATTTTACCGATGGGATCATCAGTACCAAAATATTTATCCACCATTTGCGGGGTTAAGACGACTGAATTAGGATTCCCCAAGGCCGTATTTGGGTCTCCAGTGCGGAATGATATGGTAAAAACCTCAAAAATTGTTGCATCAGCCCAGAAAAATCTTTGCTCTTTAAACTGATAGTCTCGATATCTAAGGTATACATCTATATTGCGATATTGCGTAGTATAAAGCCTGGTGGAAGTCAGGACTTCTGGATATTCATCTACCAGGGTTGGTCCCAGGGGTACCGGACAAAATGGTGAATCGAAATGATTCGAACCCATGTTAAATCTTAAATCGGTTCGATAAATTTGCTGGGCTTTTTTATGGAAACGATCGTAGTTCAGTTCATGATGTACAAACAGGAAAATTAAAAGACAGCTGGTTAACCCAATAGCTAAACCAATAATGTTGATGAAGGAATAGATTTTATACTTAACAAGATTCCTAAAGGCGATTTTTATATAATTTTTAAACATCATTTTTCAATTATCAATCAACAATGATCAATTATATGATTATGGGCAGATGGAGACCGGAGACAGGGGTCCGGAGTCCTTTTTCTTTAACTAAAACTTGTCTGCCGCGTCTTTATTAGTTTAGATAGCATCGCCGAGATCTTTCTACTATTCTCTAATAATTTCTGCACTGTTACCTTATTAATGAGATTTAATTCCTGACAGATATAAAGTTGGGTACGTAACTCTGAACAGGAACCCCGGGCGATGTATAGAAACTAAATAAACTCTTTATTCGATTTCCGTTCATAACCTTCAACAATATTTGATGGAATGGATATAGATGATCTCTCTAATTGAGTTTTTAATCCATAGTTTTGCCAACACGTTAATTCCTTCATTAAATCTAATGTTAACATCATCGCCGCTTGCCAAACATTTAAATCCTCAAATTTCTTAATCTTACTCATTTTTACTCCCTCCCATTTTAATCTGCAGTTTTTCTATTTCATTGGTCTCCGGTCTCCTGACTCCAGTCTCCCTTTTATTTATTGTTCATTCGTATCTCAGCACATTAACTGGATTACAGAGGGCTGCTCTTATGGTTTGAATGCTTACCGTTAAAGTTGCCACGACCAAAGCAATGAACACCATCATTATAAACGATAGAAAATGTAGATCTATTCGATAGGCATAACCCTGTAACCATTTCTCCATCCCATACCAGGCGAAAGGAAAAGCCACAATACCCGCCAAGATAACCCATTTGAAATATTCTTTAACTAGTAAAATCACTACTTTACCAACACTGGCACCCAGAACTTTACGAATACCTATCTCCTTGGTGCGTTGTTCGGTCATAAAAGCACTGAGCCCCAACAGACCCAGGGTAGCGATAAAAATTGCCAGAACTGAAAATCCGGTAAACAATTTGCTGGTTTTTATTTCCCGCTCATATATTTTATTGTAATGATCATCAAAGAAATTAAATTCAAAGGGTTTGCCTGCGGTAACCTCCTTCCATTTGTCTTCAATAAACGACATAGTCTGCTTTATATTATCCGATTTAATTTTTACAGAGGCAAATATTGCTTCGGATGGATTCAAATCGGATAGATCTAAAAACGACAAAATCGCTGGTCTGACTGGGTTCTGCAGGGACTCCACATGGAGGTTCTTCATAATTCCTATAATATGATATTTTCGAACACTTCCTCGAGTAGATGCTCGCATAATCTGTTTACCAATAGGATCTTTCAGACCTAAGGCAACGACTGCTGCCTCATTTAATACAATCGCGTTAGTATCTGTTTTCATATCGGGTAAGAAATACCGTCCCTCCAGAATTTCTATCTGGTAGGTACGCACAAAATCCAAATCACATTCAAGATTTACCAGGGCATGTGATTCATTCTTCCCGGCCACATCTGCTTGAAAAAGAGTAGCCCTCAGATCGTGATAGGGTAATCCCATAGAATAGCTGACTTGCTCTATTTCCTCCCGATTTAATAAAAGATATCTGAAGGATTCTTTCTTATCGCCCAATTCAGTAGCGCGATTCAAAACAACGATATGATCCTTCTTGAAACCAAGATCAGAATTTTGCATGAAATTGATCTGTTGATTGATTATATAGGTACTAAAAAACAGAATAATCGCTGCAGAAAACTGAAAAATCACCAACCCATTTCTTAAACGTTTCCCTCTCAGACCGGATTGGAATTTTCCTTTAAGTACCTCCACCGGTTTGAAGGAAGAGAGCGAAAAGGCAGGATAAACGCCGGCCATAAATGCAACCAAAACGGTAATGAACAACATCAGCAGCAACAATAGTGGATAGGAAATGACCGATGTTGTTACCTCCCTTCCCATAATATCATTAAACCAGGGCAGTAGTATTTCAACCATACCAAAGGCCAGGATCATACTCAAAAGTGTTAAGAAGAAAGATTCCATTAAAAATTGCTTTATTAGTTCTGGTCTCTGAGAACCCAGAGTTTTGCGAATGCCCACTTCGCTAGCTCTGCGGCTGGCCCTGGCCGTCGACAAATTGACAAAATTAATGCCAGCGATAACCAAGATAATTAGGCCGATAGCAGTGAAAATATAGACCGTATTCAGGGATCCGTTTGTCTCTATTTCATTATGTAAATCAGACCGGAGATGAATCCCTCGCAGGGGTTGTAAAAAATAAGAAAACCTGTTTCCGGCCTGTACGAATTGTTCATATGGTACTCCCATAACCTGTTCAAGCACCGGTCCCATATTCCTGGCAATAAAGTCAGGGAATTTTGATTCCAACTGTTCCTGATCTATCCGATCGTGCATTTTCAGGTAAGTATAATCAGTATTGGTAAACCAGTCCTGGTTTCTCTCCTCGGAGTCTGAGTCCAATCGGGCCAGGAAATTGAAGTGGAAATGGGAATTTGCCGGAAAATCTTCTGCAATACCAGAAATCTTGTAAATCTCACCATTTTCCATTTCAATCATTTTGCCTAGCGGATCCTCATTTCCAAAATATTTCCTTACCTGAGAAGCTGAAATAACGACTGAGTTCTTATCTGCCAGTACTGATTCCGCCTGACCTACCTTCAATTTCACTGTAAAAAAATCGAAGAAATTCGGTTCCACATAAAAAAATCGTTCTTCTTTGAGTGACTGATCCTGGATTTTGATAAATGTTTCGCCTATTGACTCCACTCGCGTCATGTCCTTAATTTCCGGGAATTCTTTCTGCATGGCAGGTCCGACCGGGAACGGTGAATTCGCAATAAAAAACTCGTTGGCGCCAACAATTCCCGCATATCCAAGCCGGTAAATATTATCCGAATCCTGGTGGAAGCTGTCATAGCTTAATTCATAGTTGACAAATAAGGCAATTAATAGGAAACAAGCCAGGCCAATGGCCAATCCCAGAATATTCAGAAATGAAAATCCTTTCTGCCTGATAAGATTGCGCCACATGATTTTAAGATAGTTGGTATACATTTTTCCTCCTGTTATAAGGCGGTCCGGAGACGGGAGTCCGGAGACTGATATAGATATGGACTGATACTCAGGGATTAGGAATTAAAGATAAGTACAATAAAAATATGATTTACGATCTATCTAATAAATTCTGAATCCCATATCCCAGATCCTATCTTTTCACCTTTCACATTTCACTTTTAACATAAAATTTTCTTTCCTTTCCCTTCTCCCTTCTGATTTCTTATGGTTCACTTCTTCTGCCTGAAAAGCACCTGTATATGTGACGATCCAGGAGAAGGCGTGTAAATTTGCACAATTTCCCATCCATTGTTATAGTTTTCTATGGCATTCTTCAGCTGCCGAACTTTCATTGTTGTTTCTCCATATTTATCTATATCTTCCGGTAATTCACTGCTGGTATCCCAGGGAAATGATTCTACCCGGAAGTGATATTCCCGCTTTTTCCCATTGATGGTAACGGCAACTTCAGCAATTTGATTTTCTTTAAAAAAAGGAATTGGAATACAAAGTTCATTCATCATTTTTTTCCCTGTTTTTTTTATTTACTTTGAGTAATTTCCCCATATCATCAAGCGAGGCGTCTTTTAAAGATGATACTTTATATTTACCTTTAAGGATACACTGTCCCTTACCAGGCCTGCATTTATTACCATGCAACTCACAGATATCGTCTCTCAGATATGAGCAACTCCAACTCATTGCTTGTTCTCGCTTCAATGATCAATTTTTAATGACTAATGATCGTTCTATGGAGACCGGAGACCAGAAACCGGAGTCCTGAGATATTAACAGCTGTTCTCATGATGTTTTCCATTTCATTAAGTCCTCAAACTTATGAATATCTTCATCTATTATTCCCAAATTCCTTTCTGTCCCCGGTCTCCCGTCTCCATTTTATTCATAGCGTAGAGCCTCAACGGGATTGGCCGTCGCAGCTCTAATCGCCTGCGTACCCACGGTGATCCAGGCAATGAATAATGTGATAAGCCCTGCACCGATAAAATACCAAACCTGCAAATCAATTTTGTAAGCAAAGCTATCCAGCCACTGTTTGGTAATGAAATAGCTTAAGGGTAAAGAAAGGAACATAGACACTAAAACAATTTTGGTGAAATCGTTTGTCAAAAGAGTAATAATTCCAAGCTCGCTCAAGCCAAGCACTTTTCGAATACCTATCTCCTTGCGTCTTTTTTCGGCTGTGAAAGCTGCTAAGCCAAACAGACCTAAACATGATATAAGAATAGCAAGTCCGGCAAAGTATCGCGATAAGACGGCAACCCGCTTTTCCGCGACATATTGAGCCTGATAATCTTCATCGAGAAACTTGTATTCAAAAACAAATCCGGGATTATACTTCTCATAGAACCTTCTAAGTCTCTCAATGGTCTCTTTTTCTGTTCCGGCTTTAATTTTAACCATCATTTTCAAATTCTGAGAAGGTGATGCTAATACGAATAACAATGGATTTACCTTCTTATAGAGAGATTCAAAATGAAAATCTTTGGTTATACCAATAATTTGTCTGTTTTTTCCCCATAGGTTTATTACTTTACCAATAGGATCTTTGAGCCCTATAATCTTAATAGCAGTTTCATTACAGACGATATTTGAATTATCAGAACCGAAATCTTTGGAAAAAGCACGTCCTTCTTTCATTTCAATACCATGCGTTTCAATAAAGTCATAGTTTACAATCTGCATATGAAAATCGATTATATCATTCGGATTTTTTCCTTCCCAGCTAACACCTCCAGTAATATTGTGGAGACCCAAGATATTAAACGCAGTACTTGATGCATTTACTATTCCCGGAATGTTTTTTACTTCTAAAAGAAAAACATCCCGATTTTCTGCTACCCTGCCTTCCATATCAAAATAAATTACATTATCTTTATCGAAACCTAAATTTTTGTTTTGTATAAATTTAATTTGTTTGTAAACAACCAAAACAGATACAATTAAAATACTTGATAGCGCAAACTGGAATATGACTAATCCCTTTCGGGTCCACAGTTCACCTATAGAACTATTGAACTTCCCTTTCAGTACTGTTACCGGGTTAAAACCCGAGAGATATAAGGCGGGATAGCTCCCGGCAATTAATCCTGTAAACAGAGTGATACCAAGAAAAATTAAAATATGGAACGAATTAAAGTTCATGGTAATCTGCTTTCCGGTAATTCCATTAAACTGGGGCAGGAAAAATTTAACCAATATTATGGCCACAAACAGGGATAAAAAAGCCATCAGCACTGACTCTGAGAGATATTGAAAAATAAGTGATGTTTGGCTGGCTCCTAATGATTTTTTCATCCCGATTTCCTTCATTCTTTTTGAAGCCCTTGCAGTGGATAAATTCATGAAATTAATACAGGCAATTACCAGGATAAAAATGGCAATGATAGAAAACAGTTTTACATACTCGATTCTACCTCCCACCTGTACTCCATTTTCATAAGTACCATATAAGTATCTGTCCGAATATGGTTTCAGAAACAAAGTTCGATTAGATTGTCCACATTTACGTTCAATCAATCGGGCAATTTTATCGTTGAATTGTTGAACGTTTGTCCCCTGCTTTAAAAGTACATAAGTAGAAGGTTGGTTGCTTCCCCAATTGCTAACTGATGGATATTTTTCTATAAGTACCTTATCAGGTAATACAAAATCAAATTGTAAGGAAGAATTGGAAGGTATACGTTTAAAAACACCAGAAACAAACAACTGTTGCTCATTTTGATAATCTATCGTTTTACCTATGACATTTGTAGTTGAATTGAATAATTTAATTGCCACTTCTTCTGAAATAACAATAGAGTTTTTGTCTGTAAGTATGTAGTTTGCATCTCCCTCAATAAGTTTATATGAAAAAATGTTAAAAAAATCCTTACTTACAAATAAACAATTTGCCTTGATCTTTTTATCTTTATATGAAAGATTTGGCTTTCCCTGCAAATGGACTTCAAAAACACTTGCAGCATATTCAACTTCAGACATTTCTTCAGCCAGGGTTTCTGCTAAAGGACCTGGTGTAACATCTAATGTTACAATTTCTTTAGTCGTTTTTACATTCTGCATCACCTGAAAAAGCTGACTATCTTTTTCGTGAAACTCGTCAAAATTCAATTCATCATTTACCCACAGATAGATCAATAAAGCACAGGCCAATCCGGTGGAAAGGCCAATCAGATTGATCAAAAACGAACTTTTGTTCCTTTTAAAGTTTCTGAAAATAATAAGTAAGTTGTGTTTTAACATAATGTTGCTCCTTTTTAATGATCAAGGACCAATGATCAATGATCTGGTGTCAGGATCAAGATTTACCGGATTCATGGAAACCAAGGTAAAAAAACAGGCAATCGATAATCGGTAATTGGTGACAGTAGAATGTAGAATGTAGTGAACCATTAACTATTAACCTTTATTCATTGTTCATTGTTAATTGATCATTGCTCATTATTACTCATACCTCAAACTCTCCACCGGATTGGCCAGCGCTGTCCGAATCACCTGCCAGCTCACGGTCAATAATGCAATCACCAACGCCACCACGCCAGCCAGTAAAAACAGCCAAACACTTAGATCAATCCGATAAGCAAAATTCTGCAGCCATTTGTTTACACCATACCAGGCCAGGGGCCAGGCGATAAAGTTTGCCAAAAGAACCAATTTGGTAAAATCCTTTCCCAATAAATAGAGAAGCGCAGGAAAGGTAGCACCAAATACTTTACGTATGCCTATTTCTTTGGTTCTTTGCAGAGTAGAGTAGGAGGCAAGTCCGAACAATCCCAAGCAGGAGATTATTATCATCAATACAGTCAAGTAGGTCGATAGTATGCTCGTTAGCTTTTCAATTTGATATTGTTTCTCGATTTTTGCATCAAAAAATTCATAATGAAAGGGATCATCAGGTACATATTTTTTTATGGTGTTTTTAATCAGCGCCAAAGTTTCGTCAATTGGTTGCGTATTTATTCTAATCAATAAATAATTTGCCCTTTCACTTAACATCATCACGACTGGATACATTGGTTGATGAAGTGATCCTGCATGAAAATCTTTGACCACCCCGATGATATGGCCTGTGCGTTGAAAACTACCCTGATTTATGGTGATTTCCTTACCGATGGGATCAGCGAATTCCATTTGCTGAATGCCCGTTTCATTAACGACAAAGGCATCCGACTTGTCTGTTTCGAATTCTTTTGAAAAAAATCGCCCTTGTGTTATTTTCATTTTCAAGGTTGCCAGGAAATCATAGTCAACCCAATTAAAACCTGCCTCCACAACTCTATCAGTAACTTTCTCCGGCCATTCGATAGGACCTGATCCGGTACCTTGCAAACTTATTATTTCATTTCCTGATATGGTCACTCTTTGAATAGCCGCGTGTTGCAATAAGGCTTTTTTCACAATAGAGGCTTCCTGAGATAAAGCACCTCTGGTTTGAACCATAAGCACACGGTCTTTTGTGTAGCCGAGATCTTTTGATTGAATAAAACCGAGTTGCTGGCGAATCCCAAATAAACTAATAATGAAAAAGATAGACAGCGTGAATTGAACGGTAACTAGAGTTTTTCTTAAAATGATATATTGTCCACCTGTTCCAATGCTGGATGCGCTTGAAAGCAATCGAACTGGTTGTAAATTTGAAAAATGAATTGCGGGATACAGACCAGCTCCTATTCCAGTTAAAAT
>Ga0209427_10010883_pt1 | contig 10048 bp, 6 predicted proteins | sample DeeMarSWOR136_30_FD_187465 | JGI IMG/M metagenome (GOLD analysis project Ga0209427, IMG submission 187465) | Marine sediment microbial communities from White Oak River estuary, North Carolina - WOR-1-36_30 (SPAdes) (version 2) | ecosystem: Environmental > Aquatic > Marine > Intertidal zone >...
CGCAGCTTTTTGGTTTTATCGGAGTATCTTTGGGAAGAAAAAAGGGATCAAATCCTTAATAATCCCAGTGCCATCCTCCTTCATATTTTCCCTTGCCTCCCTTTTTTTCCTCTTCCTCTTCTTCTTCTTTTTCTTCCATCTCTTCTTTTTCTTGCTTTTCTTTCTCCTCTTTTTCTATCTCTTTTTCCTTTGCTTCCACTTCTATTTTTTCTAATTCCAATTCTTCCTCTTTTATCACTTTGGGCAACATCATAATTATCCCCGTAATAAACCAGAAAGGTTCCATAATGCGAATTATAATAAAAGTATTTGCCGTGAGAGCATGGATGACTAAACCAATAAAGCCAGCCATAAAACCCAGGACAAGACCTTTATATAGGTTATCATCCGTTTGTTTATAGATATAAAGGGAGTGCTTTTGAATTGACCACAAAAGCCATAAGAAAGCGAGGAGACCAATAATGCCCAACTCAGGGAGGGTGCGGATATACTGTCCGTCTACTAATCCAATTCCTGATATACCACGACCCAAAATAGGGTGTTTTTTCCAGGTTTGGAAGCTATGCATCCAACTAAAAATTCTTGCCGATGAAGAATAATCAAGATAGACATCGCCGATTTTGGCTAAGGATTCATCTTCAAACGCAAATGTATATTTCACTCTTTCTAAAACTGCTTCCGGTCTTATAATGATTACTGATACGGCTATTGCTGCCATTACTGCAATTAATACAACTTTTCTCTTGCTGAATAATATAAATGTAAGAAAGGAGAAGATAATAGCTATGTATGATGCCCGAGAAAGGGTGTATAAAAATGGAAAGGAGATCAAAATAATCAGCCCAGCCAGAGCTATCCTAAAATTTTTAGGTATTTTTTTCAGAGAGATTCCAAGTGCCAGGCAAAATATAAAGAGCAAGTAACCACCAAAAGTGTTGGGTTCTCCAAATTCTCCTTCAAAAGGCGCACTTACCCTTACTCCCTGGGGAATTTGTATTATTCCGTAGACAGATACAATAGCACATGTTATGAAAAAAGCAGTAAGAAAGAAGTTTATCTGTTTTCTGCTGTGAATATGATTTACCACCAATATATAAAGCAAAAAATATTCAGTATATCTTAATACATAAAAAAGTCCTTTTTCGGGAGTCAGATAGCCTAACGCAGCACCTCTCAAAGTAGCGATTAGACATACCACTATATAGACACCTATTGCTTTATTGAGGGGTGTTTTTATGAATAAGGCTAATCCTTTATTTATGGCTGTTTTCGCCAGCCAGGCTAAGGTAATAACAAGCAACAGCACGTCGTCAAAACGGATTACTATATCTCTGCCTGGGACCTGGCCAAGCACTATTTCTGGAGAAAGGAGCATCGAGAAGATCAATACAGCCAGTCCTGCATCAGTATTTACTAACGTTACTAAAAAGATTATACCGCCCAGAACTAATGCCAGGGGGATTTCATAAGGAGATTTGGTGATAACCAGACCCAATAAAATTAGGACGACAAGGAGCACTGAAATGAGAATGTAGGTAGGAACTTGCGGCGATTTCCAGTTGATATTTATCAGGCGCATATTATCCTTAAGTATAAATTCTGTTTAATCTTGTTTTGGGGGAAATTTTAGACTTGATATAGCCGAGGGAGCGGCTTGTTTTACCGTTATTTTTCCTGTTTCTCTCCGTAATATCCATAATAGCGGTATTTCTGATAAGGCGTTACATCTTCGATGTATTTAGCCTTTAGGTTATTTATCACAACGCCAATAACTTTAACATCAACATTTTCAAGCTGGATTTTGGACCGGAAAAGGGCTTGTCTTGCGGTCTTGCCAGCCTGATAGACTAGAATTACGCCATCAGCTTTAGCTCCTAAAATAGCTGAATCAGTTACCGGAAGTGTCGGAGAGCTGTCAAACAAGACTACGTCGAACTCTTGTTTTAATTCTTGAATAAAGTCATCCATTTCAGGAAAACTGAGTAATTCGGCTGGATTAGGCGTGCGCTCTCCGCAGGTAATGATATGCAGGTTTTCTATACCCGGAGTCTTTAATATCTTTTCATACTCGAGTCCACCTAACAGAATATCGGTCGCAGTATTCACCACTTTCCTCCAGGATGTTTTCCCAATTAAGACTTCGGATAAGCCAGGGCTTCTTTTAAGTCCGAATAATTTATAAATCATCGGCTTTCTAAAATCAGAACCGATGAGCATAACTTTCTGTCCAGCCTGGGCCATGGATACTCCTAAATTGCATAAAGTCTGTGTTTTTCCTTCTTGCGGAGCAGAACTGGTAATAACAATAGCATTTCCAACTTTTTTTAGACCTGTGAGGTCCAAATTAGTGCGCAGAGATTTATAAGCCTCTCCTGCAATAGAAGTTGGGTCAAATAAAGCAACCAATTTTTTATCGAGCTCTGGCGTATCTGAAGTTTTTTCTTCTTTTTTAAATATATTCAAGAAACCTGTTTTTCCTTTTTCCAATCCAGTATTGGGAATAATGCCTAAAACAGGTACCTTGAGCAATTCTTCAATGTCATCTATCCGGCCAATTGTGGTATCTAAGCTTTCACTAACAAAGGCCATGATCAATCCTATCAAGAGTCCGCTGAAAATGCCGATAATATAGTTAAGATTTTTATTTGGTTTTATAGGAGCACCGGGAACCATCGCTCTTTCAATAATAGCAACATCTTCAGCTTTTTCTGCTTCCAGAATGCGGGCTTCTTCGTGTTTTGTATTAAACATCGTATAAATATCTTGGGTCATAGCAACATTGCGCCTTAGCTGGACAAGCCTGATCTCTTTTCCAGAAAGTTCCTTTTGTTGAGCTGCTAATTTAGCTATTGCCACAGATAAATCTTGTTTAGACTTTGCTAATTTCCGCCTAAGGCTTATGACCTGCGGATGTAGATCCGTATATTTGCTCTTTAAGGTAATTAGTTCAAGCTCAGACTTGACAATTTGATCCTCAAGGCTTGCTATTCGAGCGTCGGTTTGAATAGTGGCATTACCAGCTGCGCTTCCCTCAGTTACTAAAGGATTTTCCTGCCTAAATCTCTGAAGTTCATCTTGAGTTTTTTGCAGTTGCATAGCATAGCTATCTAGCTGCTCTTCAACAAATTCTCTTACATTGGACGCTTCTTTCTTCTTGTTTTCAAAGTGAGTTTCTTTATAGACTTCGGCTACTGTATTGACCAATTTCGCTGCCATTTCAGGATTGCTTGAAGTTGCGGTAATAGCAATAATATTTGTCATCTCTATTTGTTCAGTCGTAATTTGGCCTTGATAGTATTTGACTATTGGCATCTCCATTTCTTCTGTCACGTTTGGATCTAAGTAGCCTAATTTTATGGCCGCTTTCTTTATAACTTCATAACTTGTTATAATGTTTGCTTGGGAAGCCATCTCATCTCCAGGGGACCATGTGATTAATTCAGTTAATATTTCGGCTACCGATTTTCTTTGCTCGATTTTTACCTTACAAGACGTTTTATAAACAGGAGTTTGTTTAGTGGTGTAGTAGATTGTAGAAGCAAACACTAGGATAAAAGATAGAGCAATAATTCGCTTTCTCTTGCGGATCACTCGCAAGTAGTCGGTTAGATTCATCTCAATTTTAGGCATTTGCTTCAATCCTTCATTGTCTTTTTTTTATATTATTTTTTATATTATCTTAAATATAAATTTTGTTATTTTAAATACCAAAAATACCAAGTTAAGGGAAGTGATACATCTCTAAGAAATCTCTCTATATCAGCGATAAAGCTTCTTGGCACGTACACAATATCCCCCGGTTCTAATGTGATATTCAAACCAATATCACCTTTCTTAAAAATTCGGTTCGTATCCACCCGGTATCCTTTCAGGGCACCTATTTCACCTCTTAATACCACAACACTGCTCTTGACTGCATTCTCGTTAAATCCCCCTGCTTCCGTGATAGCTTCCACCAGGGTAAGCTTTCCTTTGACAATTATCATTTTAGGATTATTTACTTGACCGAGCACAGAAACTCTTTGCAGTTCCAAAGGAGGAACAAAGATTGTGTCTCCCCCTGAAACGAGAGCTTCATCTCTTTTTTGGGGATCACTAACTAGCTCATTTAAATCATAAATGAATATTTCTCCATCTTTTTTAATCAATTTTATCCTGGAAACATCGGCATTTTCTGTAGGGCCGCCTATCTCTCCTAGAAAATCTACCAAAGTAGTCATTCTTTTCAGGGTATACATTCCGGAAGTAATTTCACCTAAAGCGATGATTCTCTGGCTGTTAAACTCCTTTACGGTAACAAAAACTATGGGATCGATTAAATATTTAGAAAGAAACTTGACCAGTTCCTCCTCTAATTGATAAGTAGTAAAAGCCATTGCACTCAGCCTTCTCACAGGAGGAAGTCTTATTTCACCTCTATCGTCTACAACAACATCTCTCGATACATCAGGATGATTCCAGACTTCTATGTTCAGGATATCTCCAGGTCCGATAAGATATCCTGTTTCAGAAAGGAGTTCTTTGGCTCTTGCTTGCGAATCGCCTCCGATTTTGTTTTTTTCTTTGTTGAGTATGAGTTCAGATTCCTTGGGATTTTCTATTCGTATTAATATTGAACTGCCGCTAGAAGCGATTTTATAAGGCAAATCCTGAGTAAGTTCGACTATGACTAAATTCAATTGGCGCCCGCTTTCACCTTCACTCTGGTAGTACTCATTTTTTATTCTTTTAATCGGTCCCTTATTTACTATCACAACATCTTCTTCGCTGCTGAAGACTTTTTTATCGGGAAAGCTTATTAATATGCAGGGAGGATTTTCTAACTTTGTATCTTTATACTGGACAGGCTCGGAGGTGGTTAAAATCACCATCGTTCCGGATTCTGATTCCTTTGCTTCCAAATTTACAAAATGAGCAATTTTAGGAGAAAGACGAGGAATACAAGAAACAAATAGCAAAATTACAATTATTGTTGTCGCTTTTCTATATACCCCATTCATTGAACCCATTCCTTCAATCATTATTTTTGCTCATTATACCTGCATAATTGCAATTTCGTCAACCTTAAAAAAAGGGGACAGGCTACTTTTTTTCGGAAAGGGCCTTTCCAAAAAATGGGGCCTGGCCCCATTTTCTCCATTTTCTGATTATTGCAGGGGCTTGATTTATCAAGCCCACCTTGTTTTTAGGGATTTGATTCCTCAAATCCTAGCTTTGAACTAAGGACTGTTCTTTTTTCTACTAAAAAGTAGCCGGTCCCTTTTTTCCTTTCTTTTCTTAATCTGTCAAATGCTGTCTCAAAAATGCAATTTGAGCCAATTTACCCAGGAGACGATGTTGAAGAGGAGGGCAGGGAGAGGATCCTCAATTCAGCCTGCTCCCATTCTGTCTAGTCAACGCCTTGGACAGCCCTCCTCAAATCAAATTAATAGCGCCTCCGAAGTAAATAATGAAGCATATGGCTTATAGATACAATCGCCTTTTAGGGTGGTTTTGATGATGATTTTTTGTATATTTTCTTTCACCTCTAAGGGTGAGATAATAAACGACTTCTCTCCAAAGCAAAGATATTTTGAATAAAAAAGAAATATCGGATAAAGGAAAATATTGACTTTGATACAGAAATTATATTTATTGAAAGGAAAAGAAAAAACCAGGCTGCACGTAAGGAAACAAAAAGAGACAAAATGATGAAAGAGAACAGAGGATTTAACAGTGAAAAATATATAAAGGAGCAAGCTTCTGCCATCCTGGAAAGAGTGAAGATGTTCAATAATAAATTATACCTTGAGTTTGGTGGCAAGCTTCTCTTTGACTATCATGCCTCAAGAGTGCTGCCCGGATTTGACCCAAACGTCAAGATGAGACTCCTCGCCCAGCTAAAGGATAAGGCTGATATTCTGCTTTGTATTTATGCTGGTGACATCGAGAGAAAAAAGGTAAGAGCCGACTTTGGAATCACTTATGACGTTGATGCTCTTAAATTGATCGATGATTTAAGAGATTGGGGTCTGGGGATTTTGGGTGTTGTCATAACTCGCTTTGATGATCAACCAGCAGCTAAGATATTTAAAAATAGGTTAGAGCGGCGGAACATAAAAGTCTATACTCATCGATTTACAAAAGGATATCCAACAGACATTGAACTTATAGTTAGCGACGAGGGTTACGGAGCAAACGAATACATCCCTACTGAAAAACCTCTGGTAATAGTAACAGGTCCTGGCCCGGGAAGCGGAAAATTAGCCACATCTCTTTCTCAGCTCTACCATGATTATAAACGAGGAATAAAAGCCGGATATGCCAAGTTTGAAACCTTCCCCATCTGGGATTTGCCTTTAAAACATCCTGTAAACGTTGCCTATGAAGCAGCCACGGCTGACATCGGAGATTTCAACCTTATAGATTCTTTTCACTTAGAAGCTTACGGCAGACCAGCAGTGAACTATAACCGCGACGTTGAAATATTCCCTGTCCTCAAGTGCATACTAGAAAAGCTTACCGGAACTGAACCAATCTATAAGTCGCCCACAGATATGGGCGTAAATAGAGCAAATTCTGGTATCATCGATGATAAAGTGGTGAGCAGGGCAGCCGAGCAGGAAGTGATCAGGAGATATTTCAGGTATTCTTGCGAGTATGCGATGGGATTTGTGGATAGAGATACAGTCCAGAGGGTAGAACTTCTTTTGAAAGAGCTGAATGTTAAGCCAGAGGACAGAAGAGTAGTCCAACCGGCCAGGGACGCAGCCCTGGAGGCAGAAAAACAAAAAAAAGGAAACAAGGGGATTTTTTGCGGAGCAGCCATTGAATTAAAAGACGGTACAATCCTAACCGGCAAAAACTCTCCTCTTATGCATGCTGCCTCCAGCCTTGTTCTGAACGCGATAAAAAACCTAGCAGGAATCGAAGATAAGATACATTTAGTTTCGCCCGAGATCATAGAATCGATATCGAGTCTTAAAAAAGATATTCTGAGTGCAAAGTCTATAAGTTTGGACCTGGAAGAAGCTCTGATCTGCATAAGCATAAGCGCAACCGCCAACCCGACCGCTAAGAAAGCCCTGAAGAAATTGAAAGAACTCAAAGGTTGCGAAGTTCATCTAACCCATATTCCTACTCCAGGCGATGAAGCAGGATTAAAGAGATTAGGAGTTAACCTTACCAGCGAGCCAAATTTCTCCACTAAAGACCTTTTCTCTGCCTAAAATAGGGCCATAAAAAATGGAAAAAATGGGGCCAGGCCCCATTTCCTTACATAACGTGGGGACAATAATTGTAAAAAATGGGGCCTGGCCCCATTTTCTAATATGCAGGTATATGATTTGTTCGTAGGGGCTTGATTCATCAAGCCCACCTTTTAATATAGGGAAATTATTTGTTTGTAGGGGTTTGATTTATCAAACCCACCTTATTGTATTATGATGATTTATATAATTAAAAGAAGAAAAATTTTTGTTATTATTTTTCTTAAGATAATGTATTATTTCAGAGAAAAAAACTGAGGAGTCGAAGGATGGATGAAATAAAATCTATTGAACAAAGGATAAACGAAATAAAAAAAACTGTAGGGTCGGAGAGAGCAATCTCCGCTTTATCCGGAGGAGTGGACAGTTCCGCCTGCACAGTCCTAGCTCACAGAGCTATAGGTTCAAACCTGAAGGTTATTTTCATAGATGATGGATTGATGAGAGAAAAAGAGCCAGAGCAAGTGAGCCAAGTATTTCGAAACCTGGGAATTGAGGTCGATGTTATAGATGCTCAAGATGAATTTTTTGATGCTCTAAAAGGAAAAATTGACCCAGAGGAGAAAAGAAAAGCTTTCCGCTCGACCTTTTACACTGTCTTTGGAAGAGAAGTACTGAAAAGTGAAGCTAAATTCTTGGTGCAGGGGACTATTGCGGCTGATATTATCGAAACAAAGGGCGGTGTAAAGACCCAGCATAACATTCTCGAGCAGATTGGAATAGATCCTGAGAAAGGATTCGGTTTTAAGGTCGTTGAACCTGTGAAGGATTTGTTTAAGCCTCAAGTCAGGGAAGTGGCCAAAGAGCTGGGGCTTCCGGAAATGATTTATGGCAGGATGCCCTTTCCAGGGCCCGGTTTAGCGACAAGAGTGGTAGGGGAAGTGACACCAGAGCGAGTTTCTCTCGTCAGGAAAGCAACCCAGATAGTCGAGGAGGAAATCGAGTCCTTAAAGCCATTCCAGGCTTTTGCTGTTTTGCTGAGTGATAGAGGGACAGGCGTTGAAGAAGGCAAGAGGAAATTTGGGGGAATAGTCATAGTTCGCTCAGTGGAAAGCAAAGACGCCATGACCGCTGAACCTACTCAAATCCCCTGGGAAGTTCTCATGAAGATATCGAAAAGAATGACCGGGGAAATTCCGGAAGTAGTGCGTGTTGCCTACGAAATTACGCCCAAGCCCCCCGCAACCATCGAATATATTTAGTAGGGGCGGCCACCTACTTATTTCCTTATAATGCAATAAAATGGGGATAAAAAAATTGGGCCTGGCCCCATTTTCTTGTAGGGGTTTGATTTATCAAACCCACCTTATTCTATTTGTTCGATTTACTTATTGAAAAATCGTGAAAAATTGGGCCTGGCCCCATTTTCTGATTCTTGTAGGGATTTTTCTTGTAGGGGCTTGATTTATCAAACCCACCTTTTTATATTTATATGATTTACTTAAATTGCTTTAATTCACCTTCTTCTTGAAAATCTTATACAAACCAAGGGTAACAAGGGGAATGATATAGACGATGAAAAATCCCCAGCTTACGCTTCCATAACCTTTTGCTATCAGGGGAATCAGTCCAAAAGTTGAAAGCCCCAGACCTATTAAAAGAAGAACCAGGGCCACAACAGGTCTTTGCCACCGGGGGAGCTTTTTTCCCTTTGCTTGAAGCGCCGATTGGATCCGTTGATTTACAGCATGAATAAAACCTGTGCCCGTCTCAATTAACGTTCCGATAAGAACAACCAGGTATAAGATTCTTAATGCAGTAAATCCAAAATTTCGAAGAATATAATCGGCTGGCACTTCCTCGGGTAAAACAGCCGGATAATGACTGACTACAGCAATAAAGAAGAGAAGGCCTGGCAGGATGCCTATCAGACCGCCCAGAAGACCAGCAGAGATAGCTTCTTTTCTTTTTTCTATGTGGCTTACACAGAATAATACGGCGGGAATAATTCCCATGTTGTAGAGGGCGTATTTAAATCCTCCCAGAGACCATTTCGGAAGGGCGATGCCGCTTGAAAAATTTTTCTGAATCTCTGGGCCGAACTTAACAACAGCGACGATAAGAAAAAGTCCGTAAACGAGGTAGAGGACTATTGACCAACTCGACAGGAACTTTTCTATTAAACCGCTTCCCTTAAAGGTCAAAAAGCCTATGGCTCCCAGCATAATCATCACTCCTATTATGAAGGGAATGCCGAAATTATCCCGAAGTAGGGCACCGGCTGCAGAACCTATCACACCAAGGACGATGAACAGCAGAATAAAATACAGAATTTCAAAGACAAACCAGAATGGCCCAAGGAGTTTTATAAAAAACGTTCGATAATCATAAGCGCGGAACATCCGGGAGAATTCAAAAGTCAAAGCCAATAATACTGACCACATCACGGTTGTGATTATGAGCATTCCCAGGAGACCTCCCAGAGGTCCGTAGTTGAGAAAGTATTCCACCAACTCCCGTCCTGTGCCGTAGCCTCCAGCGATAACCACAGATTGGAAGACCAGTCCGGGTAAAAAATATTTTTTAAAGGTGGGAGCATTCAGAAAAATCATTCCTGGCTTCCGTATTCCTTTGTAACGGATCTCTCCTGGAGTTCGCTCAATAATACAAAAAACAAGAAACAGGGTCAAATCAATAAAAAAAGTGGACAAAAAAAGGACAAAAAAAGGGGACAGGTCTATATGCTCAGTAATTAGGTAACATTTTCTGTAGTGATATTGAAGATAAGAGTGTCATTGCGAGCGAAGCGCGGCAATCTCTTAGGGGAAAATGCCTCTCTTTTTATGAGATTGCTTCACTCC
>Ga0209427_10010884_pt1 | contig 10048 bp, 11 predicted proteins | sample DeeMarSWOR136_30_FD_187465 | JGI IMG/M metagenome (GOLD analysis project Ga0209427, IMG submission 187465) | Marine sediment microbial communities from White Oak River estuary, North Carolina - WOR-1-36_30 (SPAdes) (version 2) | ecosystem: Environmental > Aquatic > Marine > Intertidal zone >...
GGCTATGCCATTGCCAGAGCAACACGACGCGGCATAATCCGCAAAGCGCGAGAATAGCAAGATGAAGCGCGTTGTGACCATTGGTGGTCTTCACGGGACGGGGAAGAGTTCCGTGGCAGACAGGATCTCAAAGGAGTTCAAACTCAGAAGAGTTTCTGCGGGCATCATATTCCGCAATCTAGCTGCTGAGAGAGGGCTTACTCTCGAGGATTTCAGCAGAGTAGCTGAACAAGACGAGGAGATAGACAGACTCTTAGATGAAAAACTGAGGGTGGAAGCTGAGAAGGGGGATGTCGTAGTAGACGGCCAGTTGGCCGCTTGGATGGCGGGAGAAAACGCGGACTTCAAGATTCTCCTGACTGCTCCACTGGACGTTCGCATCAAGAGAATCTCTGAACGCGATGGCACTGACTATGAGTATGCAAAACGAGAAACAATTGCCCGAGAAGGCAGCGAGAGCGCTCGGTACAAGGAGTTCTACGGAGTCGAGATTAACGACCAGTCAATCTACGACCTGGTTCTCAGGACAGACAGATACGACCTCGATGGTGTAGTCAGGATTCTAACCACAGCAATTCGGACTTTCTTTGAGCAGAACGAAGTATAGTAGGAAGCGCAACGCTGATATGCCAATCAGTGGTCGACATCCTGTTTCTCCCAGTCCAATGGGATGAGACCGTGAGGCGACTTGCGGCCTCAGCTAGACCGAGGACCGGCGAGGTGCTAGGAAATGACTCTGTATAATATAGGACGCGTGTGCGTAAAGACAGTTGGACGTGAAACTGGAAGCTACTGTGTCATAGTCGATGAGATGGAAGGCAGATTCGTTGTAGTGACAGGACCAAAGCATGTGAGTAGCGTGCGAAGGCGCAAATGCAACATTCGACATCTGGAACCTCTGGAGATGGAGATTCCCATAGAGAAGGGTGCCGATGATAGCGCGGTGGAGAAGGCACTGGAAGATGCTGGACTGAAAGAGAAGTTCAAAGAGAAGATCAGACTACCTCAGTAGTCAGCTCTGATTGTAGGGCGGCCCTTGGGGGATAGAACATGAAGGGCCTTCTGCCATCAGACTCACCCCGAGAAACAATACTGAAGTCGAGTGAAACGACAAATCCAGACTATGGTTATTCATCATTGGAGAACCTCCCGATTGAATATCTACTCAACAACAGTGTTATCGTGCTCGACAAGCCGTCAGGTCCAACAAGCCACGAGGTGGCCACATGGGTGCGCAGAATCCTGAACGCTTCTCGCGTAGGTCATGGAGGTACTCTTGACCCAGCAGTCACCGGAATACTTCCGACGGGTGTGGGCAATGCCACGAAAGCGATGCGGGCGCTGCTACCAGCAGGGAAAGAGTATGTATGTCTGATGGAACTACATGGCCTAGCAGAAGAAGATGAAGTACTTCGTATCTTAAACGAGTTCGTGGGCAAGATCTATCAAAGACCACCTCTCAGGTCTTCTGTGAAGCGAGTTCTTAGAGTGAGACAGATTTACTACAACGAGGTGCTTGAAGTCAAGGGCCGTCTTGTGTTGTTCAAGGTAGGCTGTCAGGCTGGAACATACATTCGTAAGCTTTGCTTCGACATAGGAGAGGCTCTAGGTGTGGGAGCCAGCATGAGAGAACTCAGACGGACTCGTGTCGGGTCGCTTCGTGAAGACAAACACCTCTGCTCGCTCTACGACCTCAAGGATGCGTATCACTTCTGGAAAGAGGACGGCGAGGAAGGTGAACTGAGGAAGTACCTGCTCCCAATAGAGTCTGCACTGGGCCACTTGCCATTGGTACATGTACGTGATAGTGCCGTTGACGCCATCTGTCATGGGGCGAATCTTGCCGCTAGTGGAGTTGTGAGTCTTGACGCTGGAATCAAGAAAGGCGAGCTTATGGTCCTGAGCACAATGAAGGGAGAGGCCATTGCCATAGCCAAGAGTGCCAAGACCTCAGACATGATAGCAAAGGCAAAGAGTGGAATCGTAGCTACGACCGAGAGGGTCTTGATGGAGAGAGGGCGCTATCCTCAGATGTGGAGGAAACGTTCGTCAGAAGATTAGAAACAATGCACGAACTGACCAGCTTTTTATGCAAAACTCTAGAATTATTACTGGCTCTGGAGCAAGAGCGCGACTGACGGTACTCATCTTCAGAGGTGAGAGCTGAGGAAGCTCCCAACTACGCGTCGACGCCGGTCCTGTGCGAACAGGGAGGTGAGAGCCTCGCTCTGGGAACAGAAACGACACCCCCGAGCTAGAGATGACAAGGATACAGCATCTGAAGCTGTTGAGGACTAGTTCGGACGGGATGAAACGGCCCATCACCGGGTAGCAACTCCAAGAATACACCTGCGATGTGTCGGCCTGAGGTGTAGGGTAGGAGGCTTAGTCTGATGTCGCGAAGCTCCTCTCTGGTAACGGATTGGAGCAGAACAGAATTGGGGCTATTCCTTGCACCAGAGCCAGCCCCATCCTTTTCACACTCTCAATAGAACTGAACCTATTTCCTGTGCTTGACTAGTCCTTCTGGCCATTCATGGTTTTCCATGGTCCTTTCTGCAACGAGTTCAACAGTGTCTGTTTGAAATCTAGTCAGCTTGCCACAATTGAGAAGCGGTGTGATGTCCAGCTGTCTTAAATTAGCACCAGAAATCATAATGAAATCGAGCTCATTGCAATATCCTAAAGGTGTGAGGTCTAGCTCATTCATCATATTACTATGTATTGTGATCACTTTCAATAAAGGACACGAAGACAAAGGAGTGAGCTCCAACTTCTCCATCTCGCCATCTACATTCAGCGCTTCGAATTTCTCGCAGGCTGAAAGTGGCTCAAGGTCAACTGATGTAAGGCGGTTTCCAGACAGCTCCAGGTACTCAAACTCTTTGCAATGGCGGAGGGGCTCCAGATCGATGTGGGTCAACCTGTTGTCCATGAGGTTCAGTTCTCGCAAATGATGGCAAGATCTCAAAGGTGACAAATCCAATGTTTCGATTCTGTTATTCCACAGATTCAATTTCTCTAAACTAGCGCAAGGAGAGAGTGGTGAAAGGTCAATTTCGGTCAATCTGTTCTGACTGAGGTCTAGTACCTCAAGACCAGGGAGGGAGCTGAGGGGGGACAAGTCGATGCTGTCGAGTTTTCTCCCTCGAAGTATACTCCCTGTGTCATTTGAGTCCGAGGGAATAGCTGGCAAAAGTAAACCCAGTTCTTCCGCACTGAGGTGCAGTTCGGACTTCACGCTGTCTTCAATCTGATTACTATTGAATACGAAGTGCCGTATTGCTATCAAGTGTCCAATTAGAACCAATGATGCGGTAAGAATTGCAGTCCGTTCAACGCCATAAAGGATTAGTGAAAGAGGGCCCATACTGACAAAGATAATGATGAGTATATAGCTGTCCCAAAACATAGCGTGAAGAGGATAGTCTTCGAACCTTCTGGTATTGGCGATAGTGAATCCGAGCCCGATGTTCACAGCAGTAAGGAAAGAAACTGATAACCGTTCAAGAGCTGAGATGTTGTTTGGGACTAGCTGAGATGATAACACGTTGAAGATGAAGAGAAAGGCCGTTGTTACAGTAATGAACACCAAGATGCTACGTTTACTAATCTCCACAAGAATGCCCAATTGAATCTGGCTGCGTGGAAGCTTAAACCTGTACAATGGTAGTGCTATGGGACCTTTGCATACCTCACCTACTCTTCACGAGTGTGTTCACTCATGATCTCCCTTTGAACCTGTACAACCTCACTACTATTACTACATCCTGCATAGGCATCCAACCATACGCGATTCAGTGTGATGAAAGAAGGCCCCCATTTGAACACAGACAACAACTCGTCTGCCTCATCGACTAGTCCAAGTATGTAAAGTGCGGCAGCCAGTGCCTCAGCAGTGGAGAGTTTCACCGGTTTGTAGGTATTGATGGGATTTGCAGCTAAGAGATACGGGAGAGACCTCTGTGCACCCGCTCTAGATGCTGCAAAGATCTCCTCCGCCCTTTTCCATGAACAGTCGAGTGCGACTAGACCAGAACGTAGAACCGAGTTTCTGTCTGATGGAGAAAAGGCAACCTTGGAAACCGGATTCAGTACCACAGATCCAGATGGAATTCGTCGGAAACTGCGTACTATGCTTGCCTTTTTCATTCTACCAAGTCGAGTTCCGGTGCACTTTCTGGGATCGCATTGTCCGGCATGGTAGACTAGAATTCGGGGCTCGCTCGCGTTTCCATGGTCCATAACGATTTGAAGTACCAGACACAACAGATTTCAGGTTTCCCATTGTCCACCACATCAGTGGTACAAGGTGATACGCTTCTCTCCCGGTGACTCGTGCGAAACATGTGGTCTAGAAACATCCGAATTGAAACGGTGCGAGATGTGCCAAGCATTTGTCTGCAGTAAATGCGCTTCAGAGCACGAAGGTATCTGCCTCACTTGTCAGGAGGCCCGATGCAGCATCTGCGATGAGTATCTATCTTCGCGAGCCTGCAATCGGTGCGGCAGGCTAGGGTGCGAAGATCACGGTGTCAAAGAGGGAGAGGCGACCATCTGTGATGTCTGTCGGACGAGCTAGGTATGAGTGTCGAATCAATTCATGTTGGGATGGACGATATAGATAGTCCAGAAGGTGGGTGTACTACCCATTTCGCCAGTCTGGTTGTTGAACGGCTCTCCACATTGGGAGCAAGATGGTCTGACTATCCAAACCTGATTCGACTCAATCCGAACATTCCCTACAGGACACGTGGGAATGGAGCAGTGGCAATCAGATTAAGTATTGATACAGCAGAAGTAGATGGAATTCTTCCTCTTGTAGAGGAAATGGTAAGAGAATACTCCGAAGAAGACTATCCAAACACAAATCCAGGAGTGGTGCTTGTAGGAGGCAAGATCCCCACGGCCGTACAGAGCTTCTCCGCACGCGCAATGTGGAGAACAATTCCAGTAAGTGTCGCAGACAGACTCCTGAAAGAACACTCCATAGACCACATCAGAAGAGGCAATGGGCGAGGTCTTGTGGGTGCCATTGCGGCGGTGGGCAATCGGCTTGAGTATGACCACACATACGAGCTTATTGCTTATCGCGCGGTCGAGTCAACGTCGGAACCGAGAGGTGTTGATGAGCAGTCCGTAGTAGAAATGGACCAGAGAATGGAGGGCAGGCTGTTCTCCAATGTAGATCCGGTAACAAGAAGAGCCCTTATTGTCCCGCGTGGTCCAGATCCGGTATTGTACGGAATCAGAGGAGAACGCGTAGAGGACGTCCTAGAAGCTTCATCCTATGTGAAGAGCGAACAGTCGGTCGACAGAATGATGGCATTCAGGACCAACCAAGGAACTGGCGCCCACCTGATGCACTGTGTGTATGTTTCAGATTTGCGACCTTACATGGCCGCTATTGTACATGGGGTTATTGATAGAAGACCCAAGACCACTGAGGGGGGACATGTTGTGTTCAGCGTAGGTGACTGTTCTGGACGGGTTGATTGCGCAGCTTATGAGCCCACTGGGGAATTCAGAACAGTAGTGCTGAAGCTTGAGAAGGGAGACCAAGTCCTAGTCCACGCAGCCGTTCGGCCCCCTGCAAGAACTCATGGACTTACTCTCAATGTTGAAGGGCTAGAGATTGTTAGACTTGCAGAGGTTTGCCGTGAATCCAATCCCGTGTGTCCTCATTGCTTCAAGAGAATGAAAAGCGCTGGCAAGGGGCAGGGATACAAATGCTTCAGTTGTGGCTTCAAGGACCGGGAGGGTACAAAGACAAAGACTCTCGTGGACCGTACACTTGAAGAGAAAGTGTATCTTCCTCCTCCTAGAGCACAGAGGCATCTTACGAAACCATTGGCTAGACTTGGCAAGAAGAACAAAGGAGTACCGGACAGATTAGTCGGCAGATGGTATAGGTTCTGACAGCAATGTGTCAAACGGACTTGAACTAGACCCTTCTACCACGGCGGCCGCCTCGCTTCCGCGTACCGTCATGGGGAATAGGAGTAACTTCGTCGATGATTCCAATTCTGAGACCTGCTCTACTAAGGGCACGAATAGCTGCCTGCGCACCCGGACCAGGGGTCTTGGGTCCACTACCACCAGGAGCACGCACGCGTATGTGTATTCCATAGATGCCCTTGTCCTTGGCCTCCCTCGCAGCTTGAAATGCAGCCTGCATAGCGGCATGGGGTGAGGACTCGTTGCGGTCGGCCTTCACCATCATTCCACCGCTGTAGCGTGCTATTGTTTCTGCACCAGTGATGTCGGTAACGTGGACAATGGTATCGTTATACGATGCAAATATGTGGGCAATTCCCCACCTGCTGCGTTCGTCGCTCTTACTCATAGTTGGACACCTCAGTCTTGACCTTCAATATCGCCCGTTTTGGATTCATCGTCTTCGGTGGCATCAACGGCCAAGTCTGCCTCCTCCACGGCCGCAACTGCTTCGGCCGCTATCCTTTGAGCTGCTGCAGAAGCGGCTATCCTCGCGGGATGTGATTCGTCATTGAGTGGAGATCTTTCTACGTAAGCCATGCGCTGCTCCTCTTCGAGAGTGATCAGCCTCCCAGGGGCGCTGACTTTCGCCCCATCCAAGGCAATGTGACCGTGCGTCACAAGCTGACGCGCATGGTAGGCGGAACTTGCCATGCCCTTACGAAAGACTATCGTCTGTATTCTACGCTCAAGGAGGTCCTCTAGCGTTAGGTCAAGAACACCGTCCAAAGTGCGCTCCCCGGTCAGGACCCCCAGTCGAGACAGCTTACCCAAGAGTTCACGTTCAAGTGTAGCCCTCTCTGCTTCAGTCAATGCAAGCAAGTTTCGAGCTTGTCTTCTATACCGAGACAGCTCGGTTCTGTGCTTCCATAGTTCCTTCTTATTGCGGAGACCATAGGAGCCTATCAGCTGGAGTTCGCTCTCGAATCTCTCGCTATCAAAGGGACGCTTTGGCGTCACGTACTTCTTCTTCTGTCGACGAGGATCTCCCATTCTCCAACTACCTCACACTATTGCTTAGTCTTCTTTCTAGAAACACCAACGGCTACGCCACCGCGCCCAGTCGTTCGCGTGTGCTGTCCTCGAACCTTCAGACCTTGGCTATGCCGGACACCTCTCCATGATCTGATGCGCTTAAGACGATCAACGTCGCTCCTGTGGGCAAACTCTAAGTCAGGACCGGTAAGGTGAAGCATTCTCCCACTCATCCGATCTCGTGGCCTGTTTACGTACCAGTCTGGCATGCCAGCTGCCACCGGGTCCTTGATAATCTTCTCTATCATCGAAATCTGGGCCTCTGTCAGATATCCCAGCCTGCTGAGAGGGTCAAGGCCCGCTTTTGTCAAGACTGCTTTCGACAGTCTAAGGCCTACACCGCTGACACGAGTTAGACCTTGGAGCAGATTCTCCTGGCCATCGATGTCGCGGCCTGCAATTCGAACGATATGTCGATAATCTTCGGACATGGTGTACAACCTCATTCTGACTCGTCTGAGGCTAGTTCGCCTCTTGGGGATGCCTTATAATCATTCCCATAAAGACTTGGAGAGTTCTGGTGATGTTCCAGAGATTCTATACAGACGATGAACAGCTGAAGGTCTACTCAGGCCCGTTCCGCCACACTATCAGGTCAGCTATTTCCTCCTCCACCTTGAAGCCCAGTGACTTGTAAAGACCTGTCGCTGGCTTGTTTTCTGCATGGACTCTTAGACGTGCCTTCTCCTTGTCCAGCTCTCTAAGACGGTTGAGAGCCTGCAATGCTATCTGTCGTCCGTAGCCCTTCCCTCTCTGCTCAGGCGTTACGCCTATGTTGTTGAGGTTGGTATCAGAATCTGGAGTGAGGTTCAGAGCCCCTATCAAGTCATCATCTGCAAAGACGTTGTAGAGTTCCTGCTGAGTAGACCAGATTTCGAGCAGCTGGTCAGGTACTTCGAGCAAGTTCGAGAGTGTGACGTCCTCTTGACCACCCTGAGATCCTGTCATACAGTGACCTAACCATTCAATGAAGTCTCTGAGATTCTCTCTCTCAATCGCTTCGAATCTGAGTGGGTTCTTGACCTCATCAACATCCTTCAGCGAGTATGTCATTCTATACCATCTGGCGTGTTCCACAAATCCTTCTCGCTTGAAGACATCCACTATCACATTCTCCTTTGCGGGGATGCCCGGTGAAAGGACATACTTGACCCTATGGTTTCGTCCCATTCTAAGGGCCTCTGTGGCAATCTCAGAGAGGGCCTCAGGTGACATCTCATAGTTCAAAACCTGAATCATAGCCATTGGCGTGCCCATGGGCATCAGAAGATTCACGGGTTCGTTCCCTAAGAAGTAAACCGCAAGTGGACTGGATTCTTCAATGAAGACCCAATAGCTCAGCCCCATGGACTCGTAGGTTGCCACGTACTTTGATAGCTCGTCCCGGTATGGGTCGAGATCAGGGTCAATATGCGAGATGGTCTTCATGTCACATTTACCTCGAGGTGCATGGCCTGCTCAGAGTCTTGAGTGTGTGTACATGGAAATGGAGCTGGCGCCTGGGATGAGATTCGAACTCATGCCTCCCAAAGGGAGAGCAGCTTTCTTGGGGCACACTGAAGACACATGCCGTCTCCAGGCTGCCGCCGTAACCGCTTGGCTACCCAGGCTTAGCGATTCACTGGTCGGGTGGTTCCGATTTAAGCATGACGCTGAAGAAACGACAAGGATCACTTTCCTCCCAACCCAACTGCTCCAGAAAGCGAGACCTCACCAACGTAGTCCTTGGCCATCATTTCCTCCACTTCATCGGCATTATCCGTGCGCCCTAGCACCCAGGCCAGTTTGACAAGTGCAGCCTCTGAAGTCATGTCGTACGCGCTGATAGCACCAACATCTGCCGCCGCTCGACTTACTTCATAGATAGACAGGTCGGCCTGACCAAATGCGCACTGGGAACTAATCACTACAGAGCATCCCTCTTTGACAACACTCTGAATCGATTCAGTGAGAGCATTCTCTTGAGTTGGTAGGTTGCCTGAACCAAATCCCTCGATGACTATTCCACGGTATCCCAACTCAGCTATTTTGAGGAGTATTTCTGGGGGGAGTCCTGGAAAGACTTTCAGAAGCCACACACGGGCATCCAGACGAGTGTCGAAGACTGGTTCAGATTCATGTCTTCTCTTTCGTCCTTCGAAGAGTACTATGTCCCTTGCGAGAACTCCAAGCGGCGTTGGATCCATTGAATCAAAAGCATCGTAGGAGTTTGCACGGAGCTTCTTGGCGCGAGTGGCTCTATGCACTTCTCCGTTGAATACGATACAGGTTTCGCCGACGTCCCCAAACGCAGCGACCCTTATCGAGTCCAGAAGATTTCGAGGTCCATCACTCCAGGGAATAGTTGCAGGTATCTGCGACCCTGTGAAGACGATTGGTTTGCCAAAGCTCTGAATCATGAAGCTGACAGCTGCTGCAGAGTACACCATAGTGTCTGTCCCGTGTGTGACTACAATGCCGTGAAGGTCAGGCATCTCTTCATTCACTTCTTTGATGGCAACTGCAATCTCCTGCCAGTGATGGGGTTGTGCATTGGCTGAGTCTAGCTGGAAGATCTCCTTCTGCACGACTTCAACGTTCCCCATGCCTCTTGGGAGGCTCTCAAGCAGCGTCTGAACTGACATGCCCGGTCGCAGCACTTCAGTCTGCGGATCGTAAACACTGGAGATGGTTCCTCCAGTCGTAACCAGACACACCGTCGCTTCTTCGATCTGCCCCAAGGTATTCACCAGATGCTGTGTTATGAGGATGATTTATTGCTGTTTTGATAGCATGGGTAACAGTCCGGGTGACAGAAGATGCACGATCTTGTGATTGTTGGCGGAGGACCAGCAGGAGCAACTTGCGCAAGGAGAGCTGCACAGAATGGACTTGATGTGGTTCTCATAGAGAAGGAAGTCCATCCACGTCAGAAGCTTTGCGGAGGTGCGCTTACCCAACGAGTGACGGACCTCATTGACTTTGACATAGAACATGCAGTGCAGACGCACTTCTGTGGAGGCCGCATTTACTCGCA
>Ga0209427_10010887_pt1 | contig 10046 bp, 8 predicted proteins | sample DeeMarSWOR136_30_FD_187465 | JGI IMG/M metagenome (GOLD analysis project Ga0209427, IMG submission 187465) | Marine sediment microbial communities from White Oak River estuary, North Carolina - WOR-1-36_30 (SPAdes) (version 2) | ecosystem: Environmental > Aquatic > Marine > Intertidal zone >...
TATTACATTTAATTATCTTTCCAGACAATACGTTCGGTGTGCTTAGGCATCTTTTGAAGAGCTTTTCTTAAAAAAGTTGGACGTAAGTCGATATTGTCCAGTTCTGAGAGAGGAAACCAACGGAAGATGATTTTAACTCGATTATCCAGGCTGGAGTATTCCTTGGTGTTGAGAATCCTCGCATTAATCGGCAATGTCACAATAAAGTATTTTGGTACCTCAGTAGAAATGGCTCTTGCTTCAGGTAGTTAATGAGTTAAGTGTTTGTCCATCCTTCCTTTATTCCAATCATTAAAGCTAGTGTGGTCGGCCACGGCTCTGAGCATGTCGAGTCCCACCACCTCCCGTTCCATGAGGGGAATGATGAGGATAGGCAGGGGTGCAAAACGTTCCTCGATGCTGTGTAAGTATTGCTCCTGGTTGGTTTTCCAGTAGTCGAAGTAGTGATCAGTCACGTTTTCTGGTATAAAGCGGTTGCAGATGATGAGGTCGGTGGAATAGCCGTAGAGATTCAGGTAGGTGAAAGTACGCTGTGTTTCCTTGATAACCATCTTCTCTGGATTGAGAACCAGTCGTATCGAGGTCTTCTCAGGATCAGTGATAATTGTCCGCATTTGGTTTAGCTGGGGGAAAAGGGTTTGAATGGAATCGAAGACTTCCTCATTAGGGATAGGTATATTGAGCAGAGGTTTTACGATCGGGCGCACAATCTTAGTCACCTGTCGCTCGACTGGGAATAGCTTTTCCATCCACCAATTAAGTATCTCGGGGAAACTAAGGAGACGCAGCGTTTCTCCAGTTGGAGCACAATCCACTATGATGGCGTCATAATGGCCGCTCTGGGCGTAGTTGACGATATACAGCAGGTTGGAAAGCTCTTCCATTCCTGGAAGAATGGCTATGTCGTCAGCCTCCACCTCCTTCAGGCCACGCCATGCCAAAAGAGCCGAAAGCCACTCTTGGATGGTGGTCCACTGCTTATTAAGAGTTGTGCTGAGTTCGGTCTCCTGTCCCCATAAGTTGTGGACAATGAGCCTGGGCTCTCCTCCAATAGGCAAATCAAAAGAATCAGACAGGCTGTGAGCGGCATCAGTGCTCATTATCACCGTGCGGTAACCAAGGTCAGCGCAACGGACTGCTGTAGCTGCAGATACGCTGGTCTTGCCTACTCCTCCCTTACCTGAACAGAGAATAATCCGCATCTATTTTCACCTTAGTACCAACGCTATTAAGGGCTACTTCTTCTGCCTCGCAGCCGCCAAACGTGACTACTGCCACGTCCCATTTCCATTGTAGTTTTGCCAATAGTAACTGTCAACGAATCAATGATTTGCGCAGTCAAGCCTAGGATGCCAGAGATCCAACTATTAGACAGCTTTGCCTCCAGAAGTGTCTCTTGTTAGTATGGGTGAGTAGTATACTTATCACTAGACTTTCCATGAGACCAGTTTTTACTCCTTTGAAAAAGCATCATATCGCGTTATGAGCCGGGGAACCACTTGACAGGGGATGCAAGGGAGAATACTATTTCGGTGTTGGTGAAAATATTTTTTGGGTGGGCCAAAAAATAACCGACTTTTGAACACAGCCGTAGATAATTTAGCACTCATGAGCGAATAACAGGAGAAAGAGGGCTAGGTGACATTCCTATCAGGGTAAAATAGTAAAAGGAGGTTAGGGAAATGCTGGAAGCAGCAATTAAAAGTGGGCTAGTGAAGGAACTGGGAGAAATTGTTGGCAGTGAGTTTGTCTCAACCAGCAAGGCTGACCTGTACATGTACTCCCAGGACATGACATACGCTGAGCCGAGTTGGCCTGATATCGTAGTCTTACCGAAATCGGCAGAAGAGGTACAGGCAATCATACGCCTTGCCAATAAAGACAAGATACCGGTTACCCCTTACCTTGGCGGGGGAAATATCGGGGGTCTGACCATCCCTCTTGAGGGTGGTATATCACTTGACCTGAAGAGGATGAACCGCATAATAGAAGTAAATGAGACCGACATGTACGCCATAGTCGAGTGCGGGGTGACACTTGGTGATATGAAAGGTTACCTTGATAAGAACCACCCCAAACTGATTTATTCCTATGCCTTTTCACCGCCCTCCACTGGCGTCGTGACTAACGCTCTCGTACAAGGACTGGCTACTTTTGCCTATAGGTATGGGACAACCGCAGACTGGATTAGCGGATTGGAAGTCATCCTCCCCGAGGGAGATCTGGTGAGAATCGGTTCCTGTGCGGTAAGCAAGGGTTGGCAGTCACTGGCTCCATTACCTGAGCTGGCTGGTCTTTTTGTGGGCTGGCAGGGGACTACTGGTATCATCACCAAGATGGCAGTGAACCTCTGGCCCAGACCAAAATTCGCGGCAGGGCTAATCTTCTACTTGATGGACCTGGAGAGTTCCTATGAGTTTCTGCGGGCAATATCACGAACCCGAATTCCTGATGATGTTACCGGTGACTCCTATGCATTGAGAGAGATATCCAGGCTGTCCATGGAACATAAGAAGGGTTCCCTCTATCCGGCACTAATCCTCGGCCCAGATGAGCCTGAATTCCGCGTTTCGATGGATATTTCGGCTAATACCGAAAATGAGCTCAAGGCCAAGGTAAAGGTCGTTGAAGAAATGATCAAGGGAGAGCTTAAAGGGGTTAAGTTGTTTGTAAGTCATGCTTCGCCCACCGCGAGAGAAGCAGACTATCAACGGGATCCAATGCAGCAGAATTCTTGGGATGGTAAGGAAGTACACCCGCAAGTCGGCGACAGGCAAGCCTTTATTCCTATGCAGGCTGTGTTCGTGTTAAGTTCTGGGGGAGGGCTATACTGGGTTGGCACCTATGGTCCTATGAGCAACTGGCTTGAGGCGGCTAAGGAGGGCTGTGCTCTTGAAGATAAATACAACATCACCCGGAGTTTATACACCCGGCTCCATGCTGAGGGGCACTACGTTGCGCAGAGGTGGATGCTGCCTTACAACAAGAAAGACCCCGAGATGGTAGAGAGAGTAAAGGCTCTGTCCCTCGAAATTTCAGATATGGCCTTTAAATACGGTTATATCCCCTATAAGACACCTGTCTGGGAAATAAGGAGGCTAGAAGAACGGGCGAGCCCCGAATGGCTTGAATTGCACCGGAAGGTTAAGAAGATGCTGGATCCGAATAACATCCTTAATCCAGGCAGATGGGGTGCGCCCCAGAAGTAGATTGTGTTCTGATTAGACTAAGGAGGAAATAATGATTCTTGACGATATGGAAGAATGGCTTTACGGGTGCACCCATTGCGGTACCTGTCATGATGTCCAGCGCATATGGGTTCCTTCCTGCCCTGCCGGGGAAAGGTTTGGGTTTGAATCTTACTTCGCTGGAGGGCAGGTTCATATAGCCAGGGGTGTTCACGAGGAAATACTAAGTCTGGCCGATGACGATATACGGGATAGGATATATTCCTGTACCGGCTGTCTTTCCTGCCAGCTGCAGTGTGGTATTTATCATCGCGACCATATTTTTGAGATTGTCCAGGCCCTTCGTAGGGAAGCAGTGACGCAGGGATTTCTGAATCCTGCCTATATGGTTATGATTGATAACTTGAAGAGAGACGACAATGTCTTCGGTAAGTCCAAGTCAGAACGGGGAGACTGGGCTAGGGATCTAAGAGTGAAGAACGCTGCTCAGGAGACGGTGGACGTCCTGTACCATGCCGGATGCATGTTATCGCTTGAGCCAGAACTCTGGGAAGTGCCCAGAAGTGTGATAAGTATAATGCAGGCAGCCGGCGTGAATGTGGGTATTATGGGCAAGGAGGAGAACTGCTGCGGCGGCCGCCCTTATGAAATAGGTTACGAGGGAGAGTTCGCCAAGTACGCCGAGCACTCTATCCAGACCTTCACTTCTATAGGTGTCAGCAAGGTGATAACCTCTTGCTCCGACGGTTACGCTACCTTTAAAAATCTTTATCCGCAGGTTAATATTAAAATGAAGTTCGAGGTACTGCACGTTGCGGAGTACCTCGACCAGCTGATAAACGGGGGTAAAATAATACTAACCAAAGAAGTCCCGATGAAGGTTACCTATCACGACCCCTGCCACCTGGGAAGGCATATGGGTGAAGCCGGTGTTTACGACCTTCCCAGAGACATATTGAATAGCATATCCGGCATAGAGCTTGTCGAGATGCCGCGCAACAGAGAAAATTCATGGTGCTGCGGAGCCGGCGCCGGAGTAAGCCAGTCCAACCCTGAATTTGCATTGTGGACGGCTAACGAAAGGCTAGAAGAGGCAAAGGCTACAGGAGCTACAGCGATTGTAACCAGCTGTCCCTGGTGTGAAAGGAACTTCAAGGATGCAGCTAATGAGTATGGCATAGATATTGAGATTTATGACATCGCCCAGATAGCTCAAAAGGCAATTTAGAGGCGTTTTTGCCATTGAGTTTTGACAAAGCCATACAGTCACTAAAAAATTAGGTTAGGAGTGAATTAAAATAGCAGAGGAAAAATGGATGGTAAGCGGAGATTGTGTTGAGGCCTGTACGTCACCCCCAGTGTTTCCGTACTATTGAAGGTCACCTACTCCTAAAGACCAGCGCGACTACTTCTTGTCTCATATAGAGCCCCCTCATCTTAATAACATATGAAAATAGCGCTGACTCTCTTCTTAACCCTTGTTATCATATTTACACATAGGGCTGCATGATGCACCAGAATTGTTATAGCACAATCGTTCAAAGTGTGACATCGAGTTGAAAATTTACACAATGATAATACCCATAAATCAGTTTATTAAGAACGTTGTATTGACAAACTGCCACTACAGAACTAGAGTGTGAATTGCAGTTGGAAATCTCAAGAAGAGGACAACCGGCAAAGACAGATATGAACCAAGATGAGCTTATTGAGATCTGGAAACGCGAGGAGCAGCAACACTTCTCGGGGTGGGATTTTTCCAATCTAGAAGGCAGGATGCTGGAAGGTGTCATTGAGACCATGGATCAATTCTACAGTGAAAATATGGGAGAGGACATCAAACGTGGACTGAGAGAAAGTGCGCAGCGTGGCTTCTACACCGGCAGTAAGCCTCCTTACGGTCTACACAAGGTGTCGGCGAAAGACGGCACCAAGACCAGATATAAGCTTGAACCCGACCCAGAAGACTCTAGGCCTATGCAAGTAGTCCGTCGCATCTATGATATGGCCCTAAAGGGCTTGGGTTGCAAGGAAATCGCCAAAGTCCTGAATAGAGAGGGCTTGCGTACCGGAACGGGACAGCTCTGGGGAAGAACGACGGTACATAAGGTGCTGACCAATGAGGCCTACTGCGGCACTCTGGTCCTGGGTGGAAGACCGGGACATCCGGCTCTGCGTAGTGGTATTCCGCCCGTCAGAGTGGAGAATGCTTGGCCCGCTATCATCGACAAGGACGTCTTCCTTCAGATACAGGCGACGATGGCCAGCAAGAAGCCCCAGAATACGCATCCTCGCTCAATACCCAGTATCTTCTGTTCGTGCGGTCATGCCATGATCGGGCGGAGCGCCAAGTCTCACCAGTATTACTACTACATCTGCAATGGTAACTTCAAGCAGGGAACAGAGACCTGTACAGCCAGGGCATTGCCCAAAGACAAGCTTGAACGTGTAATCGTGGAACAGATCAGGGAGAAGGTGCTGAACAACGAGTGGTTGCAAGAGCTGGTCGAACTGGTGAATAAGGAGCTTGGTTCGAACCACTCTATCCTTGGGGACAGATTGGATGCCATCGATGCGGACCTGAATGAGGTCAGACTCAGGCTATCCAGATTGTACGAAGCCCTGGAAACGAGCACGTTGTCTCTTGATGATCTGGCGCCAAGAATCAAAGAACAGAGAGCGAGAGAAAGTGAACTGAGCAAAGCACGGCTGCAGGTGGAAGCGGAAATGCTGGTGCAGGGTCCAAATCATGTCGATGGGGAGATGATAAAGGCCCACGCTAGGGACCTCAAAGCAATACTCGAGGAAGCTGACACGATTACAAGCAAGGCATTTCTAAAAACGTTCATCAAGCGGATTGAGATAAAAGGCGATGAGGGAGTAATACGATACACGCGCCCGGTACCGCCTCACGGCAAGACAACCGACCGGGTATCAGTTCTGCCTATTGAAACCCCAAGTGGAGATAGGGGGATTCGAACCCCCGACCTCCGCGATGCGAACGCGGCGCTCTCCCAACTGAGCTATATCCCCATGACAAGACTATTATAGCATATATCGGCTAGCGCTCAATCCGTTTAATCTGGTAGCGCAGCTTGCCGGCCGGTGCTGTAATCTCGACTATCTCTCCGTCACTATGGCCGATGAGCGCCCGGCCTAGGGGCGAGGCGATGGATATTTTACCCCGGGCGGCGTCTACTTCCCTGGGGTCGACTATCATATAGCGCATTTCCTCTCCAGAATCTAGGTCGCTGAGGACGATGCTGTCACCGACGCCTGTCTTAAGGGCAGACTCCCTCTTTTCATTGATGATGGTTGCTGCCTTCAGCGTTTCCTCCAGTTCTTTGATGCGCCCCTCCACGTGTCCGCGTTCCTCCCTGGCGGCGTCAAGTGGCGCATTTTCTCGGAAATCCTTATCGGCGGCGGCCCGCTGTATTTCCTGGACGAGTTCGTGGCTCCTTACCTTCAGGCTGGCAATCTCGGCTTCCAGTTCCTCATACCGCTGCCGGGTCAGTGAAACAGCCTCGGGCTGACCGCGCCGGGTGGCGACCTGTGGTGCGACTTTCGTCTTCCTGCTTTTCAGGTGAGTGGAGAGATTCGTCCGGCTCCACCCTGCCTTTTTAGCATAAGTAAGAAAGGAGCGTATCATTTCCAGTTTCTTCGCGTAGTCGATATCCGAAGGCGATTGCTGTTCGGCGTAGCTGGCCACGTCAGGCGGCGCCAGCCTGGCAAAAGGCCTTTCCCAGCCGTACCATCTGGCAAATTTATATACCTCCGGCTGGCTGGCTTCCCTTTCCTTTGGTGATAGTTTCGCTAGGAACCATGCGGCCGCCTCACCGAGGCTGGGATTCTGGTTATCGCTACTCACCATTTATCTCTCCCCCCCGAGTGTGCTATTTCATTCTAAACATTTCAGGTATTGTCGGTCAATTCAGTCGGTCTTGAAGGGCAGTTTGATCAGGTTCATGGTTCTGGCTACTATCTGGTATCTTAACAACCTCAATATCGTCCGGCTGTGCCGGTCGAAGGAAAGGTCTTCGGCTTTGAGCAAGGCCTCGTCAATGCCATTGGCCTTTACAATCTCGAATATCCTGTCAATCTGCCGGTCACTCAGCTGCTCGTAGAGCTTTCTGGCCCAGTAGCCTATCCTCAGCTCGCGTCCTAGCTTCTTTCGCCATCCGCGCTCGTAACGAGCCAGCCTTTTCGCCGAAAGGTCGCCGTCCACCAGTGCCTGATGCAGCGTTTTAACGGCCACATCGGCACCGAGCAGGCCGTAGTAAATGCCGCCGCCACTCGTTGGCTTGACCTGTCCGGCGGCATCGCCCACCACTACCATCCGTTCACCGTACGTTCGGTGTGGGGGCTTCAGGGGGATTCGCCCGTGACTCAGTTCCACTTCAGCGGAGGTTATTCTACCCTGTTCTGCCAGGTGTGCCAGCCAATTCCCCAGGTAAAAGCCCGGCTTTTTACGCGATAGTAGCCCGACCCTTGCCATTGATGGTGTTGTTGGCGCTATCCAGGCGAAAAAGCCGGGTGCCATGTCACCGAAATAGACCTCTACCTCGTCGGTACCCGGCATTTCCACTTCGACCTGGGCACCAGTGGTGAAGTCGCCGAATCCGCCCAGGCCCAGCTTCCGGTTCAGACCGGGCGTGAAGCCGCAGGCGATTACCACAGCCTGTGACCGGATTTTCGACTCTTTCCCCCGGCAGGATACGTTAACGCTGACCCCGTCTTCTTCGAAGGTTATGTCTGTAGCCCGGCTGTTAAAAATATACTCAGCCCCGACCTTCTGCGCTCGCTCCGCCATGGCAATATCAAATGCCACGCGGTCCAGAATACATGCCTGGGGTTCTTCACGCTTTATATAGAGCCGGTTCCCCGAAGGCGAGAACAGGCTGGCGCTGTTTAAATGCCGGAGAATTACTCTGTCTTCAATGGAAAAGGTATTGACGCATTCCTGCCCGATAATACCGGTGCAGCAGACAGATTCTCCCACCCGCAGCTTCCGCTCCAGCACCAGTATGCGGTGTCCCTTTTCAGCCAGCCTGCCGGCCGTATAGCTGCCTATCGGGCCACCGCCAACAACTATCGCGTTGTACATTCAGTCTCCGTAGGAAACCCCCGATTGGCGGTACCTGAGCCGCCTTAAGAAGTAGATGCCTAGTGCTATAACCGTAATCACGAGAATGGTTATGAGGGAGTCAGCTCCGGTTATTTTCGTGCCGAACAGCAGGTGCAGGACGGCGATACTGAGCGTTACCGTGGCAATGGAGAGGCCGAAGGAAATGGCAATCCTTTCGATTATGCTCAGTTTGCGGAACAGAACCAGCGTCCAGGCGAAGCCGGTCAGCTGGAACACAATAATAGCCCCGAAGATTGCTCTGATAACGGGTACGCCCTCAATAAAGGGAATAATGTCCTGCAGAAGCTGATTGACGTCCATGCCCTAATACTACTTAATCCAACCGGTAACTTCAAGGACGTGCGTGTATTAGTATATCAGTCGAATACGCCTTTCTGCCGCATCCGGTCAATCTCATCCCTGGACATACCGAGTATCTCCTCGCATACATAATCGGTGTGTTCACCCACGAGCACGGGACGCCTGATATCCGGTTCGGCTGCCGACAGCTTGATAGGGTCAGGGTGATAATAACGCAGTTTCCCCATATAGGGGTGGTCCAGTTCACGGTAAAAGTTATAGTGGTTAAGCTGGGGGTCCTTATCGAGGTCGCAGGCATTGGCGACCAGTCCCGCGCCGACACCCGCCTCCTGCAGCGTTTTCTGGACCTGCTCCGGCGTGAAGTTAACCGTCCATGCCTCAACGAGGCGGTCGAGTTCATCGCTGTTTTCCACCCGACCCGTCGTGGTGGCGAATCTCGGGTCTTTGGTCCAGTCGGGACTGCCGATTGCCTTTCCGAAGCTCTGCCACTCCTCATCGGTCATCACGGCGATAGCCACCCACCTGTCGTCACCTTGGCATTTATAGATGCCGTGGGGAGCAGCGTGGTCGCACTTGTTACCTTTCAGGGCCAGTTCCCTCTGGTTAGCCTGGTAGTCAAGGATAAGCGGGGTCACATAGTTCAGCCCCGCCTCGATCTGGGCATGGTCTATGTACTGTCCCTTGCCAGTCCGGCGGCGGTAGTCGAGGGCGGCCATTATCGCCAGTGAACCGTACATCGGCGAAAGCTGGTCGGTATAATAGGTGGAGGGGGGTACGGGGGCCCGGTCCGGCCAGCCGACAATGGTATCCATCATGGTCACCGCCGTCAAGATACTGCCGAAGCCGGGCTGGTCGGCCATAGGGCCGGTATGCCCGTAACCGCAGGTGCGCAGCATGATGATTTCCGGGTTCACCTGCTTCAGCCCCTCGTAGTCGAGTCCCAGCTTGTCCATAACGCCGGTGGGGAATCCCTCCCCGACGACGTCTGCCCAGGCCACCAGCTTCTTGAAGATATCAATCGCTTCGGGGTGTTTGAAGTTCAGGCTGATGCCGTATTCCGGGGCGGTGTGCGTGATGGAGAAGAAGGCGCTGCGTTCCAGTCCGACCGGCTCTCCTTCCCCGGCGGTGGGGGCAAACGGGGCAAAGAGCCTGACCGGGTCCGGCCTTGTGCCCGTTTCCACCCTTATCGTCGTGGCTCCGTAATGGCTGAGGTAATTGAGGATGTAAACGCCCACCCCCGCCCAGCAGAGCTGCACTATTTTTACGCCTTCAAAAGGTTTCCTGGCCACGATGTAATCCTCCTCGTCTAGATAACCTTCTGCTCTTTCAGATTCCGAATCTCGTTAACGGACAATCCGAGTTCTTGATAGACCTCATCGTTGTGCTCACCGATGAGCGGTGCCCGGTGACGT
>Ga0209427_10010888_pt1 | contig 10046 bp, 11 predicted proteins | sample DeeMarSWOR136_30_FD_187465 | JGI IMG/M metagenome (GOLD analysis project Ga0209427, IMG submission 187465) | Marine sediment microbial communities from White Oak River estuary, North Carolina - WOR-1-36_30 (SPAdes) (version 2) | ecosystem: Environmental > Aquatic > Marine > Intertidal zone >...
TCCAGGGCCCGCACCGGCTCCACCTCGGCGACAATCACCTGCGCCCCCATCCCCTGGGCTCTCAAAGCGGTACCATGCCCGCACCAGCCGTAGCCGCAGACGACCACCTTTTTCCCCGCCCACAGAATATTGGTGGCACGGGTAATGCCATCAATCGTGCTCTGTCCGGTGCCGTAGCGGTTATCAAAGAGATACTTGGTCTGGGCATCATTGACCGCAATCAGGGGGTATCTCAGCTTGCCGGCTTTAGCCAGGCTGCGCAGCCGGGTGACACCGGTAGTCGTCTCCTCGGTGCCACCGATGACATTTTTAATTAATTCAGTCCGCTTGGTGTGCAGGGTGGTCACCAGGTCAGCACCATCATCCACGGTGAGCAGGGGCTGGTGGTCCAGAGTCAGATTAAGGTGCCGGTAGTAGGTTACCTCGTCCTCCCCCTTGATGGCATTAGTGGGGATACCGTATTCCACCAGGGCGGCGGCAACATCGTCCTGAGTGCTCAGCGGGTTGGAGGCACAGAGCACCCCCTCCGCCCCACCATCCTTGAGGGCGAGCATCAGGTTAGCCGTCTCGGTGGTTACATGGAGGCAGGCTGAAATCCTGACCCCCCGAAACGGCTTCTCCTGGGCAAACCTTTCCTTAACCAGCCTCAGCACCGGCATCTGCCGGTAGGCCCACTCAATTCGTTCCCTGCCCTCACCGGCTAACGCCGGGTCTTTAATCTCACCTTGCGGCTTAGCCATATTCCCCCCTTTTATCTCAATCCATGCCAAATTCAGCCATCACCTGCCGGACGGTCTCACTCACCGGCCGTGAAGTATCAATTATAGCATAATTTGCCTCTAAAACCTCAGTTACCGCCTCAAATTGGCGCTTCTGCTCTTCAAAAATTTCCCAGCGCCCGTCGGATACTGTCCCCTGCTGCAGCCTTTCCGTCAGACGTTGCCGGACAATCTCTTCCGCCAGGGTACACTCAATGATAAAGAAGTCCGCCTTTACCTCTTCAGCCAGCTTTTTCGCCTTTTGCCGGTGTTCGGACTTGATGAAAGAGGCATCAAGAATGACCGAGTCACCCTCGGTCAGGATAGTCCTGGCTTCACTGAGCATGGTGTCATAGGTCAGGCGGGAAAAATCGGCCGAGTAAATGCCGTGGTCAAACTCCTCAAAACGGTGCTCGGTCAGCGGAATAGCCGCCAGCTGCTTGCGGGTAACATCGGAGTGGATAGCCACCAGCCCCAGCTGTCTGGTCAGTGCTTGAGCCAGGACTGTCTTGCCGCTACCCACCAGACCGATGGTGATAAACAGGGCTGGCTTTGGCCTCAGGTAGGCGTGAGCTAGGTCAAAATAGCTTTGGGCGGTCTCCCTGACCGGCTCTTTCTCTTTGATATAGGGGTCATCAAGCTGGAAGCAGGCTACCTTGCCCCGCACGTAAGCCCGGTAGCACTTGTAGAAATCAAGCAGCCGGAGCAGTTTGTTATCCCGGCTCTCGGCGACATAGGTCTTAACAAAGCTGCGGGCAAGGTCAGCCCGCCCGTAGTGGTCCAGGTCCATGGCCAGGAAGGCGACCTCCGAGGCGACATCAGAGTAGCGGAAGCGGTCATTGAACTCAATGCAATCATAGATGCAGATGCCATCTGAGAAGCAGATGTGGGCGGCGTGCAGGTCGCCGTGGCAGTCCCTTACCCTGCCCTCTTTAACCCTTTTCCGGAACAGAGAGGCGTTCTGGGCAATAAAACTATCGGTATAATCCTTAATCCGCTGATACTTCTGCTGAGAAATAGTCTGCCCGATATACTTCTCGGTCTGGGTGAAGTTCTCCTCGGTATTCTGGGTGATAGTATCCAGACCGCCGAACTGGCTGATGGCATCACTGGTCTCGGCGCGCCGGTGGAACTGGGCCAGCCTCTCCGCCACCCCGGCTATCATCTCTGTTGACACCTTATCCTGCTTCAGAAGCGCGTCCATCATCTTTGCCCGGGGCAGGCGGCGCATCCTGACGGCGTACTCCATAGCCTCGCCCTGACCGCCGATAGCGATGCTATTTTCATGCCGGGTGATGGGGACGACACCGAGATAGGCATCGGGGCAGAGGCGCCGGTTGAGTTCAACCTCCCGCTGGCAGTAGAACTTACGCTTCTCCAGAGTGGTATAGTCAAGATAGCCCAGATTAACCGGCTTCTTCACCTTGTAGACAAAGCTGTCGGTCAGGAAGACGAAGGACATCTGGGTCTGCACCATCTCTATCTGGGGTGGCTTTTCCGGATAGGCTTTCGGGCTCAGCAGGGCTTGGACTAACTCTGGTAACGGCGACATAGTGCTTACTCCCCCAACCACTCTTTCAGCTCGGCCAGCACCGGCTGGTGGTTATCCCAGGTCACGGTAAGCAGCTTCACCTGAGGCTGGCGCTTGATGGCGTCGGCAAAGGGATTGGGGTTGAGCATAATCGTGCCCAGGACTCTCTGGCCGCTGCCCATTATCTGGCCGATGGCTTCCCGGAAGTTTGCCGAGAACAGCTCCATCCTGCCGATTTCGTCAATAACCACCAGGTCACCCTGCCCGGCGGCGCGACGGAGCGCCGCAACCCCTGTCTGGTCTAAATTATCAATATCAACCCCGTACTTGCTCACCCGGTACGGGCTTTTGATATCAATGTGAGCCAGTATGGCTGTCTGCCCGTCCAGGGTGACCAGCCGGAAGCCCTCCCTCGCTCCCCGCGTCCGTATTTCCTCGGTGTAAAACCCGCCGGCTCTGCCCTTCATCCCGGCTAGAGCCTGCTTGATAAGGCTCGTCTTCCCCGTCCCCGGTCTCCCGGTGAGGAGATAAACCGACTTCATTTCTCCCCTTCAGACCGGGGGGCTTGCTTTCGCTTTAACTCCAGCTTCTTTCGCCGGCGCCGATGCTTGAAGATGGCTACCCTTCGCTTCTTGTTCATGGCTAATAAATCCAGACTAGTCTTTGCCGCCGCCATAGACGGCCACAAAGCGGGCAAAGGAACGGTCAAAGGTCTTCTCCACTTCATTGGGAAAAACACAGGCGGGAAGCTCGCTAAAATTCAGGTGATAGGCGATACACTCACAGCACTTGCCCTTCCGGGAACAGGGCTCATAGGTGCAGTTGCAGATGGCTTTATTGGCTTCAATCTGGCATTCCATATTTTGCTCCCCTTCTAACCGTAGCGCTTTCTTATCCTCGCCGAGAGCTCGGTCAGCAGCTTCAAGGCTTGCTCGGCAGCATCCTCACTACTTATTGAACCCAGCCCGCAGCTGGGGGTAAGCAGCCCCTGCTTAATCAGCTGCCGGAAATCAATGTTATGCCGGGTGAACGGCGCCATCGCCTCTTCCAGGCGGTCCTGGAGGCTGGCGGCCGATTCTTTGGCCAGAGACTCCTCATCATTGGGCACAATCCCCCAGGCAACCGCCCCACCCCCGCCCAGAAACTTCTTGACCTCTGCGGGATAAAGGCTGAGCGACCGGGCATAGTGATAGGCATCAAAGCTGATGATATCAGCTTTGGTCTGGAGCAGCACCGACCAGTCGGTATTGCCGCAGCAGTGAATCCCCTTAAGCCCCTTGATACAAGTAAAGACCTTATCCAGCAGGGCGACAACCCGCTCTTTGGCAGAGGGCACCGCCGCCGAGCCGAAGGCAGCCATATAGGGCTCGTCAACCAGGATAATGGTATTTTTACTGAGCTTCTTTAGCTGTTTCTCCTGCCAGAGCGCCTTCAGCCCCAGAAACATGGCCACGGCATCCTGAAAGTTGTCGTCATGGAGTATCGCCCGCCCCGTCTCGTCGGGAACGGTCAGCCCCCAGGTAATCGGCCCGGTGACCTGCCCCTTCACCGCCAGCGGCGCTAGGTTCTTCAGTTCCAGAAAGGCGTGCAGCCCAGCGGCATAGTCAGGGCTGATGGCGTATTTATAAATGTCCTTCTCTTCATCATAGGCAGTGAGAAGCTCGGCAAGGGGCCTCGCCCAGTCCTGATTATGGTCAATACAGACGCCGCTCTCTCTGGCCGGCACCACCCCGGGAAAGCCCTCGCTGAACTGGACATACATATTCTCCAGCGGCGAGCGCTGGGGTAGCTGGGGCCAGGCGGGGAAGTCCCGGAGGTAACGGGTAATCAATGAGCATGCTTCTTTTGGGTCGGTATGGGGCATGCTGCCGATAATGGTGGCTCGGCAGCCAAATTCAATAGCAGGCATAAGCTGGTTAACTCTCCTTACTTCACATACTTGCCGATTATCAGGGCTAGCTTTTTCTTCACTTCGGGCGGTATTGCCTCCGGTATGGTGACAATTGCCGTCGCCAGGGCGTGGGCGCACTCGCAGTCGCGCTCCTTGGGTATCCGGCTCACCGCCAGCTTGATAATCTGCTTGGTATTGTCCACATTCTTATTCATGGTGTCCAAGATGACCTCAATGGTCACCGGCTGGCTTCGCTCCAGCCAGCTATCGTAGTCAGTAACGCAGCCGATAACGGCATAGCAGATTTCGGCTTCCCGCGCCAGCTTGGCTTCGGGCAGCGCTGTCATGCCGATAATATCCGCCCCCCACGAGCGGTAGAGCCGGGACTCGGCCCGGGTGGAGAAAGCCGGCCCCTCCATACAGACATAGGTGCCGCCGAGGTGAGCCTTAGCCCCCACCTCCTGCGCCGCCTGATAAAGCAGCTGGCTCAAATCGGGGCAAAACGGGTCGGCAAAGGGAATATGGGCGACGATGCCCTCGCCAAAGAACGAGTTCACCCTGAGGCGAGTGCGGTCAATTATCTGGTCCGGGATAAGTAGCTCTCCCGGCTTTATATCTTTCTTAAAGCTCCCCGCCGAGCAGACGGCGATGATATGCTCCACCCCCAGCGACTTCAGGGCGTAGATATTGGCTCTCACCGGCAGCTCGGTGGGCATGATGCGGTGTCCCCAGCCGTGGCGGGGCAGGAAGGCAACCCCCACCCCCTCCAGCCGGCCCACGATTAGCTTATTGCTCGGCTTGCCGAAGGGAGTATTTATGTCAACTTCCTCAATACCGGTCATCCCCTCAATATCATAAAGTCCCGTCCCCCCAATCACCCCGATTTTAGCCTCAGGCATCAAGAACCTCCTTCACTTGCAGACCTTATTAATTCCCTCCCCATATGGCGGTTTAATTATACCACTCTCGGTGATGATGGCAGTTATATATTGATTGGGGGTGACATCAAAGGCGGGGTTTTGCGCCCTGGTGCCGGCGGGGGCGATGGCTACCCCCTGAATATGGGTTACCTCATCCTGACTCCTCTGCTCAATGGGGATTTCCGCCCCGGTTTTGAGCGAGGGGTCAATGGTGGTGGTGGGGGCGGCAACATAGAAGGGAACCCCGTTTTCTTTCGCCAGCACTGCCAGGGTGTAGGTGCCGATTTTGTTGGCGGTATCGCCGTTGCCGGCGATGCGGTCGGCGCCGACAGTGACGCAGTTAATGTCGCCCTTGCTCATAAAGTAGCCCGCCATAGAATCGGTAATAAGATTAAAGGGAATGCCCGCCTTCTTTAATTCCCAGGCGGTGAGGCGTGCCCCCTGTAATAACGGGCGGGTCTCGGTAGCCAGGACTTTTATCTTTTTGCCCTGCTCAAAGGCACGGATAATCACCCCCAGCGCGGTGCCGTAGCCGGTGGTCGCCAGCGGTCCGGTGTTGCAGTGGGTCAGGATAGTAAAGCCATCTTTGATTAACTCGGCACCGAACTCGCTTAGCTTTCGGGTCGCCTCCGCCTCTTCGGCATGTATTTTGATGGCTTCGGCGGCAAGCGCTTTTTTAATCCCATCAATGCTGTTACCGGCGTCGGCTACCTGCTTCATGCGGTCAAGCATGCGAAAAAGGTTGCGGGCGGTGGGGCGGGTGGCGGCGATGGTCTGGATTATATCGCCAAGCTTCTTGCAGAATTTGTCAACAGCACTGGTCTCAATGCCCAGAGCACCCAGGGCGACGCCGTAAGCGCCGATTACTCCGATGGCAGGCGCGCCCCTGACCTTCAACTCTTTGATGGCCAAGGCTATGCTCTGAGTGTCGCTGAGCTCCAGATAGACTTCATTCTGGGGGAGCCTTGTCTGGTCAAGGACTCGGACCCGGTTGCCCAGCCACTCTATTGGCTGATAGTTCTTCACCGAATTAAATGTAACCCAGCCCGCCTCAGCCGTCAAGGGGTGCTTCCTTGACACCCCAGGCTGGGGCAGGCTAAACTGGCTTGGTTCAGTGACGTTGAGGTGAGCCATGACCGAGGGTATTGCCACGCTGAAAGACAGCATCGGGGTGGAGCGGGAGGTGGGGGTATATGAAATCAAAAGGGCCAAGATAGCCGGCTTTGCCCGGGCTATCGGCGACCCCAACCCGTTATGGCAGGACATTGCCCCGCCCAGCCTCATCCCCACCCTCGGCTTTGCCCGGATTCTGCCCGAATTAATTTCCCTCTTCCCCACCCTCCTTCACGGCAGCACCGAGCTGGAGTGCCACCAGCCGGTCAGGGCGGGCGACCGGATAAAAGTTAGTAGCAAGTTAGCCAATATCCGCCAGCGCACCGTCAAAGACCAGCGCCCGGTGGCTTTCCTCACCATTGAGCTGACCTATAAAAATCAGAGGGAGGAGCTGGTGGCCAAATGCCGCCAGGTACTTATCGCCCAATGAAGCCACTCTACTATGAAGATACAGCCGTCGGCAGTGAAATACCGCCCCTGGTCAAAAAGCCGACCGCCGACCAGCTACTGCAGTGGGGCGAGGTCTCCGGCGACCCCAACCCCATTCACTTTGATGAAGGCTTCGCCCGGAGCCGGGGGCTGCCCGGAATTATCGTCCAGGGTCAGCTGGTTTTCAGCTCTCTGGGGCAGCTGTTAAGCGACTGGACAGGAGAACAGGGCGTTCTCCTGAAACTGAGCTGCAGCTACAAGGGGATGAACTTCCCCGAGGAAACCCTTACCTGCCGGGGTAAGGTAATCAAGCAGTACACCATGGCGGATAAATATTATATCGACTGTAGTCTCTGGGTGGAGAATCCACAGGGGGAGAAAACTCTATCCGGTACAGCTACGGTCAGCCTGCCGCACCGGGAGTAATAAAAATATCAAGCCTTTTCCGGCTGCTTTCGCCACTGGCTGCGGTTTATCTCCATCAGCACAAAGTTGTACCCGTCCCTCTCCCATTTTGCATACCGGCCGAAGCCACACTTCTCAAAGCATTGCTGGGCTCTAAAGTTACCGGTCAGTGTCTTTAAGTAGATGCGGTTAAGTTCTGTTTCCCGAAAGATGTAATCAACCAGGGTGTTTACCGCATCAGCACCGTAGCCCTTATCCCAGTAATCACGGTCACCAATCATGATGCCCAGCTCGGCTTCGCCCCTGACCGGGTTAATGTCATAAAAGCCGCAGTTACCAATATGCTTGCCATCTGTAGTCTCGATGGCAAACTGGCGGCTGGTGGAACGAGCAAAGTGTAAATCAGCGCTGTAGTTCAGCAGAAATTGGGCAAAGCTGCTGGTTAACTGCGGGGCAGCATCAAGCTGCGCCAGCTCGGGGTCTTTCTTCCACTTATAGTCATTGCGGGCATCGCTTAATTTTTTATCGCGCAGCACCACCTTCTGGCCGGTAATCATCAAAAACAACTCCTTACGTCAACTATCGGAAAGAAAGCGGGTTTTCCCATGCCTCCAGCTCGGCAAGGGCCTGCCTGGCGGCCTCGCGGACGGCCTCGCTGGAGTTATACCGGCACTCCTCCAGACAGTTTTTTGCCTCACTGCCCCCTATCTTACCCAGTGCCTGAATTGCCGCCAGCCGCACATCGGTATCGGGGTCATTGACCAGCCTGGTCGCCGGAGCTACTGCCCCTTCCCTCCCCATCTCACCGCAGGCAACCACGGCTTCGTAGCGTATCTCAGCATCGGCGCTGGCCAGTTCTTTCAGCAGTATCGGTAACCAGGCCGGGTCACAGTTCCGGCCCATGGCGTAGATAGCGCTGACCTTGAATTCAGGAATATGGCTCTGGTAAGCCTGGCGAATTGCCTCACTCACCTCGGGCAGGCTTAACGGGGCGGCTGCCTCCAGGGCACGGCGCCTGACCCCTATGGTGCGGCTCTGGTCATCAATAATGCCAAACAAAGCCTGGCATATCTTGGCTTTGTGGCAGGAACGCAGTTTCTCCTGCTCAGCCAGCACGGCAAAATTACCCAGGGCACTGGCCGCCATGGCCTGGACATCAGCTGAGCTATCCTGCTCCAGTAGCTCAATCAGGGGATTGACCAGAGAGGGCTCTTCACTTTCCCACAGCCCCTCAATCGCCTTGCATTTTACCTCGCTGTCCTCATCTTTGAGGCAATGCCGAAAAATATCATCAAGGTTAAGCTCAAAGTTATCCTCGGCGAGTTCAACCAGCCGATAGACAATCTGCCGCCGCTGCTTCGGCTCAATCGCAACCCATACCTTGTCTAAAAGCTCAAGCTCACCTGGACTCAGGTTGGACAGCCCGATTAGCCTGGAACTGAGCAACGGTTTAGCCTTATCGCCCAGGTCAGCGATAATCTCCTCAGCCGATAAGCCCGGTTCTAGTTCCATCCCTCCTCCTCTTCCTCATCCCCTTGTTCCCAGATAGGCTCGGTAAAGTAGTCGATATAGTCCTCCATGGCTCTATCTGTTAGCTGCCTTATCTTCTCCTTGGTTTCCCCAGCCTGCTGCACCAGTTCAGCCAGGTCAACCTCAATACCCAGCATCCGCGTCAGCACCTTGATAATAGCCAGAGCCGCCATCGGGTTCTGCACCCTGGTGGTATAGATGGGCACTTCACCCAGCAGGCAGATACCCTTGATATCCCGCTCCTTGGCCACCCCCAGCAGTAAGCCATTAAGCCCGGCAATCTGGAGGTTACCCCTCTGCGCCAGCTTGTAACGCTTTAAATCCTCAGCCACCTCTGGGCTGGTGGCCACCCCCCAGACATCGGGCGACTCGCTGTGGTGAATACGGGTCAGGGCAGCGGCACAGGTATATACCCGCTGGGCGCCGAATTTCTCCCCGATATCAAGAATACAATTAGCCAGTTCATAAGCATTGGCACCGGGCTGGGCTTCACCGATGAATAATATCAAATCACTCCCCCCGGCTTTGTTCTTCCAGTAGTAGAACTCGCTCTGGGGAAAGTGGGGTGCCTCAATGACATTGTTCTCCACCACCACCCCGGTGGGGTCGAAGAAATACGAAGCCTCAACCTCACCCAGTCTCTTGAAGTCCAGCTTTTTCAGAAGATACATCGCCACAATGATGGCAACATTGCTCACCCCGGGCCAGGCCGCCAGCATATTGGGCGCCTTAAGCTTGGGCCGGGCGTAAATCTTGACTAAACGGTTCATCCTGCTCTGCCTCTCTAAACAGCTTATCCCTTGCTCGCCACCGACAGACGGGGGAAGTAAAGGGGCGGGGTCTGTAAAAGGCTACCTACCCACCTGGTCTCACTACCGATAGCGGCAATACTCTTCAGAATCTGGAAGACGTTCCCGGAAACCATGGTGTTCTTAACCCTACCTGCTATTTTACCACTTTCCACCTTGTAACCTAAGAGGACATTGCCACTGAAATCACCACCCAGAACATTGCCCTGCTCGGCACCCATCAGCATTTCCACCACCAGGCCTTCTTTTATATCGCCGACCATTTCGGCCAAGGCAGTATCGCCGGGGGCAATGATAAAGGCACTCGGTGCCGGAGACGGCAATCTCCCGCCACTCCGGCTACCGCTACCAGTGCTCTGTGTTTTAGCCAGCGCTGCCGTTTGCAGGTCGTAGAGAAAACCGGTCACCACCCCCCGCTCAACGAGGGGGGTGCGCCGGCTGACTACGCCCTCATCATCACAGGGGCGGCTCGAGGGGCGATAGTCCAGAATGGCGTCATCCCCCAGCCAGAGCCTCTCATCAAAAACCTTATCACCAAGTCGATTACCGATGGGCGAAGCCCCCTCCAGAACCGTCTTGCCATTAAACACCGCCGCCAGGGAGGGGACCAGCGCACTGGCTACCCCGCGCGGGGTAAAGATTACCGGCAAAGACCGGCTG
>Ga0209427_10010890_pt1 | contig 10044 bp, 4 predicted proteins | sample DeeMarSWOR136_30_FD_187465 | JGI IMG/M metagenome (GOLD analysis project Ga0209427, IMG submission 187465) | Marine sediment microbial communities from White Oak River estuary, North Carolina - WOR-1-36_30 (SPAdes) (version 2) | ecosystem: Environmental > Aquatic > Marine > Intertidal zone >...
TGCGATTAAAAGCATCATCAAAAGAGAAATGCATATGGACGAGCTTGTTGCTCTGGCCATAATCGCCGCCTTCGCAACCGGAAAATACGTCGAAGCGGGCATTGTTGCGTTCTTTATGCTGCTGAGCGAGCTTATTGAAACTCGCACCGCCCTCGGGGCCCGCGCCTCAATCGAATCGCTGATAAAGCTCACACCTACAAAGGCGAACCTAATCGACAGTGAGGGTGGTGAAAGAGAAGTGAAAGTCAGCAGTCTCAAGGCCGGCGATTTCATCCGTGTCCGTCCAGGTGACAACATACCGGCAGACGGCGAAGTCGTAAAAGGACTCAGCTCGGTCAATGAAGCGACGATAACTGGTGAATCTCTGCCGGTCGATAAGGTCCCGGGGATGCAGGTCTTCGCCGGCACGAACAACCTTACAGGCATGCTGGACATCACGGTAACCAAAGCCGGCAAAGACACAACTCTCGGCAAGGTTCAGTCGCTGATTATTCAGGCCGAACAGACAAAGATACCGATTATGCGAATAATAGACCGCTATGTTAAGTGGTACACACCAACAATCCTGATGATTGCCGGCATAGTTTTGTTTTTCACACGCGATATCGACAGGGCCATTGTGATACTTGTTGTTTCGTGTCCCTGCGCGTTGATACTGGCGACGCCGACGGCGATGGTGGCGGCGATTTCGGCTTCCGCCCGCCTTGGCATCCTGATAAAGAACGTCGCCGACCTTGAGATTGCCGGTAAGATGACAGCGATGGTATTCGACAAAACGGGGACTGTAACGACCGGTCGGCTGTATGTAACGAAACTGACACCTGCTGAGGATATCGAGCCGGCCGATTTATTGGCCGTCGCTGCTTCTGCCGAGCAGATGAGTAAACACCCGGCCGCAAGGGCGCTGCAGGAAGTGGCAAAGGAGGCACACCTCTCTTTACCTGCAACCGACAACTTCCAGGAAACTCCGGGTAAAGGGGTAACTGCAGTAGTCGATTCAGCTAAAATTTATGTCGGAAGAGATACCTTCCTTAAGGAAAACAACGTAGATATAAGTAACGTTTCCGACCCGGCTCTGCATGAGGAGCAGGGCTTCAGCACACTTTATGTGGCGAAAGATTCGAAGTGCATGGGTTGGATTGGTTTGCAGGACAAAACCAGACCCGAAGCTCAACACGCCGTTAGGGAACTGCTCGATATCGGCATAAAAAGAGTAACTATGCTTACCGGCGACCGGAATGAAGTGGCAAGCCGCGTCGCTGCTGAGCTGAACTGTACCGATTTCAAGGCACATTGTCTGCCTCAGGACAAATTAGCAATTGTTGAGCAGATAAGAAAAGACGGCCATACCGTCGTAGTTGTCGGTGACGGCATAAACGATGCCCCTGCTTTAGCGGCAGGTGATTTAGGTATTGCTATGGGTGCCGCCGGCAGTGACGTGGCCATAAATTCTGCGTCGATTGCCCTGATGAGCAATGACTTGAATCGGCTGCCTTTCCTTGTCCGACTTTCGCGAAAAACAAGAGGAGTTATTACTCAGAATCTCGGCTTTGGAATATTATTTGTCATTCTCGGCGACACGGCAGGAGCGGCGGGTTGGCTGCCGGCGGTTTACGCCGCGGCCTTGCATTTTGCCGGCTCACTGATTGTCGTCTTCAACAGTGCTCGGCTCGTCCGCTACGGTGAGGAGCTCGACCACGAACTATAATGAATAAAACCCGGATATGAGCAACAATACAACAGACATGGAATACGCCGTTGAAACCTTTTCTTTGACCAAGATTTTTTCCGACTGGTGGGGACGGGCCAAGGTTTACGCTGTGGACGACCTGAATTTACAGGTTCGTTACAATGAGGTTTTCGGCCTTTTAGGCCCCAACGGCTCTGGCAAAACAACCACCCTGAAAATGCTGTTAGGCTTACTTCATCCCACAAAGGGAAGGGCGTTAATTCTTGGTGGTGATGGAACAGACTCTAAAATCAACTCCAGAATCGGTTTTTTGCCCGAGGAGTCCTATCTTTACAGGTACCTGAACGCCCGCGAAACGCTGGATTTCTATGGCAGATTATTTGGCTTACCAACTAAATTGCGAAAAATGCGTATCGAAGCTCTGCTCGATATGGTCGGATTAAAGGCTGTCGCAAACAGACCCGTTGGGACGTTTTCGAAAGGTATGGCACGCAGAATCGGCCTGGCGCAGGCACTGATAAACGACCCCGACTTACTTATATTGGACGAGCCGACAACCGGACTCGACCCCATCGGAACAAGGCAGATAAAGGATTTAATCCTGAAGCTTGCAGAACGCGGTAAGACGGTTCTGCTCTGCAGCCATCTGCTTGCAGACGTCGAAGATGTATGCGACAGAATCGCAATTCTCTACGGCGGCAAAATCAAGAACCAGGGCCAGGTTCGGGACCTCTTACAGCAGACAAATAAAAGGCAAATCACTACCGACGCCATAAGCGATATCGCCATTGAGAAGATAAAGCAGCTAATTCAGGACGAACACGCCTACTGTGAAGTAACTTCTCCGATGGAGAAGCTGGAGACATTTTTCATCAAAACCGTGGCAGCCGCCCAACAACAGCTTCAGACCATAAGCGGAGCAGTCAGCACCACTAAAATCGGTGATTTTCTCACACGGCAGACCACCTCGGAAGATATACTCGATAAACTCGTTTCTGCGCCGGTATCGCAAGAGAGTTTGCCGGAATCTCCAATAACAGAGAAGGTCGTCCCCGTTGAAAGTCCGACACCCGAACCTGATGAACAGCTGCTAAGTAAACTAACCGGCTCGGCTGAGCCGTCAGAGCCCGAACCCGTCTTTAGAGAAGAGAAAGTTACGACACAACCGGTCGAATCCGAAGCCCCACAGGTCGAGCAAGTTAATAAAAGCATTTTGGACCAGCTCACAGGCCGCTCAACCGCTCAAAACGAGGACGAAGAACAATCTAACAAATCACAGGCAGGAGACACAGGCGATGGGTAGTATCTGGGCTGTCGCCATAAATACTATAAAGCAAGCCTTGCGGATGAAAGTCGCCGCCGTTTTTCTAATCCTGCTGCTCGTCCTGCTTCCTGTTTTGGGCTTTTCAGCAACAGGCGACGGGACCTTGAAAGGAAGGTTGCAGACCTTCGTAAGCTACGGTCTTTCCCTGACCAGTATTTTGCTCTGTTTGCTCACAATTATAATCTCAATTTATTCAGTAACCAGTGATATTGAACAACGACAGATATATACAGTTATCACAAAGCCCATTCGCCGGTTTCAGTTTCTTTTAGGCAAACTTCTCGGCGTAGTATTATTAGATGTGATTTTGCTCAGCTTGTTTGCAGCTATAATATATACGATTACTATTTACACGCCGCAATTCTTCAACGCAACCGAGACTGAGTGTATCCAGGCCAACAACGAGTTTTTCACGGCAAGAGCGGCCTTAAATGTTCCTGCAGTCGATGTTTCCCAGGAGGTAAAAGAAAGATACGAGCAGCTTGAAAGAAGCCGCGAATTGCCCGAAGACATCTCGTACAAAGAAATTATCGCCGGACTTACCGCCCAACAACAGCTTGCGAAACGAGCCGCTGATGTCGGTCAGGTGCTGGTCTGGGAATTTAATAACGTTCAGCCTCTTGACCAGAGTATGTTTATAAAATTCAAATACGATGTTGCGGTAAACCCGCCCGATATGCAGGTCTACGGCAGATGGTTTGCCGGTGACTATCAATACATCAGGTACGGTACGGAAAGCAAAACCCCGGTTTATGACCGTATCCATAAACACTCTGTCCGCAATTTTCACGAAATAGAAATCCCCGCCGAGGTGATACCCGAACATGGTCATTTAGCTGTTGCATTCCAGAACGCCCCTCTAAACAATACGGTCATAATCTTTCCACCGGACGGTATAGAGGTGCTCTATAAATCCGATACCTTTACCGGCAACTTCATAAGGGCCGTTCTTTTAATCCTGTCTCGTTTGATTTTCTTAGCCTGCCTGGGCATATTAGCTTCGACTTTCCTCTCATTCCCCGTCGCTATTCTACTTTGTCTTTTTCTTTTTGCTACGGCAAGCTTCAGCGGTTTTGTTATCGAATCCTTCAGCTACCTGAGTGTAAACATTGGTATAATTTATTCTTACACCATTAAGTGGATAGTTCAGCTTTTACCGCAGTTTGATAAATATAATCCGACGAAATTTCTGGTTCCTGCGCGATTATTGAGCTGGTCTTTATTGGCAAGATGCGTTGCTGTTATGGTTTGTATTAAAGCGTTTTTGCTGCTGCTTGCTGCCTTGGTTATTTTCAGTTATCGGGAAATTGCTAAAATTATAGTATAAAATCGAACATCGAGAGTAATTGGTGAGTGGATAATTGGTGAGTAGTTAATTGGTGAGTTGAATACTCACCACTTAAACGAGTATCGAGAATGCGTTTGCGTGACAGAATAATCTGGTTTGTTTGCGTTTTTCTTGCAGTCGGTTTGCTTATCGGCGCCGGTATGCAGCTTGATTCCATAAATCGCCGGCGTGAGGATATGGATCTGATAATCGACAAGCCGGAGAATATTCCTCCTTCACTGGCATTTGCAACGGTCGCAACCGGCGCTTTTCGCGGCCTGGTCGTTGATATCTTATGGATGCGGGCGGATAAGCTAAAAGAGGAAGGTCAGTTCTTCGACGCAAGGCAGCTTGCAGAATGGATAACCATCCTGCAGCCTCGATTTGCATCAGTATGGGAATTCCATGCCTGGAATATGGCTTATAACATCTCAGTGGCTATACCCGCAACTCAGCCGGACCAAAGATGGCAATGGGTCAAAAACGGTTATGAGCTGATTCGCGATGAGGCCATTGATAAATATAAACTCAAAAACATCACCCTTTACCGCGAGCTCGGCAGAATATTCCAGCACAAAATAGGCGGTGTCTCAGACGACGCACACAAATATTACAAGCTGCAATTGGCTTTAGCGATGGAACCACTGCTCGGCCCTGCGGACAACCAGTATTTTGACGCACTTGCCGAAGCACCTGTCGGCTGGCAGGAAATCAACAAAGACCCGAATGTGGCTCCGCTAATCAAGGCCCTGAAATCAGCCGACGAGGCGTTTTCCGACAACGACAGGTTTGTGAGCAATTATCTGTCCCTTAGGCAGGACTCCCGCAGGTTCAATCCCGCTGCCGGTAGGGCAATAGATGATTTCAGAGGCACAAAAGCCCTCGATAGGTTTGATATTTTCGCCAAGGCCTGGCAGTTACGAAAAGCCTGGAAACTTGACCCTGTCTTGATGCGAGAGATAAATAGAACCTATGGTCCTATCGATTGGAGCGACCCGAATACACATTTGCCTATGGATTGGCGGCACCCTGACAGCCACGCAATTTACTGGGCCATCAGAGGTCTGCAAATAGCTGCGAAAGAAGAGGACAGGGAAATTGAGACGAATGAGGTCAACACTGACCGTATCGTAGCCCATAGTCTGCAGAACCTCTTCCGCAATGGCAAAATATTCATCTACGAGCTATCACTTCCAGTATCCTCGCAGGACATCTCTCAGGAACCTCAGATGCAGATATTCAAGGAGGTATTTTTACGACCGGACTTGAGGCTTTTCGAGCCATACAACAACTCAGTGCTTGCAATTCTCAAAAAATATAAAGATGCGGGAGATGAAGGCCGCTATCAAACCCTTCAGAACGGCCACCGGAATATGCTCATAAATGCCTTACTTTCCTTCTACCAGGCGGGGCACAAACGCAAGGCACAAAATATTTATAGTCAACTAAGAAAACTATATCCCCTTGAGGAGTTCAAGGTCGGACTTGAGGAATATGCGAAAAAACGCTTTATTGAAGAACTCCAAACCATAGGCATAAATGATGCAAAAGAGCAGATAATCCTGCTGCTGAGGGAAAGTTACTACCTATATGCAATCCGCGATGACGACACGGCATACGCAAGAGAAAAAATGGCGGAAGAGATTTATAACTATTACCAGTCGAAATATAGTGATGAAAACAGGATTGACCTGCCCGACTTCAAGCTGTTAAGATATTTTGCATTGTTTGATTTTCTTAACGACCAGCAATATCCACCTTACTTAAGACAGAGTTTGCTTAGCCGGATAAAAATCGAAAGGCCGGAGCTTTTCAGGCAATTAGAGGCCGAGGAGAAAAAACTCAAAAAACAAGCAGAACAAGCAAAATGACCCGGTACCCATTGAGCTTTGTTCACGCCTGACCGGTGCGGGGTGGCCGGTCAAAGTTATGGACGATGCACTTTCGCAACAATTAACCCCTTCGCAAAGAAAAGCTGTCTTTCACGTTGAAGGACCATTGCTTGTTCTTGCCGGTCCCGGCAGCGGCAAAACCCGTGTAATCACATATCGCATTGCAGCGCTTATAGACTCGGGCGTGCGGCCATACAATATTTGCGCAATAACTTTCACGAACAAGGCCGCCGAGGAGATGCGCCAAAGGGCGATTACTCTTGGTGCTTGTGCCGGTGCTCATATCAGCACCTTTCATTCTTTATGTGTCAGAATCCTTCGTCGATATGCAGACAAAGCCGGTATAAACTCCAGCTTTAGCGTCTATGACGAGTCCGACCAGACCAGATGTATCAAACAGGCCATCAAAGATTGCGAGCTTGATACGACCAACTTTTCTCCCGCCCGAATGCTCGATGCGATTTCGACCCTGAAAAACAAGCTGATAGATTCCGAATCTTTCAAGAACGACGCCGATGATTTCTTCTCCAGGACATTAGCTGGAATATATCAGGGCTATCAGGGTATCCTGAGCGAACGAAACGGTCTGGATTTTGACGACCTGCTGATGAAGACGGCTTTTTTGCTTCAGGACTATCCCGATGTTCGTTGCGAGCTTGGCGAACGTTTTAAATTCCTGTTAATCGACGAATATCAGGACACGAACCATGCCCAGTACAGAATTGCCAAGGCCCTGGTCTCACAACACAACAATATCTGCGCAACAGGCGACCCGGACCAGTCCATCTACCGCTGGCGGGGGGCCGATATCCGCAACATATTGGCTTTTGAAAGCGATTGGCCAAATGCCACAATTGTCAAACTCGAAGAGAATTTTCGCAGCACCGCGAACATCCTCGAGGTGGCCGACAATTTGATTGCATTCAACCGAAATCGAAAAGAAAAAAAGCTCATCCCAACAAAACCACCTGCCGGGGACGTCGTCGTAGTTGTCTTTGAGGATGAGAATAAAGAGGCACAGGCTATTGCCGGAAAGGTAAAAGAGCTGACTAAAGAAGGAGTTTGTCTCAAAGAGATGGCCGTGTTCTATCGTGTTAATGCTATGAGTCGTGTGCTCGAAGAGTCGTTTATCCAAAACAAGATACCGTATCAGGTTGTTCGCGGCGTGGAATTCTACAGGAGAAAAGAAATCCGCGACCTGCTTGCCTATTTGAAAGTCCTTGTCAATCCCGATGATGAAATTGCGCTGTTGCGCATCATTAACACACCCGCTCGCGGTATAGGAAAGGTAACAACAGATAAAGTTCGTGCCTACGCCGCCCGGAACCGAATCAATCTTTTTAAGGCGCTGAAGAAATCAGAGCATATCGAATCTCTTTCCAAGGGGGCAAAGGCCAAGCTCGCTGTCTTTGTCAATATGGTCGAACAGTTCAAGAAGGATGTTACCGGCCAGGTCACACCGCTTGCCGAGCGTGTCTTTACCGAATCGGGATTAGAGGAATCTCTCCGGGCCGCCGGCGCCGAGGGCCAAAACGCACTGGAAAACGTCAATGAGCTGATAAACGCCGTCAAACAATATGACAAGCAGACAGAGGAACCCTCCCTGGTTGATTATCTTCAGCAAATCTCTCTATTCAGTGACACCGATGCATACGACACTTCCAGTGACCGTGTTGCGCTGATGACCCTGCACGCCGCAAAGGGGCTCGAATTTGAAAACGTCTTTATCGTCGGCGTCGAAGACGGCATACTACCACACGAACGGAGCAACGCTGCCGAAGATGAAGACGAGCTGGAAGAGGAACGCAGGCTCTTTTTTGTCGGCATTACCCGTGCCAAAACAGGCCTGCATATCAGCTATGCCCGATACAGGACAGTGCGGGGGCAGATGCTGAGAACAATACCCTCGCAGTTTCTTTTTGAACTCGGCCGGGAGATTACTGAACAAGCTGAAGAAGACGAATGTTACGATGATAATCACCAAATCAGCCAAACTATACCTCATTTTGAGACAGGCCAATTAGTACGGCACAAATCTTTCGGCCTCGGCAGAGTCAAAGAATTTGTCGATATGGGCGAAAACAGTGTCGTAGTAGTGAAATTTAATACGGGACAGATAAAATCGTTAATGGTAAAATATGCCGGCCTTTTAAAAATATAAGAATGTCAGGAGGATTCAAATGGCAGGCAAAAAATTTTTTACCAGAGCGATTTTACTATTGACCTCATTAACTTTCTTTTCAATCACCCCGACTCTGGCAGATTCGACCGTCAAAACATGGGAAGAGCCACTGGTGATTCCTACTTACGAGGTGGGCAAAGCCGACCCGAACCCGAGGTTCTATACCGGCAGGACCTATCAGGGAGCACAAGGGCGGGTATATCCTTATCCGATGCTGGACGTGCTGACCGACAGCCGGAAGGACAAGACTTACAAGGCAGCTTACCTTGAAAATAAGTATGTGAAGATTTGTATTCTTCCGGAAATCGGCGGTCGCGTTTTTACCGCGCTGGATAAAACGAACGACTATGATTTTCTTTATCGCCAGCACGTAATCAAGCCGGCCCTTATCGGAATGCTCGGCGCGTGGATATCCGGCGGTATAGAATGGTGCATCCCTCACCATCACAGGGCGACAACTTTTATGCCGGTTGATTACACGCTGCAGGAGAACGCCGATGGCAGCAAGACCATTTGGGTAGGTGAGACGGAGCTGCGGCATCGAATGAGATGGCTGGTGGGCATAACCCTCTATCCTGAAAAATCCTATATGGAGGCGACCATTAAGATTATTAATCGCACGCCGTTCGTTAATTCTATCCTCTGCTGGGCGAATGTTGCGGTCCATGCAAACGAAAATTACCAGGTGATTTTTCCTCCGAGCACGGAGTATGCCACTTACCACGGGAAGAACCAGTTTGCTCAATGGCCGATTTCACACGAGTTTTATTCGGGGGTTGATTACACGAGAGGGGTGGACCTAAGCTGGTGGAAAAATCATCCATCGCCAATATCGTTCTTTGCCTGGAATTATCAAGACGATTTCTTTGCAGGCTATGACCACGGGAAAGAAGCGGGCACTGCTTACGTGTCCAACCATCACATTGCTCCGGGCAAAAAATTATGGGAATGGGGTCCGGGTCCTCGCGGACAGATGTGGGATAAAATTCTGACCGAAACAGACGGCCCTTATATAGAAATTATGGCCGGGGCGTATTCAGACAATCAACCCGATTATAGCTGGATACAGCCTTATGAAGTCAAAATTATTAAGGAGTACTGGTATCCTCTTCGAAAAATAGAAACCGTGAAGAATGCCAATCTCAAGGCCGCTGTAAATCTGGAGGTAACAGAGAGAAATACAGCTAAAGTTGGATTTAATACAACGTCGGCATATAAAAACGCACTTGTGCTGCTCAAGGCCGAAGACAAAGTAGTTTTCAGGCAGCGGATAAATATCGGGCCGGACAGGCCATTCTTGAAAGAGGTTGCTCTTGCCGCAGACGTGAGGGAGAAGTATCTGCGAGTTTCTCTTCAGTCTTCTTCCGGCGAAGAGCTCATAGCGTACAAACCGGTTGAGAAGGAGGGGGCTCCGATGCCAAAGCCGGTCGAGCCTCCGCCCGCTCCCGAGGACATTAAAACGATTGAGGAGCTTTATCTGACGGGTCTTCGCCTGGAACAGTTTCACAGCGCAGCTCTTGAGCCTTATCCCTATTATGAAGAGGCATTAAAAAGAGACCCTTACGACTCACGGGTCAACACGGAGCTTGGTATTCTGTACTGCAAGCGGGGAATGTTCAAGGAGGCACA
>Ga0209427_10010892_pt1 | contig 10042 bp, 7 predicted proteins | sample DeeMarSWOR136_30_FD_187465 | JGI IMG/M metagenome (GOLD analysis project Ga0209427, IMG submission 187465) | Marine sediment microbial communities from White Oak River estuary, North Carolina - WOR-1-36_30 (SPAdes) (version 2) | ecosystem: Environmental > Aquatic > Marine > Intertidal zone >...
AAAAGGAAGCAGTACTGCACAATTACATGTTGAATGGTATAATGATGCAACACATATTGCTTCAAGTTTAACATGCACTACATGCGACTTTAACTTAACTTCAAATTACACAAGATATGAAAGAACATTTAAAGCACCTGTAACATCAAACAAAGCCCGCATCTTTATTGATACAAGAACATTGGATTATGCAAATGTTGATGCTGTGCAATTTGAACAAGGTGTATATGCAACTTCATTTATTGATGGTACAAGAGCGCCAAGCAGGTTATATTATGATATTCCTGATTTAGATAAAGGAACAATAGAGTTCTGGTTTAATCCAGAATGGCAAGATGATAATGATAATAGAGAGCATGTATTTTTCCTTACAAACAATCTTCTTCTTAAAGAAGCAAATGGCCAATTAAAAATCCAAGATATCTCATACAATGCAAATTGGACAAAAGGAACATATAATCATGTTGCTGCAACATTTGATAATTCAAATCTTAACTTATATGTAAATGGCGCACTTGCAGGAACAACAAGTACAATAACTTCACCTGTTGAAGTAATATATTTAGGTTCAGATACTGTTGCTGGAAATCAGATTGATGCGTATGTTGATGAATTTGCTATTTTCAATTATAAAAAATCAAGTTCTGAAATATTAGAAGATAGCACTACTTTGGACTTTAAATCAAAAGCAAATGTAAATGCAATTATTTCAGGCCCTATTATAAAATTAGTGCCTGATACAGACTTCATAGGAGAAAATATCATGTGGGCATTTGCAAGGGACTTTTATGGAGAATATGGAATAAGTGATAGAACAATACTTGAAGTCAATAACACAGATGATGGCTTAACATTAAGCGGAATACCTGATGTCACTTTTTATGAAAACAGCTATGATGACAGCATCATCTTAAGGAATTATCTTTATGATCCTGACAATGACCCAATAACTTGGTCAGTTTCTGGAAATATCAATGTTGCTGTGAATATAACTAATACAGACACACCTGTTGTATTCACAGCAACCCCATATTGGTCAGGACAAGAAAACATAACAATAACTGCAACAGACCCGTATGCAAATTCAGATAGCGATACTATCAAAGTTAATGTAACTGATATAATATATGATGCTGATAATGATGGAATACCAGATGATGTTGATACTTTATTTGGCAATGCATCATATATCAACACAACTTTAAACTTAAGTATGACTGTTAATAATCAGAGCAACTTCTCACAGATATTCTCAGGCATATTGCCTGTAGTGATTTATGAAAACAGCAACCCTTTGATTGAATTTAATTGGAACTTTAGCAATACCTTGAACATGAGCGATATAACAATTATTAAGCAGCCAGGAAATGCAACAAAAGGTTATATAGAGATCCATGGCTTAAATCTTGGTTTAGGAACAAAAACAGTATATGTTGATGACCTTAATGCAAGTATGAATTCTGTATGTGTTATTGATACAGATTATGCTTCTATTTCTGAAGTTTCATTAGCATGCAATGATACAGATGAAACACTTGTTTATTGCAATGGTAGTTTGTATGCAAACTTCACATGTACTGATATAGGAGCCTGGTATAAAGTAAATGGATTGCATCATTCTGTTGTGCAGCAACAATATACACCAACACCACCTACCCCTACACCAACAACCACAACAACATTACCAAAAGGAAGAGGAGGAGGCGGTGGAGGAAGAGCATGTATGCCATTATGGGAATGCAGTGACTGGTCTACATGTGATTTAACTGGCTATAAAACAAGAACATGTGTTGATAAGAATAATTGCGGAATAATATTGAGCAAACCTCCTGAAAGTGAAAAATGTACTTTTGCTGAACTATGTAATAATGGATTAAAAGACCCAGGTGAAGAAGGTATTGATTGCGGAGGAGTATGCAAGCCATGTCCAATAGCAACAACAACTACTACAATACCAATAAGAATACCTGTAGTACAGCAGCCAATACCAATTATTGAAGAAGAGGCAATTCCAACAATCTGGATTTGGGTGTTATTAGGTTTGATTATATTGACAGGAGCAGGAGCAGGGATTGCTTTTTATTATGAAATTTTACACAAACCAAAAATAAAAGAAATTAAGCCAGAGATTAAACCAGAAATACCTGAGATAAAAGAAAAACCAAAAATCAAACCAGAAAAACTAGAAATTAAAGAAGTAAGTGAAGAACAAATAAAAGAATTGCTGAGAAGAGCAAATAATATTGTATTTACAAATCTTGGGCAAACAACAGAACTTTATCATGAAATAAACAGGATATATAATAAACTTCCAAGTGAAGCACAGGAAAGGTATTTTGATAAAATCTTGCTTCTATATGACAAGATGACGCTTGAACTGAAAAAAGAACAAGCTGAAAAAGAACTAAGAATGAAACATGTGGGAAAAGCAGAAAGATTAATGTCAGAAATAGAAGCATTGTATGAAAAGATAAGAGAAAAAGAACCAGAACGAAAAATACCAAAACTTAGTGCAGAGACAAAGAAAAGTTATGAACTTACAATAAATAAGCTGCATGAACTAATAATGGCTGCAAAGTATGATTTGATTAATGGTGATTTAGCAGCTGCAAAAATAAAATGCACAAAGATAATCGAGCTCTTTAATTCACTTCCTTCGGATGTAAAAGGTAAATTCAAGTATGAAATTAAGAATCTATATGAAACTATAAAAAACAGTTAAATATTTATATTGAATTCCTTTCTTTTTGAATATGAAATATACAAAAATATTAATAACTTTGTGCGCTGTTTTACTGATGATTCTATTTGTGCTAGTGAATTATAATGTTAACACAACAACATCATATGTTGTTTTTCAAAGTGCGTCAGAAGAAGTCCAGCAAAGTTTCTGGTCGCCTGACAAAATCTTATTAATAGGCGTATTAATTTTTATCACACTTGTTGTATTGGTTTATGTTGTTTTTAAAGAGAAAGAAATGTTTTAATCCAAAGGTTTTTATATTAATATCAAATCTTTTTAAGGGGGGTTTAAAAAATGTTTCAGATGCCAGTAGAAGATATAATTGCTAAAATAAAAGAAAAAAGCGGGCTTGATGAAAGTTCTATTAAACAAAAAATTAACAAGAAAATGGATGAACTTTCTGGTCTTATTTCTGAGCAGGGAGCAGCTCATATCATTGCAAATGAACTGGGTGTAAAGATTTTTGAATCTGTTTCAGGAAAATTAAAGATTAAAAATATACTTCCTGGAATGAGGTCAGTTGATACAGAAGGAAGAGTTATTGCTGCATATCCTGTAAAAGAATTTAAAACAGAGAGCAGAGAGGGAAAAGTAGGTAATTTCATATTAGGTGATGATACTGGAACTATAAGAATCACATTATGGAATGACCAGGCAGAAAAATTAAATCAAATTAAAGCAGGTGATGTTGTAAGGATAAAAACTGCTTATGTAAGGGAAAACCAGGGCAGAAAAGAGATACATCTGGGCGATAAAAGTAATCTGCAGATAAATCCTCCTGGTGTTTCTATTGAAGAAATGAAAGATGTAAGGAAGAAGATTTCTGAACTAAAAGAAGGAGAGCAGAGAATTGAACTTTTAGGAACAATTGTACAGGTTTTTAATCCAACATATTATGAGATATGCCCAAAATGCAGAAAAAGATTAAGAGAAGATTCATGTCCAGAACACGGAAAAATAGAGCCAAGCAATTCATGTGTTGTCAATGTCCTTCTTGATGATGGTTCTGGTTCAATACGAGTTGCATTTTTTGGGAATCAGGCAGACAGCTTGATTAAGAATCTGCTTGATATGAAAGGAAAGCCAGAATTATTTGAAACAGCAAAATCAGACCTGCTCGGAAGCATTGTTAAAGTAAAAGGAACAGTTAGGAAAAATAACCTGAGCGGCGGCCTTGATTTTATTGCAAGAGTGGTAGATATAAGCCCTGATCCTGAAGAAGAACTTAAACATCTTGAAGCTGAAACAGTAAAATGATGTTTAAAACACATCTGGCATTTGGATTTCTTGTTGGTTTATTTCTTATACAATTATTTAATCCTTCAAACCAGATTCTTTTTATTACACTTGTTGTTATTGCATCTGTACTTCCAGATATTGACCATCCAGATTCAAAAATTGGTAAAAACATCAAAATTATTGGTTATTTATTTGAGCATAGAGGTTTTTTCCATTCTGTTTTTGCTATAATCTTGTTTACATTTCCTGTTTATTATTTTTTAAAATCATATATACTTGGATTTGCTGTTTTAGCTGGCTATGCATCTCATTTAATTGCTGACTGTATTTCAATTAAAGGCATTATGCCCCTGCATCCAATATCAAGATTAAAAATAAGAGGATTTATTAGAACAAATTCAAGCATTGAATATCTAATTTTTATTTCACTTATTATTTTAGATGTTATAAAATTAATAAGATTGTAAGATTTTCGAAAAAAATCACTAAAAGTTTATAAATTTCAAATAACATAATCTTCACAGGTCACTGGACAGTTGCTCGTAATGTTTTTAAACCTCGGGAATACCTTGTATTCCTGATGGTGATCAAGAACCTTTGGTTCTTGACACCTAAAATGGGGGAACTTTGGAGGGTGATGAAAAATGTCTAAAAAAGAAGAAAATAAGGAAATTAAAGAAGAAAAAGAGGAACAATCATTAACAAATCTGCCGGGAGTAGGTGCAGCAACAGTTGAAAAACTTGAACAAGCAGGATATACTGATTTTTTGAGCATTGCAGTTGCAAGCCCTGCTGGTTTAGCTGAAAAAATAGGTATGACAGCTTCTGCTGCTAGAAAAGTAATACAGGCAGCACGTAGCAGCCTTGATATGGGTTTTGAAACAGGCGATATTTTGCTTGAAAAAAGGCAGCAGGTTGAGAAATTAAAAATACCTTCTGAAAATATTAACCAGCTTCTTGGAGGGGGGTTTGAAACAGGCGCAATTGTAGAAGCATTTGGTCCATATGGAAGCAGTAAAACACAGATAGCACATCAATTATGTGTGTCATGCCAATTAACAGGAGGAACAGCTGTATATATTGACACTGAAAATACATTCAGGCCAGAAAGAATAGTGCAAATGGCAAAAGCAGCAGGCATAGACCCACAAGAAGCATTAAAGAAAATCAAGGTTGCAAGAGCATATAATTCAGACCATCAGATGCTGCTTGCTGAAAAAATAGAAGAATTGATTAAAGAAAAAGATGCAAATGTTAAAATTGTTATTGTTGATTCATTAACAGCACATTTCAGAGCAGAGTTTGTTGGCAGAGGCACTTTAGCTGACAGACAACAAAAATTAAACAGGCATATGCATATATTATCTAAATTAGCATCAACTTACAATATATGTGTGTTTGTCACAAACCAGGTTATGGCAAAGCCAGACATGTTTTTTGGAGACCCAACAGAAGCAATTGGTGGCCACATAGTAGCTCACAACAGTACTTTCAGAATGTATTTGAGAAAAGGTAAAAAAGGCACAAGAGTTGCTAAACTTGTTGACAGTCCTAATCTGCCAGACTCAGAAGCTGCTTTTGTAATAACAGAAGACGGCATAAAGGACGTTTAATTTAAATACTATTTCTTTATTTTTTTTTACATGCTCACCTTGCCAAGAGATGATTTAGCAAAGCAGGAAATACTTCAAAAAATTGCTAAGAAATTTGTTCCAGATAAACAATATACTGAACAGGAAGTAAATGAAATAATAAAATCTTTTGATGTTGATGATTATGTTCTTTTTAGAAGAGAACTTGTAAATTTTAATTATCTTGGTAAAGATTCTTACAAAGGAATATATTGGTTAAAGAAATCTGAGCTTTCTAAAGAAGAACTGGATAAAATAAAGTCTAGTCAAAAAAAATTGAAAAAAGCTGATGTTTATTAGAACTAACCTTTAAATACTACCCTCTTCTTTTTTCTCCCATGGAACTTTTATTTTTAGGAACATCAAGCATGATTCCAACAAAGGAAAGGAATCATACAGCACTTTTGGTTAGATGTAAAAATTATGATGTTCTTGTTGACTGTGGTGAAGGAACTCAAAGACAGCTGAGGATGAAAAAGATTCCACCAACAAGAATCCGCAAGATTCTAATTTCACATTGGCATGGCGACCATACATTAGGTTTGCCTGGTTTAGTACAGACATTAGGTGCAAGCAATTATACAGGAGTATTAGAGATTTATGGACCAAAAGGTACAAGAAAGCACATGAGTGCAATGAAAAAAGCTTTTCTTTATGAGCAGAGGATTGAGATTAAGGTAAAAGAAGTTGGAACAAGGAAAATCTTTGAAGACTCAGATATTATAATCCATTCAGCAGAACTTGAGCACGGAGTTCCATGTGTTGGCTATAGTATAAAAGAGCAGGATTACAGAAGAATAAATATTGGGTATGTGAAAAAATTAGGAATACCACAAGGACCTTTGCTTGGAAAACTACAGAGCAATAAATCAATTATATGGAAAGGAAAAAAAATAATGCCAAAAAATGCAACATACATAGTAAAGGGAAAGAAAATCTCATATATTGTGGACACAGAGCTTTGCAGTAATTGCTTTAAACTTGCTCAAGATTCTGATATTCTCATATCTGAATCAACATTTACATCTGAGCATGAAGAAAAAGCGTTTGATTACAAACATCTGACTGCAAAACAAGCAGCACAAATAGCAAATGAGAGCAATTCAAAATTATTAATATTAACTCATTTCTCTCAAAGATATAAATCAATAAAAGAAATAGAAGATGAAGCAAGAACATATTTTTCTAATACAAGAGCTGCATTTGATTTTATGAAATTAAAGGTTTAGAACAAGATTCTTTTCCCGTCTGTCATAAGATGAGAGCTTTTCTCTAATTCATATCCCATTTCAGAAGCAAGGTCAATTAATGCAGACCTCATTCCAATATCGCCATGAGTAGGGATTACATGTTTTGGTCTAGTCATTTCAATAATCTCGCGATGGTCTTCTCTTGCACCATGTCCACTTACATGTATGTCTTTGAATAATCTCGCTCCTTTTGAAACAAGGTTTGCTTCTAATGAAGCTCTATTTGCCTGGTTTATTGGTGAGGGAATTACTTTGCATGAGAAAATCACTAAATCTCCTTTATCAATTCTAAAATCAAAAACACCATTTGCTATTTTTGTAAGAACTGCTTTTGGTTCACCCTGGTGTCCTGTTACAACAATTAGATATTTTGCTTTGTCTTTTTGCAATTCTTTTAATCTTTTCATAATCTGGTTTCCATATTTAACTATCTCAACATCTTTTGAAAATTTTACAAGATTTAATTTTTCAGCAGCTTCAACATATTTTGCTAAACTTCTTCCTAAAAATACAATCTTTCTTTTCATTCTTTTCCCATAATCTACAATTGATTTTAATCTTGCAATATGGGATGAAAATGTTGTAACAATCACTGCTTTTCCTTCACTGCTTACCCCTATCATAACATCTTTTAACATGGCACGGGCCACTGATTCAGAAGGTGTTTTTATTGCATCTCTTGCATACAAAGAGTCAACTATCAATGCCAGAACCTTTCCTAATTTTTTGAATCTTTCTGGTGATGTTTTTTTTCCAAATGTAGGGAACATATCAAATTTAAAATCATTTGCATAAAGAATGATTCCTTTTGGCGTGTGGATAGCTGCAATAACTGTTTCTGGTATTGAGTGTGTAACATTGACAAACTCAATTGTTATATTATCTGAGATTTTATATTTTGCATTTTTACTAAGCATCTTTAGTTTGTTCTTTAGCTTGAACTTGTTTTCCCTGCAAATAGTTTTCAGCACTTCAATTGTATAAGGAGTACCAAAAATAGGACAATCGTAATTATTTGCCAGATATGGGATTGCGCCTATATGGTCAAGATGTGCATGTGTTGCAATAATTGCTTTTACTTTTGGCTTCCAGTCTTTTATCACAGAATCATTTGGTATAGCCTTATTCTTAATTAATTCTTTTACATTTATTTTTTCAACATCTTCTTCACCAACTGTTTTAATGTAATTGTCTAAATGGAGACCCATGTCAAGAATCACAACTTCATCATCCACTCTAATTGCATTCATGTTCTTACCAACTTCATCATAACCAGACACTGAACAAAACTCTATTTCTGTCATTTTGATTTTGTAAGAAATCAGGGGTTTATAAATTTAAGCCCTCGGGGAGAATTGCACTCCCGACCTGCTGCTTTCTTTCTTTGATACGAGGCAGCTGCAATAGCTACTATGCTACGAGGGCAACCTTTTGGAAAAAGGTTGATCAAAACGAGCGAGTTCAACAAAGTTGAACTCACTAAATGGGGTCTGATATGCTTGTTTGAAAATTATTTTATAAATTTTATGTTGACCATCTGTGGGTTCAACTTGTTTGAATCCGCAATTGCGTGTCAACCGAGCGTAATCAGTTGGCATTGATTGATTTAAAGTTGAGTTATATAAAAATCCTTTTATTAGAATTAGTTTCTTGCTTTAAGTAACTCTTGTGCTGCATTGAAAATGTTTGTACATATTGAATCTAGCTTCTGTTTTTTATATGAAACTTCATCTCCAAGTTCTTTTGCTTCTAAAGTATTTGAAGGAAACTTAGCTAACTCAGCTTCAAGACCTGGCAGCTCTTTAACCAATACAACTGCAGGCATTACATCAATTTTAGAATGTTTTTCAAATTGTTCTAAAGCATCCAATGCTTTTTGATAATCTCCTGTTTTAATAATCTCAAGTGTTTCTGAAATCATTTTTTCTGTTAATTCTTGTGATGTTATTTTTTTAGGCTCATCTTCAGGAACTATTGACATTTCTAAAGTTTCATCAACTTTTTTTATCACCTTTTGCACTAATTCAACTACTTCATTGTTTGGCTCTTCTTCTTTTGGCTTTTCAACAATAAAAAATTGTTGAGGTGGTTTTTCAAATCCTTCTGGAAGCCCTTTTATGTCTTGTTCAATTTTCTCTTCCACATTAACGGGGTTTATTAGTGGTTGTTCTTCTAGTTTAACTTCTGGTTTGACTGGTGGTTCTGGTAGCTCTACAACCTCAGGAGGCTCTAGTACAGGAGCTTCAAGTTCCAATGGTACTTTTGCTATTTCAATTGGAGGTTGTTTGTCAGGAGTTCTTGATTTCTTAATAGCATAACCAATGCTAAGTAAAGCAATAATCCCCACCAAACCAATAGCTGCACCAATTGCGCTTGTTTTAATCAATGGATTTCTGATTAATTCTTTCAGATTCAACCCTTCTTTATGAGACATCATTAATGCTAATGAATATTCTGTATCGAGTTTTGATTTTGTTGTTTTTAGGGGATGAGGTATACCATAAGTAATTGCGTCTTTAACAGCATCTTCTAAATCACTAAAACTTTTATATGATGCAAGAGCATCTCTAATTTTTTCTTCTGCTTCAGAACCTACAAATTCTTGATATGTTTTTGAGCATAAGAAAAATGCAGGATTTTCTCTTAAGCTAAGTTCTTTTGTAAAAGGAGTTATTTCTCTTTTGCCAATATATTCAAGAGTTTCGCCTTCATTTAAATGAGTTAGATTATTTTTTTTATCTAAAGTATAGATATTGATTAAATCCCCTGTGTATGTAATAGAAACTTTTCCATCTTTATTTGCACGTGCAATTGCAATGCATAGTCCTGAATTATCTTTTTCATCTTCTGAAAATTTTTTGCAAATATGTGTATTAACTGCTTTAAGAACAAGTGCATCAAATGAAACATATGGTTCAGGCAAACCTCCAATTTCAATGATATCATTTATATTTAATTCAGCTTTACCATCAACTTCTTCTTCATTAACTTTAACTTTATGTTCTTGTTTTTCATGCCCTGGTGCAAGTTCAAGTCGTGTGCGTCCTAATTCATCTTCTGAAACATAAATTGTGAAATCCTTTATTCCAGATCCTTCGTCGTTACCTGTCCAATTCAATTCAATTTCATTTCCTTCTAATGATGCATTAGTTATGCTACTTACTGGAGGTGTAGAATCA
>Ga0209427_10010894_pt1 | contig 10042 bp, 9 predicted proteins | sample DeeMarSWOR136_30_FD_187465 | JGI IMG/M metagenome (GOLD analysis project Ga0209427, IMG submission 187465) | Marine sediment microbial communities from White Oak River estuary, North Carolina - WOR-1-36_30 (SPAdes) (version 2) | ecosystem: Environmental > Aquatic > Marine > Intertidal zone >...
TAAGCCGGATCAAGAAAGACCTTTTAAATTAAAACCAAGTTTTAAAGGATTTCCAATAATAGCATTGTTAGGATCTATAATATCTATTGCTCTATTATTCACATTCAATTGGTTAACTATTCTTATCCAAATGATAATCATATTATGTGGAATAGTTGTATTCTATGCTATGAAATCAAAAATCGAAACGAAATCAATATAAAAATGATCAAGCATAACTACAGTTTCAAGTCTGAAGATATTATTATACCCAAAGAATCTTTAGTTATTTACGATTTGGATCGATTTACTTTACTTGAAAAATTAAAGTCTCTCATTAATAAGATTAATATAAATATTGAAACTAAATCAATCCCAATTTTAGAAGTTCCACGAATAGATCGAGAAAATATTATTTATAATGAGCATGGAAATTATTTTCTAGGAAAAAAGGCTCGAATTATAAAATACAATGATAAAGATAATGAATTTTTAAAACTCCTGAGAATAATCGAACTTATAAAAGAATTACTTACAAAAAATTTGCATTCATTATATTCCGAAATATATTGGGATAATTCTGAAATTTTTAAAGATCAAAAAGATTGTGAAAAAATAGTGAATCTTTTAGCTACTATTTTACAAGCACATTATGCAAACTTAAACATCTTACATAAAATTCAAGGATATTGTGTTGGAAAACTTATGATTAAAGATAGAAACGATATTATTGAATGTGAAGCATTAGGTTCGGGTGGATGGGGAATATCTCCATTCCGTGAACATGTTGAAATCATTGAATCTGGAGCGGAATTTATAATCGTCGTAAATAATAGAAGTATAATGGAAAGTTTGGGTGACCTTAGAATTTGGAAGAAAATTCCTTGTATATTGATATCTACCCAGAGTATACCTGATTATACAACAAGGGAATTTTTAAAGAGGCTTGTTATGACCTTGAAGATTCCTGTTTTTGGATTAGTTGACCTAAATCCTTTTGATCTGAATTCACTTCTGACCTATGGTTATGGAGATGTGCAAACTGCACATGAAACTTCAAAACTCGCAATTAATAACTTTTATTGGTTAGGAATTTTATGTAATGATCTTAAAGAATATGACTTTATACGGGAATGCCAAATACCAATGAATGAAAGTGAAACTAATTATATTAAATTACTATTAAATGAAGTACCTGTGAAAAGCAATGAATTATTGCGAGAAGAACTTAAATTAATGTTAAAATTTCAAGTTAAAACCAGAATTGAATTGATTTCTTCCGCAAGGTTTAAAGATTTTGTCAAATATATCATAGAAAAAATTGAAAAAATCAATTTAATTGAATTTTAAAATTTTTACTCTCATTAATCAAATAATTTTTTAATATTACAAAATCCTACTTTATCATCTCTCAGAAATAGACTAAATGGAAGTTTCAGATCCTTATAAGATTTCAACAAATTAACTAACATTTCGTGTTCTGGTGTTGAAAAAACTTTTTTGTATTCCTCTCCAACACCTTCAAGAAATTGGTATTGTTGAAGTACAAAATTACCATTAAATCCTACATTTTTGAGCCAAGTAATAATTTCATTAATATCATTAGAATCTAATAAATTTCTAACATAAGTAGTACGTATTTCAAAATCAATTTCTTTCTGTCCTTTTATAAAATTAATTGTATCTAAGATTTTATCCTGATTGACTTTAACTCCTGTGATTATTTCAAGTTTTCTCGGGTTTGGTGGACCTTTTAAATCCATAGCAATTCTGTTAATGAATGGAGCGACATTTTTTATAATCTCTGGATTTGAACCATTAGTATCAATGCTGAGATATTTATCTGTTTTTTGAACTTGTTCACATAAATCAAGTAAATCTTTTTGCAGTGTTGGTTCCCCACCAGTAATACTGACTCCACTTACTAATAAGTTAGTAGAAATCTTTTCAATTAATTCATTTATATCGTATTCTCTCCCAACATTCGGTTGTAAAAGATATTTATTATGACAAAATTCACACTTAAAATTACAACCTACTGTAAAAAGGACCATGCTAGATCTTCCCGGAATGTCCTTCGTTGATATATCAATTATTCCTCCTATCCTCATATTTAACCTAATATTTTTCTTTAATTAGACTCTCAACTTGATATAATGGTAAATTAAATGGTCCTGGCAATTCTAATTTAAGGGAGGTAAGAGCTGCAGCAAATTTCAAGGAATCTTCTGGCTCTTTACTTATCCTCGAACCTAAATAACTTATAAAAGCAGTATCTCCTCTTCCTGTCCTTCCTACTGAACTTTTATTTTTCCAAGGGAAAGTGAATATATTATTGGAGGTGTATACAGAAATCCCCTTTTCATGAGTGACTAGAATTTCATTAGGTCCAAATTTAGCTAATTCTTTAACGGCTTGATTAATATTTTGATGTTCTGTCAAAATTTCTGCTTCTGTTTGATCTAATTTTAAAACGCACACATTTGAAATAATTTCTTTCTTTTCCTTTTTTGTAAGGGCAGAATAAAATACTTTTCCATTATTTTTCATTCGAATAAATCCTTGTATATCAAGACAAATATTATTAAACTTAAGTTTAATATATTCTAATAATTCTAAATCAATCTCTCCCGCGATTATATTGCCAATTATGAAAAATTTTGGAGGAGAATTAAACTCTGGAATTTCCTCCTTTTTAAATAACCCCGCAAATCCAAGAAGCTGATATTTTCTAAATTCCATATTTTTTGAAGTATAAATATTTTTTAGACCTGATGTCTCTTCAGAAGGATATGCGAAACATTTTATGCCATTTTTTTTAAAAACTTCTAAAAGTGAAAAATCATCTTCTTTTAACCGTGTAATAATTACAATCTTTAATCCCATATGAGAACCAGCAATTCCTCCATAATAAACAGCCCCTCCTAAACTTGTATAGCTCAATCCATCTATTTCAATAATGTCTTTGGCTAAATGACCTATAATTACTAAATCTGTTAATTCTGTTCTCATAGATATGATATTAAGTAAGATAAGTATTAAGAAAATTATTGTTTAAAAATATATAAAATTATTAATTAAAAAAAAAGTTGGATTTATTATGGCTTATTAATTTTTTTATTTTGATTTATTCCATCAATGAAGCTTTCTAAAATTCTTTCCTTTATTTTCAAGTGATTTAAAGAAGGAATCTTATTCACTTGCTTATTACTTCTTTCAATACTTTTAACAATATCCGAACTAACCTTCTTTAACATTTTTGTTTACTTTTTTTAACTTTCCTCTAAATTTTTTTTAATATAAAACCTTATTTTTATTATATTGTATTATTATATCGTGTTGTTCCTATTTAAACCTTTCCCACTCCTTTCCCACTATCAACTGAAAGCTCTTTAGACATAGGAAGACGTCAAATTAGCTATTGAACAATGTTCAATATATTCGAGATATTGAATACAATATCTGATTTATAATCTCAAATTTATTCTTTCTAGTGAATAATTTCTAATCAAAAGGTTTTTTAATGGCTTTTAATTTCCCATTACAAATTAGTACAATATTATAAACAATTTAATTAGGTATAGGAGCTATTATGATATTTGAAGATTTAATTGGTTTGCTTAAAAAGAAGGGTTTTAAAGACACGCTAAATGTCTTAGTCAATCAAAAAGATTATAAAGCGGATAAACATACGTTTTATAATGAACTAAATAAATTCTCATACTATAATTCGTTTTTTAGAGTTAAAGAGGATTTAATCAAGAAAGGCTTAATTGAGATTGAGAACACAAATAAAGTGAAGTATATTAAACTTACTGAAAAAGGATTAGATGTTTATAACAAATTGAAAGATATAAACAATATGTTAAAAAAATAATCCTTTTTTTTTTTGATCTCTAATTCTATAAGACGTGTTGGATCTTTGATATTGAAAAGATTAATTGTGGGTCCTCTGGGTACTAATTCCTACATTTTTGGTTCAAATAAAACAATGGAAGTAGTCATTATTGATATTGGGGGGGAACCTGATGTTATTATTAATGTTATCGAAGAGTTGAACGTAAATCCTATTGGATTATTATTAACACATGGGCACTATGATCATACTTTAAAACTTGGTAAAATTTTGAAATTTTTTAATATTCCATTAATGTACAACAGAAAAGAGTTCGAATTTGGGATTTATAGTCATAAAGAAGCTGATCGTTGGCTTTCTGAAGGAGACACTATTAAAATTGGAGAATTGACTCTTATTGCATTAGAGACTCCCGGACATTCTCCAGGCGCACTATTATATTATTCAAAAGACCCAAAGGAATTTGAAGGTAAGATAATTGATGGAGTTATTTTCACTGGTGATCTAATCTTTCGAGGAAGCATTGGGAGGTCTGATCTTAGAGGGGGGGATTCACGCCTTCTTTTCTCAAGTATTAGAAATCAAATAATGTATAATCCAGAAATAACTGATAATTTCTTAATTTTACCAGGACACATGGGTATTAGTTCTGTTGGAGAAGAAAGAATGCACAATATGTTTCGAAATTTTTTTTTAAACGAAAATGATATTTAGAAAGTGTTATCTAATCTATACTGAAATTATATGAAAACTAAAAATATTAATAAAATTTATTTATTGAGATGTTTATATAAATTTTTAAAAACCTTAAATCTATTATAATTACACTATAAAAAAATTTTTGAATATATTCTTTAAAGGTGTAATATATCATTATCAATCGTCAAGAAGTAAAGGCAATCATCCGGCGTTTCGAAGAAAGAGAAGGGATTCGTGGAGTCATAATTTGTGATTCTAGTGGTTTGCCAATTGATTCGAATTTGGATATAGAGCTTAGTGAATCGGTTGCCGCTTATGTTACTTCACTTATTGGGAAAGGTCGACAGGTAGTTGACGCACTAAAAGAGGGTGATCTTAATTTCATAAGATTAGAAACATCGAAAGGAGAGACCATGGTTGCTTTAGAAGAAAATCTGATTTTGATTATTTTGAAATAATTAGTGATTTTTTCTAAAATTCCTTTTTTATATATTTGATAAATTTAAATTGCTTAAACTCTATATTTAATCTATATATTTATTTAAGATAATATTTTAACCCGTTTTAGAAATGAAATTAACTTGAATTAATTTGTTAGGACAGTATCATGGTTGATAAAAAAGTTTTAGAAAAGAAATTGGCAGAACTTATGGATATAGTACCTGAAACAGAAGGGCTTATCGCTGCTGATATAAATGGAAAGGTAGTAATTGGCCAAACATTAACAGAGATGGATCATGGAAAAATAGCGAAAGCTTGCGCTGCAATTATTAAGGATTCAAATAATCTGGGGAAAGACATTGGTAAAGGGGGTTTGAAAACAACTACTATAGAATTAGAAAAAGGATTTGCAGTTTTAGTAGGTTCTGAGAAGACTGTTTTAATAGCATTAGCTGGAGTAGATGGAAGGAGTTCTCTAGCATTGTTAAAAAGGAACCTAATTTCAATATCCAATTTATAATTATATATTCTCTTTTTTTTAAGTCCTTAAAAGAAGTATAAAAAAAGAATTTAATTACCAGATTTCTTGTTATTATCAGCTAGGCCTCTTTCTTCCAAAAGTGAGTCTAAATCGGTTTTTTCTTCTTCAATAGGTTCTTCTTTCTTTTTTATAACTTTTTTGACTGCTTTTGGCTTTTTTAACTCAGCTACCGACACATATCCTTTTCGTGGTTTCTTTACAGGTTTTTCTTCTATGGGAGTTTCAATTAACTTTTTAATATGTCTTGTATATAGTAAAGTTAGAATCCAAACTAAAGCAATAAAACCTATAATTACACCAGTGAAATATTGAATAAAATAATCAGAAATAGAAATTTGAAAAGTGTTATAGGTAACTTCTTTTGATACGATTACACTTTGATTTGTGAGAATGTTTTGTGCAGTTATTGATATTGAAAATATAACGCTCTTAACATCTTTAACTGAAACTTCCACAATTATTAGAGAAGTTTCTCCTACTGAAAGCCAACTTATTGTAATATAATCTATTTGGACAATGGAATATAATTGATCTTGATTTAACTCAATACTGATATTTGTGATTCTTAGATTTGAATTTCCAATATTTTGAAGTCTAATGTTAAAAGTGGTTTTTCTTTCTCGGATTATAATTACATCACTAGGATTAATTGAAATTGATAGATTATTTTGTTCAAAGATGATATTAACTGTGATATTTTTTGTAATTCCATTTACAGTATCACCTTCCCAATGTAATCTAAGTAATAAATCATTTTGAAAATCGATTGTCTGAGTATCTATAATAAATATCGTGATCCCATTGAGATCTGTAATATCAAAGCCTATATCATACCAAATATCATTACTAAAATATTGACAGGATACATTTTTTCCTGGTAACACATCTCCAAATTCAGTGGCTAATATAGAAGATAAATTAAATGATTTACCTTGGGTAGGTTTTATAGGATTTGTAGTAATATTTATAAATTTACTGTTAAGATTTAAGGAAAACTCATTTGTAAACTGTTCATAACTACTTATATAATTTTGGTCAATTATGTTTACTAAAATCTTTGAAACATTAGGATAATAAATACATTCATCTCTATTAAAATCATATATGATAGATCTACTTGTTGCTTCTTCCGCTACCCTCATTCCAAGAATATATCCATCAAAATTATCTGAAGTTTCATTACTCATCAATGAGTAATCTGTACTTTCATATACTCCCATAGGGATTGGATCATCTATGTATATGTTTACTATAGTTTTCGCTCCTCCTAATCTAACTGGTGCATTAACACCAGGCCATATTTTACTAACTATATCTAAACTAGGAATTGTGAGATTCATACTAAATTCAAAAGAATCATCAGGATGCCCTGAAAAATATAAAAGAACAGAATCAGAGGTATTTTGTGCGATAATAAATTCTTTATTTATGAATGATACTAATTTTACTTCAACCATTACATTTATAGGCAGAAATGAATGTAAATTTTGAAGAGTTAACTTCACGTTAATAGTTTCACCTGGATTTAAAATATTTTCACTCTGAAGGAAAGAAGTTAACATAACCTGTAAATTTTGTCCACCAACTTCATAAGAAAACAGTTCATTTAAATCGCTATTATTAACTGGATAAAAATTTGGCATAGAAGCTCCTGTAGTTTCATTTATAGAGGCAACTAACATTGTGTAATTTTGGGACACAGAATATTTGAAGATTTCCCCATCAAGAATATTTGCTTTTATTAATGAATCATATTCAAGATTGTATAATTCAATATCATATACATCAATGTATAATGGTATCTTTTTACATCCTATCGCGGAACCATTAAACCAAAAAAAACCTAAATAGTATGTTCCAAAAGTTGGAATTTCTTTTGTTATGTTTAGAATAGTTTGATTATTAAAATCATAAAATAGTATAGAATCATCAATAAAACCATTTGAAGAATTTAGTTCAATATATTGGGAATTATTAGGATAATAAAGAATTACATTTAAATCACCAGTTTTAGGCGCATTATTTTTATGATCTTGTATATCAGCACGAAGTGATATATTATCTCCAATCATAAATCCCTGTGATTCCCATAATTTTCCATTGTAATTAATGTATGTATGCATATTATTGATAAAATTATATGATGTTAAATTGAGAGTATATAATCCGCTTTGAGTGATAACATTATTTGGAACGATTATTTTATTCTTACTTGGATTTTCTATTAAAATACTTTGTTTCACTCCAGGAGGAAGGATAGGTTCATTACTAGGATTAGTAACATTATAAGCAGTAAAACAATCATAAAAAATATACCACAATTCAAGGAAATTCCAATGAGTAAAAGATGGATCATTTTTATCAAAATTTAATTTAAACAACCATTCAGGATCGTTATTATAAGAAGCCATATATGTGCTTGAAGCAGTTTCAATCCAATAAGCATTTATTGAGTATGTTATATTGAATTTAAATCCTTTAGTAATAGATTTATTCCAATTAAGATATACTCTAAAAAAATTAGAAGGGTCTTCCTCAATGACAGTTGGAAGGTCATTTCTCCATTCAGCTATACCCCATTCTAAGTATGAACTTTCGTTATATGGATATGTGTCAATTACTAAATTTTCTAAAGGAATATCTTGAATTCTTAAAGTTTTATTACCATTTATAATGAAATCTGATGGCATATATCCTCTTGATACATTTAACTTAAATGAACTAGCGTCTAACTGACCCGTAATATAAGCTATTGAAGTGGTTGGAATTGTTTTTTTAGCGTTACTCCAATTGTTTCCGTCATCTAAAGTAATTTTTAATTGATGCTCAGTAGTGCTATCCCCAAAATGGAAATGGGGTAATGTTACTAGACTATAAACTTCATTAGAGTTATTTGATTTAATTATAATAAAATAATTTGAAACATTCAAGTTCCCCGTTTTATTTCTATTAAATTTAAAATGTGCTATGCCATCCTCATTATATCCTTTCACTATCACAGAATCTATCGTCTCATTATAATCTGGTTTTAATATTATATTTCGCAAATTAGTCGGAGTTCGTACTACAGTTCTATTTGCTCGATAGAGAGAAATATTTAATTCTGTGTTAGCGGCTTCTACAAGATCCAAGGTTCTTATCCAAGCATAAAATCCATTCACAGTTGATTGTTCTCCTTTGAGGTCAAATTCCAATGCGACATATTTTTGATCAGATATAGGAAGATCAATAGCATAAGTAGATTTCATAGAAAATCCATTTATCCTTGCAAAGAATTGGGATTGATCAGATCTTTCAAAAAGAAACTGGATATGGCAAGTATCTGTAAGATCGATGAGATTCAAATTTTCATTAATGATATGCTCTTCTATTTTTTGTCTACCAAGACTACTGTTTATAAATAGTGTAGATATCACATCTACCCATATAGATTGTGAATAATCATATATCCTTACTGTTAGATTTGCATCTTTATAGACTCTAAAGACTAACGAAGTGATAAACCCTAAAATATTTAGCCGATTAAACAAAACTCTACCGTTAATGACTCCCGAAGTAAATGATGTATCTGTAAAATTAGCTGAAATGGTTAAATTTAGTAAACCATTGGCATCAAAATTCATATATGTAGAATTATCATTATCTATTATCGAACCCCAACCTCCACTAATTAAGGTAGCATTGGTGTAAGTATAGCTAGAGTAGCCTGTGTCATAATTAAACGCGATAAAATCATCTGCATATAGAGCATCATCATCCTCAATAATATAATCAGTGGTGAAATTATTTTGAAGTGCAAAAGTAAAATTCCCTGATACAAGAGACATTTCTTCAGAAGCAAGCGAAGGAATATCAAAGAATTCTTCATTATTCTGTAAATTTTCTGAGTTGTTTGTTGTATAAATTCTGACATCTTGATCGACCCCAGAATTATTAAATAAATCATTTATATTACGGTTAGAACTTTGCAGGTTCTTTTCTAAGAAACTATCCTTAAAATTAGTATTATTCTTTTCATTTTGTAATCCGTCAAAATTACTTAAGATCTGCACATTAGACAAACAAATTGTAATAATGAATAGTGCAGCAAAGAATATTCGTTTTATCTCTGTTTTTCGTCGAATCAACAAAATTACCGTAATATCTAATTTTTGTTTATAAAATAATTTAAAAGTATTAAAATTTCCTAAATTTTAATATTTGTTGGTTAGATTTTCAATATAACAAAATATTAAAAAGTTTCAAATTTATCTTGAATTGAACTTTCATTTAATTTAAAAGAGGTAATTATTTTGAGTGAAGAATTAATTATTAATGAAATTGAGAATAATAAGGATGAATATATAGAATTTCTTAAAATTTTAGTTCAAACTGAGTCATATAACCCTCCCGGAAATGAGAAAAATGTAGCCTTAAAAATTGAGAATTATTTAAAGAAAGTGGGAATCCAATGTGAAATCTTTTCATTTGGGGAGAATCGAGCTAATTTACTTGCAACTTTGAATGATAATTTTGAAGGAAAAAAT
>Ga0209427_10010895_pt1 | contig 10040 bp, 10 predicted proteins | sample DeeMarSWOR136_30_FD_187465 | JGI IMG/M metagenome (GOLD analysis project Ga0209427, IMG submission 187465) | Marine sediment microbial communities from White Oak River estuary, North Carolina - WOR-1-36_30 (SPAdes) (version 2) | ecosystem: Environmental > Aquatic > Marine > Intertidal zone >...
TGGATCAGGTGGGGAGAAGTCTCAGGTGACAACATCCTCCCTGCAACAATCCAGATTTTGGCAGATTATGGGAGCTCTTTGGATCAGGCTTTCAGGGAGTTCACCATCTGGAATTACTTCACCTCCACCAGGGCAGATACCCAGACCTTTTATTCGGAGGGACACCTTTTCGATCCGATTTATGTTTACACTCTTCAGGAGCATCCCAGCTATCCGGTGAAGGTAAATTCCGTTCTTTTCCCACCGGAAAATTTGGGCTCAAATTATGTAGTTTTCCGGGTTCCTCCTGGCGCGACTGGCGGTTTGAATATTGGCTTTTATGGAGACAGCCTTACAAGCTGGGAGACGTCTTTAATCGGATACAAATCCGGAAATCCTCCCTGGTTTTCTCAAATAGACCTGGATGACATGCAGAATGGGACCGGGGCCGTTTATAATTGGAATCATTACGACAAAATAGTAATGATCCCCGCGGTAACCACCCTGCCGGACAACTCCTTTAATTATGCTTACACCGCATCCATTGACACAGCCCTTGATGTGGAAGAGGGAAATGATCAGAATATCGTTCCCCTTATAAAACTTCTTCAAAACTATCCAAATCCTTTCAACTCCAACACCGTGATACCGTTCACCGTTAACAGTTCACCGTTAACAGAAAACGGCCCACTCCTAACCGCCCTGAGGATCTATAATATCCTGGGTCAGGAGATAAGAACATTGGTGGATGAGGAAAAGCTGCCTGGAGCCTATGAGGTTTCCTGGAATGGTAAGGACAATAACGGCATTGAGGTAGCATCCGGAATTTACCTCTATAAGCTCCAAGCTGGCCTGCACACACAGGTCAAAAAGATGCTGCTGGTTAAATAGAGAGTTAGAGATAGATTAATATATTTCTGAAACCGCTGGTAGATAATGCACCAGCGGTTTTTTCAGTTCTTCATGCATCATTATTTTCCTTGAAAAGTCCCTTAGAAACCCTATATTGTAATAAGTTCGAAAAGAAAAACTTGTTTTCAATACCCAATCGGGGTGACAGGAGAACCAAGTTGCAGTTTCAAAAGTTTTGGTGGGTAATCTTTGTGCTGGTTTGTTTGATCTTTCTGTGCTGTGGTAAACCAACCGAGCCCAAGTTCAAAAGAAATCCCAACCTGACTTTTCTCACATCAGCTCACGTTCCAGAAGGCGACATCAATATATGGGAATGTGCCTTTCCGGTCTGGGCTCCTGATGGGAGTCGGATATATTACCTTGAGACAAGAGATGCGTGGTTTGTACCTGAAACCCATCGAAAAGGTGATATCTGGGCCATTGACCCGGATGGAGAAAACGCAGAGAAGATCAAATCAGGTGATTATGTATACCTCTCCATTTCAACGATCGGAGACAAACTGGCTACCATAATCCGCGAATATAAATACTCATCACCTGGAGGTACTCCGGTTTTGATTGATATTAATACATTAGAAGAAGATACAATACCACTGCCGGATACAAATGCCTACGTTATGGGAGTTGAGTTTGCCGAGGAGGGACGCAAATTGATCTATTATGCCGTGTTCGGACCTGAATCCGTAGATGGATTTTTTTCTTTTGATTTAAAAGATAGTGCCACCACCTGGCTTTTTGACGAGGAATGGGAAGATTATGTAGGATTTGACGTATATGAAGATCAGATTATAAGCTCCAACAAAATAAGAAAGATGGATGGTTCCGTTGTCAGGGAAATGGGGGGAGGTGTTTGGCCAGAGTTCAGCCCGGATGGTAAAAGAATCGTCTCAGTTACTGGTTATGGAGCCTACCTCTGGGGTGGACACATAATGTACCTGGAGGATGCAGAGGCCGGATCATTGATAACCAAGCTCGATGTCCAGACACACGAGCTTTCAACTGCAGCATTCCCCTTCTGGTCACCTGATGGTAAGAAGATTGTCTTTTCCTCTATGCAATGGGTAGGCGACAATCAAGCAATAATCTTTGAAATATGGATATTGAATAAAATAGATTAAAAAATAATATATAAAAACAAATATCAGGAGGGTATGATGAGGAAGTTTAAGCTAATCTGTGGTTTTTATGTGTCTTTTGCGAGGTTAAAAGGACGCTTTTGATCAAATAGACAAATTCCAGCAAAATCACTTGCCATTCTTAACATAGTACTTTATCTTAAATAAAAATTTAGAGAGGAGAGTTGAGATGAAAAGGGTTATATTCTTAATGGCTTTTTTTGTTTGGTCTAACTCCTTTTGTTTTGGGGCTGAATATGCCCTGGACAAGGGATCTAACATGTTTGGGATCACTGCTAACTATTTTACAGCAAAAGGTGAGCTTTACGAGGAGGATGATGAATCATTTACTGCCATTCTTTTCATGCCTCACACTCTTCGTTTCGTTGCACGCAATGTAGGTGTTGGAGGAGATCTGTTGGTATTATTGACCGGACAAAAGGATAATAAATCAATCACCCTGGGACTAGGTCCTAAAATAATCTATTTCTTGGGCGGAAAAGATAAAAAGTCCTATCCCTATTTAACAACCGGATTTTATTACATAAGAAATGATCTGGAATATGACGATACTGAATCCCATCATTCCGGAACCAGATTTAAGGTGGGACTGGGAGTAAACTCCATGCTTGCATCTCATCTTGGCTTACTTATAGAGGTATCATACAACCTGGACAATTTGAAAGAGGAAGACAAAGAGAAATCAGAATCAGGAAGTATGATCAGCGTATCTATGGGATTAGCCGGTTTCAGCTTTTGAAATAGCGTGCAAAACTCTTTTTGTTTTAGATTAACCCCAGATTAAGGTGCAAGCCCTGGACTGACTTTTTTAACTTTCTTTTCTCTATTCATACCTATTGCTTTCCAGGAACTAAATTAACTTGACTTAAGTATAAATAGTAATATATTATGCTGCGTATAGATTTAGAAAATCAAAAGGAGAAACCTAATGTATGCTATTATGGAGACAGGTGGTCAGCAGTTCAATGTTCAGGAGGGTGAAAAAATAAGAATTCCCAAACTGGGCGTAGAGCCGGGAAAGAAGTTCACCTTTGACAAGATTCTTTTAATCGGGGGGCAGGAAAAACCTCTTATAGGAACCCCCTATGTTAAAGGAGCAAAAGTCGAAGCCCAGATAACGGACCAGGGGAAATCTGATAAGGTGATCGTTTTCAAATTCAAAAGAAGGATTAAATACAGAAGGAAAAAGGGACACCGCCAGGATTATACTGAGGTTTTAATTAAAAAGATAAATTTGCCTAAAAGTTAAGAGAATCATTCTCCTTGAGCTTTTTGATGAGAACAAGATTAGTTTTAATTGTACTGCTGCTACTCTTTTCTTTTTCTCTAACCTACGCTCAAAGCAAAAATATTTCCAGAATTGAAGTCGAGGGGAATCTCACCGTTGATTCCTCTTTGATAATCAATATGTCAGGTCTTCTAAGGGGGATGGAGCTGGATCCATACTTGATTCAGGACGCAATTAGAAGAATCTATGCCATGGAACTTTTCTCTGATATTCAGATCAAGGGAGAGGAAACCTTTGAGGGGACCATTGTCACTATCGTGGTCAAGGAGTATCCCAAGCTTGCCAAAATCGAGATCTCGGGCAACAAAAAGGTCAAAACGGATAACATCTTTGACAAGCTTAAATTGATCGAAGGGAAACTTGTCAGCCCCACTGAGGTTAAAAATGAGGTGAAAAACATCAAATCCATTTACGAGGAGAAAGGTTACCTTCTGGCTCAGGTTGAATCTGAAGTTTCTGAATCCAAAACTCCTGGCGAGGTGGTGCTGAAGTTCAAGATAAAGGAGGGACAAAAGGTTAAGATCAAAAAGATAACTGTAGAAGGAAACCAGCTGTTCAGCGACAAGAAGATAAGAAAACAGATGAAAAACAAGCAGGACAGCTTCTTCAGGAGTGGAGAATTTGATCCGGAGAAATATGAGGAGGATAAGGAAAAGATCGTCGAATTCTACAAAAATGAAGGATATCTGGACGCTGAGGTAGTTTCTGACTCCATCTGGTACGGTCCCTCCAGAAAGGATATGTTTATCCAGATAAGGGTCTTTGAAGGCCCGCAATATGAGTTTGGGCAGGTGAGCTGGGAAGGAAACAAAATATTCTCCCAAGAAAAACTACAGCAAGCTGTTAAGTTCGAGGCTGGGAACGTCTATGATCAGAAGAAATATGATAAGACCCTGGAGGAGCTGCACGCCCTTTATCTGGAGGAAGGTTATCTTTATGCTCAGATAGTGGATGAAACCAAGACCAAAGCAAACGTGGTGGATATTAACTACCTTTTCTCCGAGGGAATTCCAGCTAATATCCGCAAAATAAACATCGCCGGGAACACAAGAACCAGGGAGAAGGTAATCCGCAGGGAGCTCTGGGTGAAACCGGGTCAGAGGTTCAGGCGCTCGCTTCTGATGCGCAGCCTGAGAGATGTTACCTATTTGAATTATTTTGCCAACGTGCTTCCTGATTATGAGGTCTTGGAGAATGGGGATATCGACTTGACCATAAAAGTTGAGGAAAAGCCCACCGGCCGCATCTCATTTGGTGCAGGGTACAGTCAAAGGGACAAATTGGTGGGAACAATCGGCCTGGGAACGCCGAATCTTTTCGGAAGGGGACAGACTCTGCAACTCAACTGGGACTTTGGGAAGACAGTCCAGAACGTTCAGTTGAGTTTCACCGAACCCTGGTTTCTGGATACCCCTACCTCGGTTGGGTTTGACATATATAACACCAATAGAAGGTGGTATGATGACTTCACTGAGGAGAGGAGAGGAATAGGTCTGAGATTCGGGCGCAGGCTTTCCTGGCCAGATAATTATTTTCGGCTCTTTCTAAGATATCGCCTGGAGGATGTCCGCTACTATGAATTCCAGACCTACACCGATTCGCTGGGGGTGAAAAGAGTGATGCCTGAGCTGGTGAGCCTGACCAAAATCAAATGGCCCCAGAGAACCTCCAGCTTCGACTTTACTATAATCAGGGATTCCAGGGACCTGCCCCAGTTTGCAACCTCGGGCTCTGTTATGTCCTGGAATGCCGAATTCGCTGGTGGTCTTTTAGGCGGGGATTGGTCTTACCATAAACATATCTTTCTCTTTTCCAAATATATCCCCAGCTTCTGGAAGTTCGTCTTAGTTGCCAAAGCTAAATTCGGTGTAATAGATAGTTACGGAAAAGATGGAAAAATCCCTTATAGCGAACGCTTCACCCCAGGAGGAATTGACCCGGATGGCATTATCAGAGGCTATGAGGATGGTACCATTGGACCTGAAGATGCCAGCGGTTTTAAGATCAGGGGAAGATCTGTTCTGGTCTATAATTTCGAATACCAATTCCCTGTTGTGGAGCAGCAAATCTACGGACTGCTTTTAGCCGATCTGGGTAATGCCTACCTGGGAGGCTGGGATGTTCAACCCATCGCTTTTAAAAATCTCTACAAATCTTTGGGTTTCGGGGTCAGATTAGTGGTACCTAACCTGGGTGTAATTGGCTTTGATATGGCGTACGGTTTCGATTACCCTGATCCCCGTCGCCGGGACCACGGTGAGTGGAGACCACACTTTAATTTTGGAACAAGTTTTTAGGACTTTTCGGGGAGGTAAAAAATGAAGTTCTTAAAAAAATCATTCTGGACTTTTCTGACAGGTGGGGCTTTGATCTTTATTGGGCTCACTTCCTTCTCCTTTTCCCAGGAAGGGAAGTTAGGTTACATAGACTCGATGAGACTCCGGGCTGAGTATAAGGAGTTTGAGGATGCTCAGGCTCAATTTGATAAGGATATTGCCCGGTGGGAAACTGAAGCCGACAGCATGAGAAAAGAGATAGACAGCCTTCAGACTGACCTGGATAAAAAAGGCCTTCTCTACAGCGAAACAACCAAGCAGGAAAAAGAAGACAAACTTGAATCCCTTAAAACCAAATATCAACAATTCGTCAACAAAACTTTTGGACCCGGAGGAACAGCAGAGAGAAGGAATTCTGAGTTGACCAAACCCATCATTGATAAGATAAATCAGGTGCTGGAGAAGATTGCCGTAGAGAACAACTACGCCATGGTATTTGATTCAGTCAGCGGGAATATCGCATACGCAAATAAAGCTCTGGATTTAACCGATCAGGTTCTGGAGGAATTGAAAAAGTCAGAATGATATGAAAAAAAGATTAGATGAAATCGCATCATATCTGGGGGGTGAGGTTGTCGGTGACGGCTCTGTTGAGATAAAAGGAGTAGCAGGAATCGAGGAAGCCAAGCCTGGTGACCTTACCTTTATTGCCAATCCCAAATATGTGAAACTGCTGAATACTACCTCAGCCTCCGCCGTTGTTATGGGTCAGGACGTCCAGGAAGCAAAAATTCCCGTTATCAGGCATCCCAATCCCTATTATGCTTTCTCTGGCGCTATAGGACTTTTTCACAAGCCCGAGAAAAGATATCCTGAACGGATAGATCCCACTGCCCTTTTAGGCAAAGGGGTCATATTAGGCAAGGACGTTTATGTGGGACCCTATGTGATAATCAAAGACCGCGTTAAATTAAGCGATAAGGTTGTGATTTTAGGAGGAAGCTTTATTGGTGGAGATACAGTAGTTGGAGAGAGTTCCCTTATCTTTCCCCACGTTACCATAAGAGAGAATGTGATCATAGGCAAAAATGTCATTATCCACAGCGGGACAGTGATCGGGAGCGACGGGTTCGGCTATGCCAAAGATAAAGGGGTGTATCACAAGATCCCTCAGGTAGGGAGGGTTGTTCTGGAGGATGATGTTGAGGTCGGTGCCAATGTGACCATAGATCGGGCCACCTTAGGTGAAACCAGAATCAAAAAAGGAACCAAAATAGACAACCTGGTTCAGATAGCCCATAATGTCAAAATAGGTGAGAATACGATTGTGGTAGCGCAGGTAGGAATCTCCGGCAGCACTAAAGTGGGTAAGAATGTAACTTTAGCCGGACAGGTAGGATTGGTGGGACATATCGAAATCGGGGACAATGTAATCGTGGGGGCGCAATCAGGAGTTAGCAAATCACTCCATCCTGGAAAGGTCTATTTTGGCTACCCGGCCAGAGAACATTCAAAGGCACGAAAGATTGAGGCCGTAGTATCTTTACTGCCTCAATATGTGGAAAAAATCAGGAGCCTGGAAAAAAGAATCAAAGAACTTGAGGAGAAAATAAGACAAAAAGTAGTTTGAAACCGAAAAAACGCAGGAGGAAAAAATGAGCGATCCCATTGAATTCACCGATGATAACTTTGAAGCTGAAGTTATTAAATCAGATAAACCCGTCTTAGTCGATTTCTGGGCAGTCTGGTGTAGTCCCTGTCAGATGGTCAGTCCCATAGTAGAGGAGATCGGAAGGGATTACGCTGACAGACTTAAAGTGGGAAAGGTGAACGTTGATCAGAACTCCAAAACCGCTTCCCAGTACGGGATAATGAGCATTCCCAGCCTTCTTTTCTTCAAGGATGGTAAGGTTGTAGACCAGGTCATAGGTGCGGTGCCCAAGGAGCATCTAAAGGAGAAAGTGAATAAGATATTAGGATAAATCCAAATGGAAGAATTCAAGAATCCATCAGATGAGGAGATCAGGGAACTACTTTCACAATCTACAACAATTGCGGTGGTGGGATTATCTCAGAAACCTTCCCGCCCTTCTCACGGTGTAGCCGTTTATCTGAAAAAGCAGAATTACCGCATAATTCCTGTAAATCCCGGGCACCCGGAAATCTTAGGTGAAAAATCCTATGCTTCACTCACAGAAATCCCGGAAAAAGTGGATATAGTGGATATATTTCGCCGGTCAGAGCATGTTACTCCTGTTGTGGAGGAGGCAATCAAGATAAAAGCCAAGACTGTCTGGATGCAGTCCGGGATAGTCAACCACCAGGCAGCTCAAAAGGCAAAGGACGCAGGTTTGGTGGTGGTGATGGACAGATGCTTGGCTGTAGCTCATTCAACTCTGATGTGATAGAAGAAGAAATCAAAGAAAAGAAATCGCAAAAAACATCTGAAACCGAAATCGAAATTTTACGACAAGGGATGGAGTGCCCCAACTGCCACTTCGCCAATCTGAAAAGGGAGGGATCTGAGATAGTCTGTCCTGTGTGTGGCTATGGTTACCGTCCCTGCACCTGATAACTTCATCTTGGGGAGAAGTTTTCTTCCTGAAATAATCAGGGAAATCTGACAACTACAAATAACTTCTAAAAGAGGAAAATATGGCAACCAAGGTAATCTGGAAAGGTGATATGACCTTCGAAGCGAGGACCGAGACAAATCATAAGGTTTTAATGGACTTAGCTGAAAAATCAGGTGGGGCAAATCAGGGGCCCAGACCCATGGAGCTGGTATTGGTCAGTCTGGCAGGTTGTACCGCAGTTGACGTGGTCAGCATATTGAAAAAGATGCGGGAGCAATTGGAGGGCCTGGAAGTCAATGTGAACTCAGAAAGGGTAGATCAGCATCCCCGAGTTTACAGAAAAATCGAGATCGAGTTCAATCTAAAAGGGAAAAACCTGAAAGATGAGAGCGTCAAAAAAGCGATCGACCTATCACTGGATAAATATTGCTCGGTCAAAACCATGCTGGAAAAGACAGCTGAAATCTCCTATAGCTACAGCAAAGTCAATACTTAATCACTATATTAAGTAAGTAAAACAAAGCCCCAGCCTTCCCAACCAAAGGCTGGGGCTTTTTCGGAGCAAGGAACGACCTACTTCAGCAGAAGCATCTTTTGCTCTCAATAAAATCGTCAGCCGTGAGCTTGATTGACAGTTGTCTTTTTCATCGTCTCAACTAAAAGTCGCGAAATATGTTGTATGGTTCCCTGAATCTCTTCCAGTCGAGCCGAATACACTCTTAGACTACTACAAAAGTCGTGCCGTCTCCCTTTTGCAGAGACAAAAAAAGAGCTCGCCTGTACTAAGAAGTTGCGGTGGTTAAGATTAAACCCTCAAAAATTTTGAGGCTGTGAAGTCAACTGCTGAGAAGTCCTTCTGAAATTCGGAAAGTCTTACGAAGAGAATGATTTGGAAATCTTATTATTTTGCGGAAGCTTCTGATTGTTGCGTTGTTAAAGTATTCGAAAATATCTACGAGTGAGACGAATGAATCTGCCTTTTCACGTTATTATGATTTTCTATTCCCAGCTTTTTCATCCTGTACCTCAGGACCGATTCGTGAATTCCTAATAGAGTGGCGGCCTTTGTCTTAACCCAGTCACTCATAAGGAGAGCATTGAGTATTTGGCTCTTCTCAAATTTCGCTACTCGATACGGAAGAGATGAGTCTTTCTCTTTTTCTTCCTCTTTTTGGTGGAAGCTGTTCAAAAGCTGACAGAATCTGCATTTATCCCCGCCTGAGAGGACCGCTATCCTTTTGACCTCATTTTCTAACTCTCGTATGTTGCCCGGCCAGTCATGATCCAGAAATCTTATCAGGTTAACAGGATTCTCTATTGATTTTACAAATTCCTCTGGGGCACCAAAGTCTTTTAAGAGATGTTTGAAAAGAAGCGGAATATCCTCTTTTCTTTCCCTCAAGGGTGGAATCTTTATAGGTATGGTATTGAGACGGTGATAAAGATCCTGTCTGAAGGAACCATCCTCTATGGCTTTCTGGATGTCTCTATTGGTCGAGGATATGATCCTTACATCGACTCTTCTCGGATTAGTGTCTCCTAACCGGGTGATCTCTTTACTTTCCGTGGCTCTTAAGAGCTTGATCTGAATAGGAAGAGGAACGTCTGCAATTTCGTCTAAATAGAGGGTTCCTCCTTCTGCTTCTTCAAAACGTCCCCACTGATCCTGCGTAGCTCCGGTATAGGCTCCTTTCTTGTGCCCAAAAAGTTCATTTTCCAGAAGCGATTCAGGCAAGGCGCTGCAGTTTACTGCCACGAATTTCTTGTCTTTTCTCTGACTTTTGTAGTGAATGAATTTGCTGAAGAGGTCCTTGCCGGTTCCCGTCTCTCCCTCCAAAAGAACACTGACATCTGAGTCCTTTATCTTATTAAT
>Ga0209427_10010896_pt1 | contig 10040 bp, 16 predicted proteins | sample DeeMarSWOR136_30_FD_187465 | JGI IMG/M metagenome (GOLD analysis project Ga0209427, IMG submission 187465) | Marine sediment microbial communities from White Oak River estuary, North Carolina - WOR-1-36_30 (SPAdes) (version 2) | ecosystem: Environmental > Aquatic > Marine > Intertidal zone >...
AGCATTTTCCAAACCGAGGACCTCCTTCAAAATGTCTTGCACCAGTTCACGCTCTTCTTTAAGGCGCGCGCGCCTTCAATAAAGAAAGTTCCAGCGGTCAAACTAAAGTCTTTTCGTAAAGAAACTTTTACCAAGAATAACCGGGACTCCAAATGATATCAGTTGCGTGAACTCATCGAATCAAAACTTGATTTGTGACACTCACGTTACATGGTAATGTCTCATTTTTATGTATCACTTACATCATCATGTTTATACGCATAAAGTTTCATACTTTACGTCATTGGAAAGCAACTATGGAGTAACACAAAATGAAAAAATGCCTACACGTTATGAAGCTGCTTGGTCACAGAAGAATCGAAAACTCACTCATCTACACCCAATTGCTTGGCTTTGAGACAGACGATTATCATTCAGCCACCGCAGAAACCATAGACTAAGCGAAAAAACTGGTTGAGGCAGGTTTTGAATATGTTTGCACCCATAAAGGCTACGTTCTGTTTAGAAAACGCAAATGAATTCGAAAATAGTATGTTATGCGGAAAACCAAGATGTTATAAGTTTTAAATAGGATTAGGTCTCATGTTTCTGATGGAGCATCAATAGATGAAATACGGTTACGAGGACTTGCTGAAGAGGGCGCGATCACAAATACCTGAAGTAGTTTCAAAACGTGAGCGTCTAGAGCTTCCAAGAATAATCCTTTCAGTTATAGGTATGCGCACAATGGTCTACAATTTCAAAGAAATTGCTGACGCCCTAAATCGTCACCCGCAACATCTACTGAAGTTTTTGACAAGGGAAATGGCCACAGCTGCAACGATGCAAGAGGCAAGGGTTATTTTTCAAGGGAAATTTTCGCGAGAAACCTTGGAAAGACTTATACAAAGGTACATGGAAAGCTTTGTAGTCTGCCCGGTCTGCAAACGTCCAGACACAAAGATTGTAAAGCAGAAACGCCTATCGTTCTTAGTGTGCGAAGCATGTGGAGCAAAGTCATCCGTTAGACAACTGTGACAAGAGTGTCTAAGAATTGGAAGTCTACATGAACCTGAGGAAAACCGGAAACACCGTTCTCTTGGCTATATGCGACGCTGAAATACTTGGCAAGACGTTACGAGAAGGAAAAATAGTCTTCCACGTGAAGGAAGAATTCTACAAAGGTGCAAAAGTAAGCATCGAAGAAGCTATAGCGATTATAGAAAACTCAACGATAGTGAACATGATAGGGAAAAACGTTGTTCAAAGAGCCATAGAGAAAGGGTATGTGCATCCAGAAGCTGTTTTAGACGTGGAAGGTATCCCACACGCGCAAATAGTCAAAGTTTGATTATTAAGCAGGTAACGGAATAAGCATACTTTTAAAGGAGATCTATACTCTTTTAGGGGAATGTTTGAGGTGGCTGATTGGGCAAGAAGAAGGTCATAAGCGAGGAAGAATTGAGTGAGATGGTTCTTCCGGCTGCAAACGACGTTTTAGGAGTAGCCGTTAAGCTGCTTGGTTTTGACCGCGTTTTGGTTAAGTGCCAAGACGGTCATGAACGTTTATGTCGTATTCGTGGTAAGATGAAGAGGCGTGTATGGATACGTGAGGGCGATATCGTTTTGGTTTCTCCTTGGGATTTTCAGTCTGACAAGCGTGGAGACGTTATTTGGCGTTACAAGCGTTCTCAGGCGGAATGGCTTCGGAAAAAGGGTTATCTAACCATCTGATTGATATGGATGGAGAAGGATAAGTGTCTTTTCGGAAACGTGTCGAAAAAAGGCTGCATAAAAAAGAAAAGGCTTATGAAACTGAGCGGTTGATGAAGGAGAAGCGAAGCGAAGAATATGAGGTTTTGGAGGAGGTTTTTGACCGCTCAACCCTTATGGTAATCTATGATTTTCTAAACAAAGGTGTTATAGATGAAATTCACGGCGTTGTTAAAGCTGGAAAAGAATCACGCGTCTACTGGGGAAAAGACAAACAAGGAAACGAACTAGCTATCAAGATCTACTTAACGGTTTCAGCGGAATTCCGCAAGGGCATGCTCAAATACATCGAAGGAGACCCAAGGTTCAAAAACGTGAGACGAGACACCCGCTCGCTGGTCTTTGCGTGGGCCCAAAAAGAACTCAGAAACCTAGAGCAAGCGATAGCCGCAAAGGTCAGGGTGCCAAAGCCAATCGCCGTGAAAAAAAACGTGCTCATAATGGAGTTCATCGGGAAAAACGGGATGAGTGCTCCTTCAATGAAGGAACAAGCACCAAAACACCCTGAAAAAGCCCATAAAGTTCTTTCAACCTATTTGAGGCGCCTTTACCGGAAAGCTGAGCTTGTCCATGGAGACTTAAGTGAATACAACATTATGATTTGGAAGGGTCGCCCAATATTGTTTGACATGTCACAAGCCGTTCCACTTTCGCACCCCCTAGCAGACCTCCTCCTCCGTAGAGATCTAAAGAATCTCACCATATACTTCAGACGTCTAGGGGTCAAAGTTCCCTCAATTGAAGAATCCTATAAGAAGGTGACAGACCATGACAGGAGCTAGCGCATTCTTAAAAATACCAAAAGAACGGATAGGAGCATTAATAGGGCTGGACGGCGCCACAAAAAAGTACATCGAAAAGAAACTCTCAGTCGAGCTTCAAATAGACAGTGAAACAGGCGGTGTCACAGTAATGTTGACTGAAAACGCCGAAGATCCATCTTCGCTTTTCAAGGCAAAAGAGGTTGTAAACGCTATTGGAAAAGGCTTCTCACCAGAACGTGCCTTCCACTTAATCCATGACGAAGAGACCGTTTTAGACGTACTAGACTTGCGGGATGTCTTCGGAAGGTCCGAATCAGATATCAGACGCGTGAAAGGGCGAATAATAGGAATGGAGGGCAAAACCAGAAGGATAATTGAAGAATTGACTGAAACCGACGTTTCTATTTATGGTCACACGGTTGCCATAATTGGAAACATTGAACAGGTTCAAGCCGCAAGAGGAGCTGTACAAATGCTGATTAAAGGAAGCCTACACAGCACGGTTTACAGATTCTTGCACAGAAAACGCAGAGAACTTAAAAAAAGAATGCTTGAACTCTGGGAGAAACCGGCAGAAAAATAGAAATGGGCGAGCTCTCGCACTCAAGATCCCAATCATTTTGTGTCAGCGGGGCCAGAGTCGTCATCGCCCGCCATTCAAAAAATAAAAAGCTGGACCTAAATAAAAGTTGTTCAAATACTAGAGTATGCAGAGTATGTCATGAGGAAAAGAAGTGATAACTCGGAATTTGAGTGCGTGCTATTAATGTCTGTTTAGCAGGTAAATCTCAGGAAATTTCCTTTTTGCCACATGCTCGGGAACTTATGGTAAAAAGGTTATTAGACATTTTATGTAGTGTTTTTGGAGGAGTATGAAAGAAGCTATTCACACAAGGAGGAACAACTCTCCAATGCTGAAGGACTACAATCGAATACTTATAACAGGAGGGGCAGGGTTCGTGGGAGGACACGTCGTTGATGCCCTCGTATCTTTGGCAAAGAAGTAGTAGTATTTGATAACCTCTCTGCTGAATCGAATGGGAATATTCCAGCAGGTGTAAAATTAGCGGAAGGTGACGTGCGGAACCCCCGGCAAGTCGTCCAGATAACAAAGGGTGTTGATTTGATTTTCCATCTTGCAGCTAATGCCAATGGCACTATTTCAGTTAATGACCGCCGCTTTGATTTCGAGACGAATGCTGTGGGAACTTTCGACGTGTTGGATGCGGCGTTTCACGCTCAGGTGAAAAAGCTAGTCTACATTTCTTCAGCCTCCGTCTATGGGAGACCTCAGTATTTCCCAATAGATGAGAAACACCCAACGAGGCCATTCATTCCATATGGTGCATCAAAATCGGTTGGAGAAATATATGCAACTCGTTTTTCAAAACATACCATCTGCCAGCGGTCATAGCAAGACCCTTCTGCGTTTATGGTCCAGGAGAAAATCCGAAGTTAGCTTTGGTTGAGGTTTCTCGGCTCATCTCTTCAATCCAACACCTAGAGCATACGTGACGTTCGCGGCCTAGCTCATCCAGTTGCACGCGCATCTCGTTCAGGCATCTTGCACAGATCATTCCCATTTATTTCGCCATACTACACATACTACACCGCAATATTTAAATCTTACTACACATGTAGTGTATGTAGGATAAGTGTTAAAAACTACGTGAGGTGGATAATAAAAACGGAGCCTAAAGTGATAAGAAAACATAAACGCACAAACATCTTCATCATTGACGCGAACCTATGGGCTTGGGCTCAATACAGAGCTAAAACCCTAGATTACCAGTCTGTTTCAGAGTATCTTTTCGACTTAATCAAACTTGACAAGCAAAACAACATTCTAAAGAAGGAATGAAGCCATGAGTGAAAGACCGTTAATGGGAATATGTCCCCATTGTGGGAAGAAACTCAACCTTGAGGAATTATATTCTAAAGCAATAGAAGAAATAAAGAATAAAAGACGTGAAGAATACAATGAACAAATAGGCCGTGCTCCTGAAGTTCTTAAGGAAAAGAAGGAATAAGTATGAGAGAGATTGATCGTAAGGTTCTTTCTGAGTTGATGAAAAACTCGAGGCTGAGCGACAGAGAATTAGCCAAAAAAATCGAGTCTTCTCAACCCACCGTTACAAGAGCAAGAAACAGACTGGAAAAGGAAGGGCACATCAGAGAATACACCCTATTACCTGACTTCAAAAAACTTGGGTATCAGATAATGGCCATAACTTTCTTCAAATACAAAAAACGTTTTGACACGGAAAAAATTGAGAAAGCAAAGAAAATCCTCAATGAAACTTTTGAGAAGGGCCCGTTTGAAATCATTATGGCTGAGAGAGGAATGGGCTGCGGATTCAACGCAGTAATGATTTCAGTGCATAAAGACTACAATTCCCTAATGCAGCTGACAAACTGGGCTCTACAGTTCTACGAATTGGAACTAGGTGAAATTGAGAATTTCGTTGTCGACTTGATTGACAAAGTTCGTTATAGGCCTCTAACCTTTTCATCCCTGGCCAAACATGTTCTAACAGAAGCAGAAAAGAAGGAATAGCTTTTCAGTCTAGCCCTTAGAAACTTCGCACGTTCTTACAAACTTGGTGAACTCAATCAAACCCGCATTGTAAAGATTGTCCCAGGCATGCCCTAGCTCTTCCTGGCTTGCGTCTAAATGCGCGCGCGCGATAGGTGAAGTTTAGACCTCCGTTGGTTTGTGACTAGCCCAATATATGGATTGACAGAGCGGCAGCAAAGCTTTAGGAAAAGGAAATAAATTAATTCTAATGAAAACATAGCGAAGCTATAGGATTTGTATGTATGCTCAAACATATTCACGTCGTTCCGTTGGCTGCAGAAAGTCTTGGTGTAAGGTCAATGTGCACTTACGTTGAAACCCCAGATGTAAGAGTACTTCTGGATTCTGGAGTTTCCCTTTGTCCAAACCGTTTTGGTTTGCCCCCGCACCCGGAAGAAATTAGAGCTATAATTCGCTGTCGCAGAAAAATCGTAGAAGCTGCTGAAAAAGCTGAGATTGTAACATTGAGCCATTATCACTTCGATCATCATACACCTTCTTTTGAAGATTGGTTATGCAATTGGACAGCAGAAACAGAAACGGCGAGGCAAATCTACGAGGAAAAAACAGTCTTGATGAAAAATCCTAAAGAAAAAATCAATTATAGCCAGAGACGAAGAGGATGGATGTTCAGGAAAACAGGTGGAAAATTTGCGAAAAAACTCGTGATTGCGGACGAAAAAACCTTTATCTTCGGAAGATCCACAATAGTTAGATTTTCGAAGCCTGTCTTTCATGGTCCTGAAAACTCCGCTCTAGGATGGGTTCTAATGACAGTATTTGAATGCCAAGACGAGAAATTCATGTTTGCACCTGACGTTCAGGGCCCAATGTGCCTTGACACGCTTGGATTGATCATCACGGAAAAACCGCAGCTAATAATGATAGGTGGACCGCCTCTATATTTAGCTGGATTCAAAGTTAACGAAAAATATATTCAAACTGGACTAAAAAACTTGGAAAAAATTGTTGAGACCGTGCCCTGCACAATCTTGGAGCATCATATTTTGAGGGACGAGAAATGGCGAGAAAAAGCAAAAAACGTTTTTGAGAAAGCGCACAGACATAAACACAAAATTTTGACAGCCGCCGAATTCTTAACAAAGAAAAACTTCTTGCTGGAAGCCAAGAGAAAACGACTCTTTATCGACAATTCTCCATCAAAAGAGTTTGAAAAGTGGATGCGGAAAAACAAAGCTACTAAAAAACATGTCAAGCCTCCAATTAGTCTTTAAGCAGTCTTTCCATTATAACTAGATCTTTGGGCAATCGTTCATATAGTATCCCATGAAATGGAATCGAACTATTCTTTTTCGTCAATGCAAGATGTAGTTCCTCGATAAGAATTCCCGAGTCCTTTACTCTTAACTGTTCTGCCATGTTTCTGCAGGTCTTCGCCGTTGAAATTCTGTTCACACCACAGCTTGGGCTTCCATCAACACCTATGATTATTTTTGTTTTTGTTCCAGATTTTGCATACTCTTGAATCTGGTCAACAATCTCTCTTGCAATTTTTCTGCAGTGCTTTCTAAATGCAACGTTATCATACTGATCTTTAGTTTGAGGTTGTCTTAATATCCCAGCATGGGTGAATTCTGGACACGGCATCTGGATAATACCTATTTCATTTTGCATCAAAAATTCCACAATTTCCGTTATTACACTTGATCTCTTCGCTAGGCCTAAAACACGGGAATTTTGATTTAAAATGCAATGAGCCACCAAAGCAACTTTTCCGCTTCTCTTGTCTTTTGTCATGCTCTTTCATCCCTATTTCAGAAATGTGAGGGCCGAGGCCGGGATTTGAACCCGGGCGCCGGGCTCCACAGGCCCGTAGGCTACCAAGCTACCTCACCTCGGCCACTTTTTGTGTCACTCCAACCGCTTTTGATGTTTATTGGGTACTTATTTACGTTTTCTACAACTTGTTCCTAAACATTCTTTGCGACTTTTCAGAGGAACCTCTCCGTCTTCTCCAAAAAAGGCATTCAAGCTGAATGTAACATATGATGTTCTTAACGCTTCTATAACTAGGAAGTTAATGACGTATAGAATAACTTGGCCCTCACCTAAGATGCCCGTGAGTGCCTCTCTCTGATTTTTGCTCCGCAAGTGCCGCTGCTTCTTCAAGAATTTTCTGCGTGTCCTCTTCGGCTGTTTTCATTTGGAAGAACGCTTCAAGGAGGATCTTCGCAATTTCGGGAGGCAAAGGTTCTTTCAAGCTGACATAAACTGCTGGTGGGTCAAGTTTGCTGTGAACAATGAAGTGGATTTTGCCTTTTATGACCATTCGCTTTATGACTTTCTTCATTCTTCTTGAAGAGTAGTTGAATTGTTTTACGCCGTAGTTGATTATGTCACTTTCCCTTGTGTTTCCATATTCGTGTAAGTACAACACAACTTCTTTTTCTACATCCACATAGTTCCCTCAACAACCCTTTCCTGTTAACACACCATTTCTGTGCTGTAGTTTAGAATTAATTTTTCTATTCTCTCTCAAACTACACTTCTCTTCCGAAGTCTACTGCTACCATACTCACACCAACGATGTTTATGACTCCATTCTTGTTCAAGTCAGCTATTGAGTTCAATCATCATCTCCAGGCGTGGTGTGGAAGGCCTCTGTCACTATGCTAACGTCAATAATGTTTACTGTTCCGTCTTCATTTACATCAGTACTTGGAACAAATTGACATGGATGCATCAGAGGATAAATGTCCATGTTTAGTTGCATGCTTAAATCTTCATCTATGATCTCTCTCCTTCTTTGGTTAACTCGGAGAAACCTATGGTTTCCGCAAACTCCGCTCCTTTAGCTAGATGTTTCATTCTCTCTGTTATAAAATCATCTAACTGAAAGTTTTTTTACCAGATAACTAATTGATATAATTAGTGTTAGATGTAGAAAATGTTTTAGGAAGAAGAGAGGAAATGCCGAATCAAATTGAGCGCAAATACTATTGGTTTCTAGAAGGTGTTGAGTGACTCGGTAAAATTGCTAAATACTTAAGGTTATACAAAGAGGTTAAGGAAGATGAAAGACGTCTCAGTGTATGAAGGAAGAAGTCTGGTTGAAACGAAGTTTCAAATTGCTGATTATCTTTCTGGTTTTCATCTTCGTCCTTGAATTCTACTTTTTCGGCTTCACATATGATGTGGATTGTCTTATATGCGGCGGAACAGGACAGATTTGGGACAAATGGTACGACTTTGAAATCAATACTTGGGTTACGGGGTACCGCACTTGTCCAACCTGCACAGGAAGTGGAAAAATATACGTGTACACATCGGCTGTGTTCTCTTTAGCGTTCTTCTTGAGCTCCGTCGTTTGTTTTTTTGCATTATTCGGTTTGGATTATGGTTTAACCGCATTTAGGTTGGACATGAATCCATGGGTAAAGGACGTGAAGGAGATGCATTTCTGGTTCAATCCAATGTACTTTGTGTGGCTCTTCTATGCAGACAGAAAGAAGTGGATGAAGTGGACAACAACCTTAAGCCTGGTATCCACGTTAATATTGGTTCCTACCATCGCGACCCTCTTAACATCCTCATCGACTCCAACAACAGGTCAAAACGTCTTTGTAGGCTGGCTAGTTGGAACAGTATTGACGGTTCCCGTTGCCATTGTTTGGTATCAAAACTACGAAGCATTGCCTGAAGTAACAGGAGAAACCCCGAGAAGCTTTCTCAAAAAATGTGTCAATTGTGGTAAAATGATTCCGATAGCTTCTCAAGAATGCCAAGACTGCGGAACAAGACAACCAGAATATGTTGACGAGTGAATAATCCCGATAAAGGTTAGAATCCCGCAAATTTCAACTGAACGTCTGACGTTCGCGCCCGCTCGTAAGTTATATCAGCTTCAGAAATATATTTTTGGGATGCTCATTTCAACTGTGGAAACTTCGCTTTTAGGTAACCGAAAGAAACCAATATTGTTTAAAATGTTTGAAGAAATCGCAGTTGAAGCAGCTAGGATGCTTACATTGTTTTTTTGGGCTATGATAGCGTCTATCATATTTTGGGGTTGGATTCCCTACAAGAGGAGATAGGAGAAGGGAATAGCGGGAACGAGTGAAAAAGGATTAGGTAGATATGAAGCCGGATGCAGAGACTACGACTCATGTACAAGTTAGTGAAGAAACATTAGAAATTCTCGATGTTTTAGCTAGATTGGTTTTGGAGCTTTTTGAGAGATATGAGCAGGGGTTCGAGTTTATGTTGATCCGGGACATTCCTGCTGAGCTGCTTAAAGATTTTGACGAGAAGATAGTTAAACCATTTTATCCTGGTGGACACAGCGAGGCTGTTCAGGATTTAATGCGGAAGAGCATCCAAGAACAACAAGAGTGAAAACTTCAGTGCATATTTCTATCATGTTCAGGCAGCCCAGTGAATGCCAAGACGCATGGTCGAAGTACCTGTCAATGTGACTCGTGCGAAAGATGTTTTGCAGCGTGTGGATGTTTTCTGTTATGTTACCATTACTAATGGTAACAGTCTGTAGGCTAGTCCGCCTAAGAACAGGGCAAGTGCTACATCGATAACCGTTATTGCCAAGGCTTTTCTCCATCCAAATTCTCTTACACACGCAGCAATAGTGGCTATACAAGGGATGTAAATCATCGTTACAAGTGAAAAAACAATCATCTCGATAGCCGTCAAATCTTGAAGAGCCATCCCCTGTAGTAATAAGGCGTCTTCCAGCAAAATAATGGCTAACTCTTTACGTAGAATTCCGAAAATTAATGGTATGCTTGTGGCAGCTGGGAGCCCTAGCCAGCCGCTGGTGAGTGGACTTGCAGCGTCAACCATGTAGTCCATGAATCCGGATAGGTCTAGGACTGTTATTATTACGCTTCCAGCCACGATTATTGGAAGCGCTATGTAAATAAAATCCTTTGTCCGGCTCCATGTTTTCATCAGTATGTTTTTGATTGACG
>Ga0209427_10010897_pt1 | contig 10040 bp, 9 predicted proteins | sample DeeMarSWOR136_30_FD_187465 | JGI IMG/M metagenome (GOLD analysis project Ga0209427, IMG submission 187465) | Marine sediment microbial communities from White Oak River estuary, North Carolina - WOR-1-36_30 (SPAdes) (version 2) | ecosystem: Environmental > Aquatic > Marine > Intertidal zone >...
CCTTTTTTGCCTCTTCTCCTCGAAAAATTTCTTTTCGTTAAAGAAGCGGTATTTGGCTTGTCTATAGCACTGTTTCTCATCTTCGAACCTAATGGTATCTCTTATCGCTGGTGGCAGGTGAAGAACTATTTCAATTTGTGGCCGTTTTCATATTAGCCCAATCGATTCCCCCCTCCTTCGAGGCCAGCCAGTAGGCAGGGGGGGAAGGGGGCGAGGAAAATCTTCTTTGAGGAGGTGATGTGCCGTCATTGAATGATGTAAAGAAAGTGGGGTTAGGGTCATTAAAATTCTTTTTTTCAAAACTTTCATGGAGGTGAAAAATGAAAATCAAAATTAGACTCTTGGCAATCGTTCTAACACTCCTTATCGGAGGCCTTGGAGCTTCTCTGGTCCTGGCCCAGGAGGTTAGACTGGGCGCACTACAAGACACAACCGGACCTACCTCGGATGTGGGTAAAGGTGAGGCCGTTGGGGTTCGGGCTGCAGTTCAATATTATAATGACAAAGGAGGCATCAACGGTAAACCAATAAAACTATTCCAATACGATTATGGATATAAAGTTCCCGAAGCGATCACAACTTATAAGAGATTCAAGGAAGTTGATAAAGTAGTCATGATCTTAGGATGGGGAACAGGTGACACAGAAGCCCTTGCCCCCACGATCAATGCGGATAAAATTCCCTATCTTTCAAGTTCCTTTTCGGCCCATCTCACTGATGGCAAAAAGACGCCTTACAATTTTGTTTATGGAACCGATTACTCGACCAATGCGCGGGGAGCCATCACTTATTGGTACGAAGAGGTCTGGAAGAAGGATCCCAAGTGGAAGGCTTTAAGGGAAAAAGGTTCAAAACCCAAATTCGTTTGCTTTATGGCTACAGCCTCCCCCTATGCCACTGCCCCAATCAAAGCCATTAAAGATCAGGCGACCCTTCTTGGCTTTGAGATCGGTCCTGACCAGGATGTGGCTCTAAGTGCATTAGATGTAAAGAGCCAGGTTCTGAGGGCCAAGGATTTTGGCGCCAATCTTGTATGGCATGGGAATACCACAATGTCCGTCTCTGCTGCTATGAAAGACGCCTATGCTTTAGGCCTTGGAGCGGATCATATTATCAACAACTGGGGATTTGACGAGAACCTTCCGAGATTGGCCGGGCCTGCGGCGGAGGGTGCTATAGGACTGATTGCATGCGCCCTCTTCCATGATGAATATCCCCTAAAGAAAACTGTTCACGAATACGGATTAAAATTAGACCCGGGCACCCCTCTGGAAAACCGTCACATTCGAGAAGTTCAGGGTTGGGTGAAAGTCACGATGGCGGTCGATGCAATGCGAAAGGCTGACAAGGCGAAGAAACTGGGCGGACCGGGAATCAAAGAGGCTTTTGAAAGCTACAGAAATTGGCCAGGGTTGAAGGATTTGGGTGGTCAATTGGTGACAATTAGCCAAACAGACCATCGCTACAGTTCTATCGTCAGAGTTGGAAGAGTCGTCCAGGGGAAACCCAAGACCGTAGGCGAGATTGACATGCGAGCGAAATTTGCGGACAAATGGGCTTCCTGGCTCGGCTGGTAAGGAGGAAAGAAGTTGAACCCGAATGCTTCTGGAACGATTTTGAAACTTAACAATATTGAGGTCATGTATCACGAAGTCATTCTGGTGCTGAAGGGAGTCTCCATTGATGTGCCCCAAGGAGGGATTGTTGCCCTTCTTGGGGCCAATGGGGCTGGAAAATCGACCACTTTAAAGTCCATCTCAGGGTTATTAAAGCATGAAGATGGTGAAGTCACGGATGGAAGCATTGAGTTCATGGGTGAAAAGATACACCATCTTTCTGCTGAAGAGATCGCCAAAAGGGGCATCTTCCAGATTATCGAGGGGAGAAGAGTCTTTGAGCATCTCACGGTGGAGGAGAATCTTCGGGTTGGCGCCCACCTGCGAGGAAATGGCTCTGCCCGAAGAGAAAGACTGGAGATGGTCTACAATTACTTTCCCAGACTCGTGGAGCGGCGCAATGTCCTGGCAGGATTCATCAGTGGCGGTGAACAGCAAATGACCGTGATCGGTAGAGCTTTAATGGCTCAACCTAAACTGATGCTTCTCGACGAACCCTCCATGGGACTCGCACCGCTTCTTATCAAAGAGATTTTCGAAATCATCACTCGGTTGAACCAAGAGGAAAAGATCCCTCTCCTTCTGGTAGAACAGAATGTGAAATTGGCTTTAACCGTTGCCCCCTACGCCTACGTTTTAGAGAACGGTAGGCTTGTGATGCATGATACCTCAGAAAAACTTAAGGAAAATCCAGACATCAGAGACTTTTATCTCGGCCTCTCCGACCTCGGTGAGCGAAAGAGTTTCAGACAAGTAAAGCATTATAAAAGAAGGAAACGGTGGCTCACATAATTGCGTAGACGTGTCCTTCAAGGGAAGACAAATTCTGATTGACTTCTAACTAAATCTCCTCTCTCCTTCATGACGAGGGGTGAGAGGATTTCCAACGTATTTCCCCTTCCTGGTGCCTGCCCTACGCCTCCCTACGGGCAGGCAGGCGGGGGGAGGAGGGGGCACTAAACTTCATCAACGTAACATCATCCTTCCCTTCCTTCCTGTCCTCACAGGCAGGGAAGAGGGGAAGATACCTTTCAGCGGAGAGTTCCTATGCCCAAACAAGCGGACATCGACCGAACTTCAGGGTTCCTTAAGAAAAATCTCGAAACGATGCCTCCTAAAAGGCGAATGGAATACCTCAATCGAAGGCTGCGAGGAATCATACAACATGCTTATAAACATTCCATCGCCTTTAAAAATAAGTTGGACTCTGTCGGACTGAAACCGAAAGATATTCAGACGATCAAGGATTTAGAAAAAATACCCATCACCAAGAAAGCCGAATTAGTGGAACTCCAGAAAAAAAGTCCTCCCTTTGGTGGATTTGAAGGAGTCCCCACCCAGGAGTTGAGAAGAATCTATGTCTCACCCGGCCCCATCTACGAACCTGGCGAAACGGAATATGATGAATTGGGCTGGACGCAGGCCTTCTATGCAGGAGGTTTTCGTCCAGGAGATATTATTATTAATACATTCAGTTACCATATGGTTCCTTTTGCCATGCAGATGGTCGATAACTCTCTTCATATGGTAGGATGTATTACCGTTCCCACCGGCATTGGTAATACGGAACAGCAGGTCAATATTTTAAAGAACTTGAAGGCCAACGGGTACTGCGGAACTCCCAGTTTCCTTCTCAACATTGCAGAAAAGGCTGAGGAGATGGGATTGGATTTGAAGAAAGACCTGAATCTCCGCGTCGGCTTTGTGGCCGCGGAGATGCTTCCAGAATCTCTGCGTCTTAAACTGGAAGAGAAATTCGCGATGACGATACGACAGAGTTATGGCACAGCCGACATCGGTTGCCTGAGTTATGAATGTATGTTCAAGAATGGAATGCACATCCCGGATGACAAAATTGTTGAGATTGTGGATCCGGAGACAGGGAAACAACTCCCCTCAGGGATGACAGGAGAGATTGTAGCTACCACTTTCAATAAAGTTTATCCATTGATTCGATTCGGGACAGGAGATCTCTCTATCCTTACGGAAACCCGCTGCCCCTGCGGCAGAACGTCTCCCAGATTGATGAAAATTTTGGGGAGAGTAGATCAAGTCACCAAGGTAAGGGGGCTCTTCGTCCACCCAGGCCAGGTGGATGAAGTCGCCTCAAAGCATCCGAAGATCTCAAAGTATCAGGTGGTCGTCACAAGGAAAGAACACAAAGATGAAATGACCTTCCGAATCGAACTCGAAGAGGAGGCGCTCCAACCCGAGAAGTTAAAAGAGGAGGTTGAAAAGTCTATCCGGGATGTCATGAAAGTCCGGGGGGAGGTCCAAATTGTACCCAAAGGGACCATCCCAGAGGGAGCAAAGAAGATCGACGATCAACGCACGTGGGAATGAAAATGATTGCTGATTGCGGAATGCGTCTGCCTGCCCCGCCCTCGGTCGGGACCGGGGCCGGTAGGCAGGGATTGCGGAATTCTTAGGCAAGCTTTTGACGCCCATTTACTTAATGTGATAATATGTTTCAAAAATAGGAATGAGGAGGGGATCGTATGAAAATCCACTACAAAGGTTTTATGAGAGAAAAAATAAACAGGAATCCGATCACGATCGGCCCAGAGGCTACTTTTTATGAGGCCCGAGCGTTAATCCACGATAAGGGAATTCGGCACCTCCCTGTAGTGGAAAAAGACAACCGCCTGGCCGGAATTGTAACAGACCGGGATATTCGGGAGGCAGCTCCTTCTGACGCTACCCTGCTCAGCGTTCAGGAGCTTCATTATCTCTTGGGAAAGCTGAAGGTCTCATCCTTCATGACACCCAAAGAGAAACTGATTACAATCACTCCTGACACTCTGATCGAAGAAGCGGTTCAGCTGATGCATGATAACAAGATTGGATGCTTGCCGGTTCTAGAAGGGGATAAACTTTACGGGATATTTACCGAAACGGATGCCTTGGCTCACCTCGTCGATGTTTTCGGCCTTAAGGAGAAGGGAACGCGCCTGACCATCGGCATTGAAGACAAGCCCGGAACGATGCTCCAGGTCCTTGAGGTAATGAAAAAACATAGCGCAAATATTATCAGTATTATCACTCCCTCCTTCATGGTAGAGGGGAAGAGAATCGCTGCGCTTCGGATTAGAACTGAAGAGTACAAAAACATTGTTAAAGATTTGGAAGATAAAGGTTTCGACGTCCTATCCATAGGCAAATGGCCCTCACTCTAGTGGAGCGAGACATGATGGAATATTGGATGAGACATAATCAGGTTGAGGTTCAGAATTTCTTAGCCTTAACCTTAGCCTAAACCTTTTACTTCCCCATTATTCCTTTTTTTTTCTTTTATCTTTTCAGTTTACGTTAGGTGGTTTTTTCGGGGTTTCTTATGGAACATGACAGGTTAAAACATTACCAAATCGGTGAGTTGGCCAATTTAGTGAACATGAGCCCACGGACGATTCGCTATTATGAGGAGATTGGTCTTCTCAACTCCGTCAAACGGATCGAGGGAGGAAAAAGGGTTTATACGGACAGTGATGTCCAGCGTCTTAAGTTTATTACCAGGCTCAAACACCTTGGCCTTACCCTTTCCGAAATGACTGAGTTGGAAGATATCTATCAGATTCACCGGACGAATAAGAAGGTGTTACCGCGCCTTCTCGAATTATTGGATACCCACGCAATAAAGATTGATGAACGGATCAACCAACTGGTGAGATTGAAGACAGATGTTTTGGAGTATAAGGAAAAGATCCGTCAGAAACTGAATGTGGACGATGACTTCAAGAAAGGGGTGGAATCGAATGAGAGACGTGGTGATTACGAGCGCGGTCCGAACAGCCATCGGTAATTTTCTCGGCGCCTTGAGTCCTTTCAGTGCAACTGATTTAGGTGGAAAGGTGATTGAAGAGGCGGTCCGGCGATCGAAGATTGACAAAAAGGATGTAGACGAAGTCATCATGGGTAATGTCCTCCCCTTCGGACTGGGACAGAACCCAGCCCGCCAAGCGATGATCAAGGCAGGCCTTCCTATGACCGGGGGGGCCATCACCGTCAATAAGGTTTGTGGCTCCAGTCTAAAGGCGGTGATGTTAGCCGCTCAGGCGATCATGGTGGGCGATGCGGATGTAATTGTGGCAGGAGGAATGGAAAGCATGAGTCGAACCCCTTACTACTTAGATAACGCCCGAACAGGATATCGGCTCTGGGATGGAAAACTGGTGGATGGAATGGTCCACGATGGCCTCTGGGATGTCGTGAACGATTACCATATGGGTTTTACAGCCGAGATCCAATCGAAGAAGTTCAATATCAGCCGGGAAGATCAGGACCAATTCGCTTATGAATCGAACCTGAAGGCGATGAAAACAATACGGGAAGGAGCGTTCAAAGAAGAGATCCTCCCGATTGCTCTTCCTTCGAAGAAAGGACAATCCGCTTTTTTTGAAGTGGATGAAGGACCCCGCGATCCCGATCTTCAGGGCCTCGCCAAATTGAGGTCTGTTTTCAAGGAAGGCGGGGTTGTGACGGCGGGAAATTCATCGAAAATCAGCGACGGAGCGAGTGCCCTGGTATTGATGACAAAGGAAAAGGCTCAAGCGCTAGGGGTGACGCCTATGGCGAAGGTAGGCGCGCAAGCGGCGGCCGGCGTGGAATTAGAGGATGTACTGGTCGCTCCCATTCAGTCGATTCCGAAGGTCCTCAAAAAAGCAGGGCTTTCGCTCAAAGATATAGACCTCTTCGAAATTAATGAGGCCTTTGCTGCGACAACTGTGGCAATTATTAAAACCCTGGGAATCGACGGAAACAAAGTGAATGTACATGGCGGCGCGGTCGCCATGGGGCATCCGATCGGTGCCAGTGGTGCCAGAGTGCTAGCCACATTGCTTTTTGCCATGAAAGAGAGAGGCGCCAAGAGAGGAATGGCCTCGCTCTGTTTGGGAGGAGCGGAAGCCGTCAGCTTAATCGTAGAGAGTATTTAAAGGATCATTGCAAATTGTAAAATTTGCAGTGCAAAGTTATCAATGAAACTATTTTTCTCTTTTCATTGCTAACTGCTAATTTTGCAATGCTAAATTTGCAATGGTCTTTTTGAAAGAGGAGGGCTTATGGAGATAAAGACGATCGGTGTTGTGGGAGCAGGACAGATGGGAAATGGGATCGCTCAGGTGGCTTCCCAATCGGGGTTCCATGTGGTGATGAGCGATATTGCGGACTCTTTCGTCCAAAAAGGATTGAATACCATTTCTAAGAATCTGGAGCGAATGGTGGAGAAAGGGAAGATGAATGCCCAGGCAAAAAATGAAGTCATGGGAAGGATAAAGGGAACGATCCAGATCAAGGAGATGGCGGATGCCGACTTTGTAGTTGAGGCCGCAACGGAAAATGAAACCCTTAAACTAAATATCTTCAAAGAATTGGATCAGGCTTGCCGGAAAGAAATCATCCTCGCGAGCAATACGTCTTCCATCTCCATCACTAGAATTGCATCGGTTACCCAAAGACCCTCACAAGTCATTGGAATGCACTTCATGAACCCTGTGCCCGTGATGCAACTGGTTGAGATTATAAGAGGCCTTCAAACCTCTCAGGAAACATTTAATACGGTCAAGACGCTTTCCGAGAAGATGGGGAAGACTCCCGTTGAAGCTAATGACTTCCCGGGGTTTATCTCCAACCGCATCCTCATGCCCATGATTAACGAAGCCATCTACACGCTCTTCGAAGGAGTGGGGACCCCTGAGGCCATCGACACCGTGATGAGACTGGGGATGAACCATCCCATGGGCCCCTTGGCCTTAGCAGACCTCATCGGCCTCGATACCTGTCTGGCCATCATGGAGGTGCTCTATGAGGGTTTTGGAGATCCAAAATATCGGCCTTGTCCTCTCCTGAAGAAATATGTTGGCGCAGGCCACCTGGGCCGAAAAACGGGAAGAGGATTCTACCAATACTAATTCGGAATGCGAATTGCGGAATGCGGAATAAAAATTCCGAAATCTGCGATCCGAAATCCGCAATCGAAAGACGATGGATTTCAAACTGACGCACGAGCAAGAGATGATTCGCGATATGGTGCGGGATTTCACGGAGAAGAATATCAAGCCGGTGGCCGGCCACTTCGATGAAGAGAAACAGTTCCCCTATCAGAATTTGAAGAGGATGGCTGAGCTGGGTTTGATGGGAATGAATATCCCTCTCGAATATGGTGGATCCGAGGTGGGGGTGGTCGCTTACAGCCTTGCCATTACAGAGATTGCGAAGGGCTGCGCCTCCCACGCCGTCACGACCTCGGTGACCAATATGGTCGCAGAAGTCATTTATGAGTTTGGACAGGAGGAGATAAAAAGGAAACATGTCCCAAGACTCTGCAACGGCCAATATCCAGCCGGCTCTTTTGCGATTACCGAACCTCACACAGGATCAGACGCTTCCAATATTCGAGCAACGGCAGTGCGTAAGAATGACACCTATGTGCTGAATGGAAGCAAGACCTTGATCACCAGTGGAGAGGCCTCCGGAGTCACCGTCACCTGGGCTGTTACTGATAAGAATGCTAAGAAAGGAAAGGGGATCAGCGCGTTTACCATTGAGAAAGGAACGCCCGGCTTCACCGCGGGGAAGGCGGAAGAGAAGATGGGCCACCGGGCCTCACAGACGAATGAACTCATTTTTGACAATTGTGCCATCCCAGCCAACTGTCTCCTTGGAAAAGAAGGAGAGGGATTCAAGATCGCAATGATGGAGTTGGATGGCGGAAGGATTGGCATCGGGTCATTGGCAATTGGTGTGGGATTTGCTGCCATTGATTTCGCCATTGAGTACGTGAGAGAAAGGGAGGCTTTTGGAAAACCCCTTTCTACCTATGAGGCGATCCAATGGATGATTGCTGATTCCTATACCGAGCTGGAGGCCGCTCAACTTCTTGTCTTACGTGCTGCTTTTCTAAAAGAGGCCAAGCAGCCTTTTACGAAAGAAGCCTCCATGGCAAAGCTCTTTGCTACAGAGACGGCAAGGAATGTGGCGATTCGAGCTGTCCAGATGCTAGGAGGATATGGTTATACCAAAGACTATCCTGTAGAGCGTTATCTCCGAGATATCATCGGAACCACTCTCTACGAAGGGACCTCCGAGGTTCAACGAATCGTCATTTCGAGGGAGGTATTGCAAGGGAAATAGTTGAATTTTATATAATTTTTGTCTTATAAATGAAATAGTTCACAGGTCGAGCGAGTTACAGGAAGGATAAATTAATTGGTTATCAGGGTATCAGGTTATCAGGAAGTGAATATCAGGGTTTCAGGACATCAGGGCTCGAAATTTTTTTCTTTTTCGCTCTATCCTGATATCCTGGTGACCTGGTGTCATGCATCCTGATTTCCTGGTACTCTGATAGACTGGTCGGGATTTACTTCGAGTCTCGATGCTTTAATTTTGGGTTTCCATCAAGGAGGCTTTAAACCGATGGAAGTATCCGAACAAACGATGGCTCAACAATTGGAGCTTTACGGTTGCTATCAATGCGGGAAGTGTACCGGAGGATGCCCGGTCTCCCTGAAGTCGCGGCTGAATATCCGCCGACTGATGATCGAAGCGATCCTGGGAAGAAATCTGGAACATCTCAGCGAGAGGCCGGAGCTCTGGGACTGCACCACCTGTAAAACCTGTACCCTTCGTTGTCCCCGGGGGCTCGAGCCCATGAATCTGGTTATTGGAATGAGGGGAATACTGGTTGAAGAGGGCCATATTCCCAAGACACTCATCGATGCCATGGAGAATTCTTACAAACATGGGAACCCCTGGGGAAAACCAAAGAATAAGAGAACAGAGTGGACAAAGGAGCTGCCCGAAGATCTCAAGTTAAAAGACTTCTCTCAAGGAGATCGGGCTGAATATCTCTACTTTGTTGGGTGTACGGCTGCCTCTGACCCCCGCATTCAGCAAATTGCGAGGGCACTGGTTTTAACCCTTCAGCATGCAGGGGTTGACTTTGGATTTCTTGGAAACGAGGAACAGTGCTGTGGTAGCGAGATCAGGAGGATGGGAGAATCTGGACTCTTCGAAGAGCTTGTGGAAAAAAACACCGAACGTTTTGGGACCTACCAGATTGAAAGGATCGTTACCGGGTGCCCTCATGGCTTCAATGTACTGAAGAATGAATACCCCCAGGGAAAGTTTGACGTCCTCCATACAACCCAGTTGCTGGCAAAAACCCTGGAAGAAGGGAAGCTCTCTCTCACTCAAGAGATCAAGAAGGTTGTCGCTTACCACGATCCGTGCTTCATTGGAAAACAGAATGGCGTCTTCGATGAGCCTCGAATGCTGCTCAACGCCATCCCGGGCATCACCTTCAAAGAGCTCGACCGTTCCCGGGAGCGGAGCCTATGCTGTGAAGGAGGAGGCGGAAGGATGTGGGTAGAATCCTCCTCAGAGGGCGGAGAACGTTTAGCGGAAGTACGCATAAAGGACGCCGTT
>Ga0209427_10010898_pt1 | contig 10040 bp, 8 predicted proteins | sample DeeMarSWOR136_30_FD_187465 | JGI IMG/M metagenome (GOLD analysis project Ga0209427, IMG submission 187465) | Marine sediment microbial communities from White Oak River estuary, North Carolina - WOR-1-36_30 (SPAdes) (version 2) | ecosystem: Environmental > Aquatic > Marine > Intertidal zone >...
GCTGAAACTGAAATTGCTGGGGGGCTATTGGTTGAATATTCTGGTAGAAACCTTGCCCTATTCTATATCGCAAGCGCAATACGAGCTTTTGCCATGGCGGCTTTGATAGTAGCTTTGTTTTTCCCGTACAATCTCTCGTCTGTAATTGGAAGCGGGGTACCTGCTCTTGCAGCGGTTGTGGACGGATTGTTCTTCTTGCTCAAAGTCTTTGTGGTGATGTTCATTTGTATAATGTTGATACGCGCTGCCATGGCGCGTTTCAAGATTGACCAGGCAAGTAAAGTCTATGTCATTGCGATGTCACTCATAAGTCTTGTCGGCCTGATACTGATACGGCTAGATATGATAGTGTGAGGCGAAACACATGGGAATAGTAAAGGTATTGCTAAAGCAGCTCGTTCAAACTCCGGCGACAAACAAGTTTCCGGCAAAATACGCTCCGGCATCAACCCTCCAATTCCTGAACATGGTTACCAAAGGTGAACTGGAGGTTATTCCGCCGGTGCCGGTGCCGCCCGGGTTTCGGGGGAAAGTTGCCTATGACAGGGAGAACTGCACCGGTTGCCAGCAGTGCTACAAGGTATGCCCCACCAAGGCCATCGAGTGGTTGCCCGAGGAAAAAAAGGTCAAGGTGTTTATGTCACGCTGTTGTTTCTGCGCCCAGTGTGTTGACATTTGCCCGGTGAATACGCTAGCCATGACGCAAGAGTTTCTGCTCTCCAACGATGATAAGTACGCCGACGAATTGGTAATCATTGACAGCGGCGAGCTACCGGGCGCGGTGAAGAAAAAGAAACCACACTCCGGAGCCACAGAGAAGCCAGCCGAGCAGAGCTAGCTTTTTCACTCCAGCAGTGTAATTTCAGCTATCCGCCCTTCTAGAATAAGCTCAACCAGTCTCTGCACGCTTTTGCGCACCACTTTGGAAATGCCCAGGCCTGTCTCTGTCCGCTGAGGCTGCACGCCGATCAGCACAATCTGTCCGCAAAATCTCTCTACGTAAGATACAAACACGGAAAGGGGCATGCTATGTGTGGAAAAAGAGAGCATGCTGATTTTTTCGGGCGCGATTGTGCGCAGAGAACCAGGGGGTAAACCCATATCGGCGGCATCTACCAGTATCAGTGAATCTGGCCGATGCTGGCGGATAACCGAGGTATAGCTTTCGGGAGCGGTGCCGGCGTCTACGGCCATAATTTCAGTGACGAGCAAAGCCTTGGTTCTGTGTCGTCCCTGGTTGAGCATGTCCACCACCAGGGTGCCGGCAGCATCATCGCCGCCCAGCCGGTTGCCGATGCCTAGGACTATCATACCGCTCATCCGTTATCCGTAGCTCACAGCTTTCGCCGATGCTTACTTTCGTGGACATTCTATTCCCACTTCACACCTTTTAGCAACAAGACTCTTGCTAGAAACTCACCGGCACAACGCGCTTCCGGTGGGTTGACTGTGGAGGGAGGATATGCCATAGATAGCGATTGCCCAAGAGTCAAACCGTATTTCTGCCGTTGACAAACGACTGCCGTGAGTGCTAACATCTCACTGTTTGTACTGGCGCGGCGCCTTGTGAGCTTCTCGATTGAAAGGAGGTGGTATAGCGATACTAGAATAATCGTGGCGCCGTCAAAAAATCTCAAAGCAAGGAGGGTCTCATGGCTTATGAGAATCTAATTGTAGAACAAGAGGAGAATCTTGGCATGATTACCTTGAACCGGCCGCCGGCAAATCCGATAAATCTGGCTGTGCTCAATGAACTGGATGACGTGTTAACCAAGTGGGAAAAGGATAAATCGGTGAGAGCCATAATCATCACCGGAGCCGGCGAGAGAGGATTTTCAGCCGGCTTTGATTTGAAGACAGCCGGGACGCCGGATGGGGAAAAGGCTATGTCCCGGGGGCAGGAGGTGTTCAGCCACATTGAGAAGTGTTCCAAGCCCGTAATTGCCGCCATAAATGGTTTTGCCCTTGGTGGTGGTTGCGAGCTGTCAATGGCCTGCCACTTCCGGATAATGCTCAACTCCCAGCAGGTGGTGATGGGGCAGCCTGAGATTGACCGCGGTATTATACCCGGTTGGGGCGGCACCCAGCGGTTGCCCAGGCTGGTGGGTAAGACCAAAGCGCTGGAAATGCTTTTGCTCGGCACCAGAGTCAATGCCCCGGAGGCCTTAAGTATCGGGCTTGTAACCAGAGTATCTCAGCCCGGGCAGTTGATGAATGATGCTAAAGAGGTTGCCAAGACGCTAGGTAAAAAGGCCCCGATTGCTATGCAGGTAATCCTCGACGCAGTGACCCGGGGACTTGAGACCACCACTGAGCAGGGCGTGAAAATAGAACTGGAAGGCTCTCAGCGAGTGAGTAAAACAAAGGACGCCATGGAAGGCGCGATAGCGTTTATAGAGAAACGGGAGCCGGTCTACACCGGAGAATAGCTTTCTGGGCGAAGGCAAAAAAACGAAGGAGGTTTTCTGATATGAAAGTGGAAGACGTCAAGAAGATAGCGGTCATGGGGGCTGGTGACATGGGACATGGCATTGCCGAAGTGGCGCTGCTTGGTGGCTACAAGGTGGCGCTGCGGGACATCGAGCAGAGATTTGTGGACAAAGGGCTTTCCAGGATTAAGGAGAGCCTGGACAAGCTGGCGGAAAAGCAGAAAATCACTCAAGACAACAAAAGTGCGATGCTGGCTAATATCACGACCTTCGTTGATATCGGCGAGGCTGTTAAGGACGCTGATTTTGTTATTGAGGCGGTGCCTGAGATTATGGACCTGAAGAAGCAGGTTTTCCAAGCGCTGGACGCAGCCGCTCCAAAACATGCGATACTGGCTTCGAATACTTCCAATATGAGCATCACAGAAATCGCTACGGTTACCAAAAGGCCGGAGCAGGTCGTCGGTATGCATTTCTTCAATCCGGCCGTTCTCATGAAGCTTGTCGAGGTCACAAAAGGGGACAAAACAAGCGAGGAGACGATGGACGTGGCGTATAATCTGGCGCTGAAGATGAATAAAGCGCCAGTCAGGGTTGAGAAAGACTCTATCGGGTTTGTTTATAATCGGATCAACGCGCCGACTGGCATTCTGCTTAACCTCATATTAGAGAAAGGCGTAGCTGGCGCGATGGAAGTCGATGCCAAGATGAGAAAGATAGGTATGCCTATGGGACCATACGAACTGATGGACTATGTGGGACTGGATGTCGCCTACCACAGCGCACTTTATTTTGCTGAAAAATCCTCTCCCGACTATGCCCCGCCCAGCTGGCTCAAAGCTAAAATTGATGCTGGTACGCTGGGCAAGAAGACGGGGAAGGGCATCTTTGACTGGTCCAAGGGCAGACCGGAGATAGATTTGTCCAAGGCGAAAGAAGACTTCGACCCCAATTGGTTGATTGCTCTTCAGGTCAACGAAGCGACTAAATTGCTCGAGGATGGAGTAGTCAAGAGTGCAGACGACATTGATAAGGCCATGGTTAATGGTGGCGGTGCGATAATTGGTCCTTTCCAGCTTGCCAAGGGCATAGGGTATGATAAGTTAGCTAAGATATGTGAAGACCTTGCCAAGCAGTTTGGTGTCAAAGTATTCGAGCCCACCGAGACGTTGAAGAAAGGGAAGATTTGATAGGAAACGCAAGGCTGGCTTAGGTGAGTTAAATCAGGCCGGGGCTGGATCACGCAGATTGCTTGTCTTGTGGTGCGGCCCCGGTTCTATTATGGTGTCAACCTTCTTCACGGCTTGACTTTGCCTTCTTCCGAGGTTGAGCCTGTTTGATGATCTTGTCTGCGATTCTGAGGCCGTCCTGGAAGAATCCTGAGGATAATGGACAGTGTAGAGATGATATACTGTGGGTGATTCGGGACAGTGTTAGAGATGAAGAAAGACACGAGACTTCTGCTGTTTTCAGTCCTGCTTCTGGTTGCTGCGCTGCTCTTTGGCTCTATCCCTGTATCCGTCGGTGAACATACTGGTCGGGGAAAGTCACTGGCGGAAGCCAGAAAGATGCTGGAGCAAGAACTTTCGCCTCTGGCTGGAGCCGGCTTTGTCGGCATCGCCCATTCTGAAGCTGAGGGCGAAGTCATCGTCTTTGTCGAGGATGAACAGGCGCAGGAAAGAGTGCCCCGCTCCTTCGAAGGCTACGCAGTTCAGACGGAGGTTACTGGGAAAATACAAACACTCTCGGCTCAAGCGGTGGAGCCTCTGGCCGATGTCAGCTCCGAGAGACAAGGCGAGGTCAGTCCTCTGGTCGGCGGGACAAGCGTGTCAGCCTACGTCAGGAGAGGCATGAGAACATACCCTTATGCAGGCACCTTGGGCATGGCCACCTATGACAACAAGATACTGTCTAATGCCCACATTATCGCCACAGATCCAGAGACGGGTGAATTCCTCGACACAGGAACACCCATCATCCAGCCCGGAAGTTACGACGGAGGAACGCTAGATGATCGAGTGGGAGGACTCGAGGCATACATCCCTATTGACTTTACGCCCAACGCCAAAAACTACGCCGATGCCGCTATAGGCAGTATTGATGCCGGTGTCGCAGCATCTCCTGGCGGGCAGTTTTGTGAAGGAGGTGATTACTGGATTGAAGGGTGGACCGAGGTCTCCAAGCGAGATATCGTACGAAAATCTGGGTACACGACCGGAGTCACGTCCGGCGAGGTCATTCACACCAATGCCTCTGTCGTGGTCTGGTATGGCGACCGATCAGCTTACTTCGTGGACCAAATTGCCATAACCCAAGAGAATTGGTCTTTCGCAGCGCCGGGCGATTCAGGCTCTGCAGTGGATAAGGATGGCGAGTTCGTGGGGCTGGTTTTTGCCGGCTCTGAAGATTGCGTGGTCATCAGCAAGGCCAGGCACATTGTCGATGAGCTTGATATCGCTGTCGAGCCCCTGGCAGGTCAGTATAGCCTCACCATAACCAGCAGCCCTGGAGGTTCGGTAACCGAACCCGGCGAGCGGATGTCCATCTATGATGCCGGGGAAGTGGTCGCCCTCATTGCTGAGGCTGACGAACACTGGCACTTTGTTGCGTGGACCGGCGATGTGGACACCGTCGCTAATGTTACTGCCGCCCAAACCAGCATCACCATGTACGATTCCTACTCCGTCACCGCCAACTTTGAAATAGACGAAGGCTGGTGCAGCCTGACCACCTCCAGCACCGAAGGTGGTTCAGTAAGCGAACCCGGCGAGGGCGTGTATATCTATGAAGCTAACATGACGGCGAGCCTTACCGCTCAAGCCGACGAACACTACCGCTTTGTGGAATGGACTGGTGACGTGGCTGCCATCGGCAATCCCCAGGCTGCCTCAACCAATATCAGCATGAACGATTCCTACTCTGTCACCGCCAATTTTGAACTGGATGCAGGGTGGAATAGCCTCACTATCTCCACCACCTCCGGTGGTTCGGTAACCAACCCCGGCGAAGGCACTTTCGTGTATCAAAGTGGCAATATCGTCGATCTCGTCGCTGAACCTGACGAAGGCTACGAGTTTGTCAAGTGGACCGGTGACGTAGACGCTATCGCCGATGTCAATGCCGCGCAGACCACCATCACAATGAATAGTTCCTCTTCCATTACTGCCAATTTTGAGTCCTGGCATCCCGAACCCGCGGCGCTGTTGTTAGTGTCCAGCACCGAAGGCGGTTCGGTAACCAGCCCCGGTGAAGGGACATTCCCGTGTGCTCTGGGCAGCATGGTTATCCTTATGGCTGAGGCAAGTAATGGCTACCAGTTCGCCAGCTGGTCGGGCGATGTGGACGCCATTGCTGACGTTAACGCTGCCACCACGACCATCACTATGGACAGCTCTTATTCCATCAGAGCCGATTTTCAGGCGACTTCCTCACCGTGCTGTACCGCCACTGCAGCGTATGGCACACCTATGGCCAAGGGAATAACAATTCTCCGCCAGTTTAGAGATGAGTACCTGCTCACCAACGCGCTGGGGGAAATCCTGGCAGATGCGTATTACAGAGTCAACCCGCCCATAGCCGAGTTCATAACTGAGCACCCCAGCCTGAAGCCAATAGTAAGGGCCGGGCTGACGCCCGCTGTGGCCATGAGCACCATAGTCATCAACACGACTCCCGCTGAAAAGACAGCCATAGCCGGCTTGTTCGTGTTGGTTTCGGTGGCACTGGCTGTATGGGCAACCAGGCAGCGACGTCAGCGTTCGCAACACGCCTGAACCTCAAAGCTGCTTTAGTCTTTCGCCCTGCCAGTCCTTCGATTGGCAGGGCGAAAGTCTATCAAGGCCCCCGCCTGTCATTGTGAGGCTGATTTTGGTCAGCCGAAGCATTCGGGGTGGGGGCGATGAGATTACAGTGCGGAGTTGGCCCTGAGCGAGGGTGAGGTTCTCTGCCTTCGGCTCAGCATGACAAGAAGCAAAAGGCTCATAGTGACAGAAGGCATCTGACAAAGCAGACAACCAGAATAATCTGGACAAGGGGAGGGTTTTATGCGAGACAATGCCGACGACTACAGGCGCAATCAGGGCTCAGTATCTTTTCCAAGACCACCTTCCACTTATCTTCAAGAAGCCTGGCGTCTAACCTTGTTTATGACGCGCCTATCTAAACGTGTCATCGTAGCGCGCGCTCAAAGGTTTGTTCACTTGACCGACGATGAGCTTGTGCCGCTCATAACCCAGAACGCAGAGGGTGGCTACCGTAGGTTGAGGTGCCTGGCGAACTTTTTCGGGAAATACTCATAGCTCCCCTGTAAATGGCAGTCATTCTCAGTGGGATGCCTATCCAGCAGGAACCCCATGAAGGACAATTACTCCTCCTGCCTGGAGTTGAGGAATGTAGGTATAGAGAGAAGTATCGCTCAGTGGATTGTAACCCAAGTCAACCATGTCTCCTTCTCCCAGCCCGGCGTTAGCCACAAGCGGGGATATGTCACTTATCTGGTTGGAGTCAAGACGCAACGATGCCAGGCTGGTCAAGTCGGCGAGCGAAGATATGTCACTTATCTGGTTGGAATCAAGACGCAACGATGTCAGGCTGGTCAGGTTGGCAAGTGCCGATATGTCGCCTATGTGGTTGGAATGAAGATCTAGGTCTGTCAGGCTGGTCAGCTCGCCCAGTGGGGATGTATCGCCTATCTCGTTCCGGCCGAGATCCAACTCTGTCAGGCTACTCAGGGTGGCCAGTGGAGATATGTCACTTATCTGGTTGAAATCAAGACGCAACAATGTGAGACTGGTCAGGTTGGCGAGTTGGGATATGTTGCCTATCTTGTTCGACCCAAGATACAAGTCCGTCAGGCTACTCAAGCTCGCCAGTGGGGATATGTCGCTTATATTGTTGGAATCAAGACGCAACAATGTAAGGCTGGTCAAGTTGCCAAGCTGGGATATATCGCTTATCTTGTTCCACCCAAGATACAAGTCTGTCAGGCTACTCAGGCTGGCCAGTGGGGATATGTCGCTTATGTTGTTGGAGTCAAGATACAGGTGTGTCAGGCTTGTGGCATGCTCTAGTCCCGTGAGGGCGACGATACCTCTTTCCGGAGCATAAAGTGAGGTCAGGTTTTCTACGTCAGCTTCGTAAATGTCTCCAGTCGGCTTGCCTACCGCTTCGCGAATTGCAGCCTCAAGATTTTGGTCAGGAAAGCTTATTCCGGCAAGGCTACAGCCAGCACAAGCCTCGTGGTTATTCTTCTCAGATTCTTCGACTATCTCATTAAGTATTTCCTCTCCATCACCCCCAAATACCCTTAAGCGCTTCCAAAAATCGAAGGCTACAGGACCTTCCAAACGGAACTTGTATTCCGCAATCTCTAGTATCTTGTCATTTTGTGGCTCAATGTACAGCCAGGTTCCGTCTGTTAGTAAGAATGCGACTACCAAATGAAATGGGTTTTCTACACCATAAAACGTCTTTGCTAGATTCCTATCGGCTTCGCTTCGTTCACGCAGGTATAGAACCATTGACGCCTCGAATCCCTTTAGATATGCACTTCGCCACAGGTCAGCAGAGAAATGCTTGCAATCATAAACATTTGGTAGAAACGTTCGACCATCAATCCTATCTTCTTCAAGAAACGATCGTACTTCTTCCAATGTAGCCGGACTAACATTGGCTGCAGAGTACTCCTCCGCTATCAGGTCATCTGTGGCCTCCGTAGTTATGTACGGCGCACAACTACACATAAGCAGGCTCAATACGAGACCGATTAATCCTATTCTGTTCATCAAGGTTGACTCGCTATCAAACCTTTGCTGCGCCGGGCGCGTTTCCATTACTTCAGAGTCTATATTTGGGTAAACGTGGACGGAATCACCAGAAGGTACTGTTTCGGTACTGTTTTGGGCGGAAAACGGTACTAGAACACGAGAATGAACGGGACTATTTCTTGTTCAACGTAGTGACACTGCTTGAAACGCCATCCTGGTCTCTTCGCTAGGGAGTGCCACAGTGACTCAGCAAGCAGGTCACACGATTGTCCGTATTTCTCAGCTCAGGCAACAGAAGCCTGGATTGTTACTCAGTCACAGCAGAAGATCGGATGCTGGTGCTTAGCCCCATAGTATGTTCTGGACGCCGCATGAACACCGTTGACAGTCTCTTGAATAGGAGTCAATATTGTTCATAAAAGCAGCCTCTGTAAGAAATAGTCCTTAAGAACTAAGACGAAGGTCGCTGGTCAAGTGTGGCCGTCAGAGGGTTGCTGTGGGTTCAAGATGCTCATTCTGGCAGATATAGAAAGATGAAGTAGGCTATTTTCTCCTGCCAGGGCAGAATCTAACATCTTCTTCGCAACCCAGCGTCATTGCCAAGCGTAGCTGCCCAATGTGTTGGTGGACTATGCTTGATGAATCAAGAGACCGTACCGTCAGCATGCCACCCATATATTCGGCATTTACTGTTCCTCAGCAGATCTCCTCTTGAATTAGCCTATCTTAGGACTGACTCACTGCAGCTAGCCATACAACCGCCTGAAAGTACCGGTTCACTAAGAAGATAGTCCTGGGGAAAAAGTCCCAATTGGTTAAAAAAAGTTAAGTTAGGGGTATTGACTTCTCTTCCACGAGGTGTTACTCTTATACAGAAGATTCGGGGAGGCTTGTATCCAATATCTCGGCCGCATGTGAGCTTGGTGTATAAAAGAGTGAGGCGGCTGAGAGCGAGCCTGGATATGCGGGACGACAGGAGAGGCTACGTAAGCCAGGGAGGGAAGAGACCTGCCGCGCCGCGTTTCTTTTTTCTTTTGGCGATGGCCGGTCGACCGCCACCGTATTTATCTTATCGCTCGGCCTGCCGCGTTGGCGAAGGGGTGGGAGGGTTGGTGGTGGCCAGTGACCGATTGAAGTGATGATGCTCACCCAGGGAGTCTAACCCGGATAGGGTGGACGGGTCGATCTTGGGCAAGGAGAACGATACCTCAAGTATTTGTGAGGTAGAGCAAGCATAGGAACGAAAGGAGGAGAAGAAGATGAAAAAGGGAATATATGTAGTCCTGGGGCTGGTTCTGGCCTTAGGATTAGTGATACCGCTGGCAGGATGCGGTACGGCTGGTGACTCCGAAGGGCCGGCTTTCGAAGCGCTGGCGTCGGTTGACCCGACGCTCGTGGACCCCTGGCCGCCTCCCGGCGGCGCAGCATCTGAGTGTGCAGCGGTCGATTGCTGTGATTCTGAGTTCCATCACAAATTCGAGCCCTGGAGTGAAGACGGCGGTTCTTATACAGTTGACGGCGGGAACACCATCACCATCTCAGACAACGATGGCCAGAGCTTCGGCTGGACGTCCGAATTGCCCGTAAGTTGTGTAATCGTTAAGGGTGGCACGGCAGCCAATGTCTATTGCTATCCTGGGGGGGCGTATTCGGATACTGGCATGTTTGCTCCAATTAATCCTAATTCCCAGGAGCATTATGACATCAGCCACGCCACCTTCTGCTTTAACGAGGGCCCATGTACAGACGAAGATGGCGATGGAGTCTGCGACGATGTCGATAACTGCCCCGGCGTTTATAACCCTGGTCAGGAAGACGCGGATTCAGATGGCGTTGGCGATGCCTG
>Ga0209427_10010900_pt1 | contig 10039 bp, 7 predicted proteins | sample DeeMarSWOR136_30_FD_187465 | JGI IMG/M metagenome (GOLD analysis project Ga0209427, IMG submission 187465) | Marine sediment microbial communities from White Oak River estuary, North Carolina - WOR-1-36_30 (SPAdes) (version 2) | ecosystem: Environmental > Aquatic > Marine > Intertidal zone >...
TGGACTGAAACAGGGAGGGATTGATGGCATAAAAAACAGCAAGACCAATTCCGCCAAGTGCCGCCAGCAAGGCCAAAGGGTAGTAAACAGGCTTCCAGGCCCTGCCTGCCATGAATCGTGAGATAATACTTAGGACTATGGGCACCACTATGGCAATTGGCATAGCTACACGATAAATGGTATCCAGGCCGCCCTTGCCCAATACGGGAAGAAGCATGAGGAAGGCAACAAAGAAAAGAGGGGTTCCTACCATACACAAATAGTCGCTCGATTTATGCCTTAAATGGTCCACGATGGACTGAATTACCAGGTAGGCAAATATAATGAAGATGAACAGCAGTCCGCCTTGCCAGGAAAGGAGATAAATACCCAGGAAGACGCCAGCAAGCAAGGTATAGACGAGCGGCTTGGTGATAGTTGACCAGTCTCTACTTAGAAGATGGCCAAAGGAGATTTCTCTTTCCCGGGCTCGTTTAATGGCCATTATTAAAAAGAGTATGCACACGGTGCTAAACAAAACCTCTGCTGCATGATGGTCGGTAAAACCAAGCCGGGAACGATTCAGCAATTCGCCAGGCAAGATGACAACCAATGCTGCTGAAATTACGCCCACCCAGCGGTTAAACAGTTCCTTGCCGATGAAATATACCGGAATGAGTATCAGGGTGCCCAGAATAGCGGGCATGTAAACGCCCACCACTTCAATAGTGTGCAGAATTGGTTCTCCTCCACTGACTATGAGTGCAATCACGGCGACAAGCCAAGCGAAGAATGGCCTAGTAAGCCCCGCGCCACCACCGGGGTAGAGCATGTAGGGGTCAAAGGAATTAAAGTGAGGGAAGTTATTAACCAGATTTTCTATGTTACGAATGTAATAATAGGCATCAGTCTCTTGGAACCAAACCCAGTCATTGATAAAAATTTTGTCGTAGGGCAGAGCTATGCGTATGTACAATGAAATGCCACAGAGGACGGCCAGAATTATGCCTGCTATGACTATTGGGAGGAGGTTTCGTTTCTGCTCTGGACTTTGTTCGCTCACTTAAAATTCCCGCAAAGAAAACATCTTGTCAGCCTAAATATCTGCCCCATTATAAACTTACCGAGCCGGATATTACAACACATTTCATAACTCACCAACTATTTGAGACGGCCTGTTGAACCAGAAGCTAGATTTAATCTATAATTGCGCAATGCGAACTTATCGCACTGTCAATTTAAATGTTCTGTGGTTCTTAATAGCTTTAAATGTCGTAATCTTCATAATCACTCTGTTTAAGCCAGAAACAATCTATTTTCTGGGCTTAACACCCGCACTGCTCTCACAGCAACCCTGGACCATCATAAGCAGCATATTTGCCCACGCCAGTGTTTGGCACATACTATTCAATATGATAGGCCTGTATTTTCTAGGGAGTTTTTTCATCCGGGCAGCAGGAGAGAAAAGTTTTCTGGCAGTATTCTTTCTGGGAGGAATCGCGGGAAATGCCCTTTATGTTCTTCTTGGCCAACTTGTTCTTCATAATCTTCTTCCACCTTCTTTTGGGAATCCGTTCACCCTGGGGGTAGGAGCTTCGGGAGCCATTTTTGCCCTTGGTGGGGCCCTAGCAGTAATGGTACCCAGAGTGCCAGTCTTTATTTTTTTCATCCCTGTTCCCATACCACTCTGGGTGGCAATCGTAATCTTCTTCTCACTTTCTTTCCTTCCCCGGATAGCCTGGCAAGCTCACCTTGGAGGTTTGTTGCTGGGGCTCGTAGCGGGGCTCATTTTTAGGAAAAGAAGGAGAATTTATTACTTCTGAACTCTAAAGAGATGACAGTAAAGGAAATTCGCTTGAAAGCTGATGGCCTTGAGCTTGTGGGCGAGCTTCATATTCCGTCAGGGGGCAAGGTTCACCCTGCCTTGTGCATCTGTCATGGTATTCCCGCTGCTCCCTCCGACCCCACTGACAAAGGCTACACATTACTGGCGCAGCGCTTCTGCCATGCTGGCTTCATCACCCTAATCTTTAACTTCCGGGGAACGGGAAAGAGCGAAGGTAACCTAGACATCCTGGGCTGGAGTCGAGATTTACAGGCTGCTATTGATTTTCTTTATAATCTGAATGAGGTAGATAAAACTCATTTCTGCTTACTGGGATTTAGCGGAGGGGCAGCGGTTTCTGTTTATACCGCTGCCCGCGACTCCAGAGTATCTTCAGTGGTAACCTGTGCCTGCCCTGCGGATTTTCCCTCCCTTAGCCAAAGAGAAACGCCCCTGGACACCATACAACGTTTTCGCCAAATTGGGGTAATCAAGGATAAGGATTTCCCACACTCAATAGAAGAATGGGAAAGAGGTTTTGAGACCGTCTCTCCGATTAAGTGGATCGACAAAATTTCGCCCCGTCCGCTACTTTTGGTTCATGGAGATGCCGACGAGTTAATACCCCTCGAGCACGCATATAAGCTCTATCGAAAAGCTAAAGAACCCAAAGAGTTAAGAATAATACCCGGTGCCAAGCACAAAATGCGCCTAGAAGAAGCAGCGATGGCTTTCGTTTTAGATTGGCTAAAGGCCAGGTGCTTTTTTGAGGCGATATCCTGAACCCTGCGAATTGCCAGCAGATGGATACTCAGGGTGTGAACTCTCTATAACTCGCCCAGCGTTAGCGCACTAGTCTCCGAATAATGCTCTCAATAGTGGTATAATGAAAGAGTGAGTTGCGACAGGTAGTTTGACGCTATGAAAGAATTGAAGCCTTTATCTGAACTTATCTCCTTGAAGGGAAAGAGAGCGCTGATTACTGGCTCTGCGGTTGGTATTGGTAAGGCAATGGCCTACAGATTTGCGGAAGCGGGTGCGGATTTACAACTCGTAGATATGAACATCAAAGGGCTAGGACTCGTAAAAAGAGAGCTTTCACAATTCGAATCGGAAATAGACACTCATAAAGTGGATCTCTCCAAGGAAGAGGAAATAGATGCTCTATGGGAAGAACTAAGTGGAAAAGAGCCCGATATACTAGTGAATAACGCTGGAATATATCCTTTCAAGAATTTCCTGGAATTAGATGACGCCTTTCTTAAGAAGGTAATAGATATAAATTTAAGGTCAGCACTTTTAATGTGCCAGCATATGATAAGGAGGAGACTAAAGAGGGGAGGGGTAATCATAAATATCGGTTCTATTGAAGCTATTGTGCCTCTCGCAGAAGATTTGATCCCCTATGACATTAGTAAGACAGGAGTCATTGCCCTGACGAAAGCTCTGGCCAAACAGTACGGCAGAAATCGTTTTAGGATAAACGTAATATTACCCGGCGGCATAACGACTCCCGGAACAAAAGCCGTTGCCAAAGAAGTTGCCCGGTTTAAGATGGGCCCACTCAAAACGGGTGTAGAACTTGCGATGAGATTGCCCCTGAGAAGGGGCGGACAGCCTGATGAAGTTGCCCGTGTTGCCCTGGTTCTTGCCAGTGATTTATCGAGCTATGTCCATGGAGCACTTATACCCGTTGACGGAGGGTTTTTGTCCGCTTAGTGGGACAAGAAGAAATCGCCAAATTTGTAGCCGAAAGCTACCATACTGAAACCGAGATTGGACTCTACCTTATCCATAGTGGCCTCCCACCCTTCTTTTAACCACAGTCAGCCCTATGCATTGCCAGCCTGCTTTATCAACCAGTATTCGATACTATCGGCGAGGGCCAGCCAGCTGGCTTCGATGATGTTAGTGGAGCTGCCTACCGTCCTCCAGTTTTCCTTGCCATCGCTGGATTCAATAAGCACCCGGACCTGCGATTCAGTGCCTGCCGTCTCTTCCAGGATGCGCACCTTATAATCGATGAGTTTTACAGCAGTCAAGTCGGGATAAAATTGGAGTAAAGCTTTGCGAAGAGCTTGGTCGAGGGCATTGACCGGGCCATCGCCTTCAGCAGCCGTATGCACTATCTTGTTATCCACCCTAACCTTGATAGTGGCTTCTGACAATGGCTCTTCTTGGTTTCCTCTGGTGGGAGGGCGGCGTCGCATCTCCACCACCACCATGAAATCAACTAGCTCAAAAGGTGGCTGATAGTCGGGCTGAGCTCGATGGAGCAAGAGGTCGAAGGATGCCTCGGCAACTTCATATTGAAAACCCTGCTTCTCTAATAATTTAATCTGCTCCAACACCTTCTTAATTTCCTTGCCTTTAGGGATAGATAGTCCACGCTCTTTAGCTTTAAAGATAATACTTCCCTTTCCGGCTAACTCGGAAACGACAACATGCGGGCGGTTGCCTACTAGACTCGGATTTATGTGCTGGTAACTATCAGCCCACTTGGTAATTCCATCAACGTGATAACCAGCCTTATGACTGAAAGCGCTGGCTCCTACGTAGGGCGCAAATGGGTCTGGAACTAGATTGGCCGTCTCGCTAATATAATGAGACACATCGGTTAGCTTAGCAAGTTGCTCATCAGTAACGCAGTCAATCCCCATTTTTAGCTTCAGGTTGGGGATGATGGCACAGAGGTCGGCATTACCGCAACGCTCCCCATAGCCATTGATGGTACCCTGGACATGAGTTACTCCAGCTTGGACTGCTGCCAGCGTATTAGCTACGGCCATTCCGCTATCGTTATGGGTATGAATCCCGAGTGGTACCGCTGTTGATTTTGCTGCTACCCTAACTGCCTTTATTACCTCATCGAGCATAGCTCCACCGTTGGTATCACAGAGAACTAAGCAGTCCACCCCTGCTTCAGCGGCGAGGGTTAAGCAGCGCAGGGCATAATCTGGGTTTGCCTTAAATCCGTCAAAGAAGTGTTCAGCATCAAAAAAAACAGCCATCCCCTTTGCTTTCAAGAAACGTACGGAGTCGGCAATCATATTTAGGTTTTCCTCGAGAGTAGTCTTTAGCACCTGTATTACTTGTGAGTCAGAGCTTTTACCAACGATGGTAGCAACCTTGACACCGGCATTAACCAACATGGCGAGATTGTTGTCCTCTTCTACCTTCATCCCAGCACGCCGAGTACTTCCGAAGACGACGATTTTGGCATTAACCAGAGAAACCTTGCTTGCCTTTTCGAAGAACTCCGCATCTCTGGGATTAGAACCGGGCCAACCACCTTCAATAAAGTGGACCCCCAATTCATCGAGTTTGCGAGCAATATTCAGCTTGTCAACCACCGAAAAGGAGATGCCTTCACGTGCTGCTCCGTCACGCAATGTGGTATCATAAAGCTGGACCGACATCGGTTATTGGCCTCCTATTCTTTCGGTAATCAAATTTCCCATCTCCTTTGTTCCTACTCGAGTCTTTCCTTCCGACATTATATCGTAAGTTCTATAACCTTGCTCAAGGGTAGAGAAGACAGCATTTTCTATAGTCTGTGCTTCGGTTTCCAGTGCAAAGGAATAGTGAAGCATCATAGCTATACTCAGGATAGTGGCAATAGGGTTAGCCAGGTTCTGCCCTGCTCGACTGGGAGCGCTGCCATGAATCGGTTCATACATGCCGAAGGTTTCTCCCCTGGGAATTCCTGCTAAACTAGCCGAAGGGAGCATACCCATAGAACCAGCGAGCATAGAAGCCTCGTCGGTGAGAATATCACCAAACATATTTTCTGTGACCAAGACATCCAACTCGCTAGGACGTTGAATAAACCTCATAGCACAGGCATCAACCAGCATGTGTTGAAGCTCGATGTCGGGGTAATCGGTGGAAATTTCTATAGCAATCTGTCGCCATAGCCGAGATGATTGGAGAACATTGGCTTTATCCACCGAAGTTAGCTTCTTCCGGCGGCTGCGAGCTAACTCAAAGCCCACCCTTAATATGCGCTCAATTTCTGCCTCAGAATAAGCTAAAGTATCAACGGCTTGCCTTCCCTCCGATGTTCGCCATTGTTTCTTGGGCTGACCAAAGTAGAGCCCGCCGGTCAGTTCCCTAACCACCACTAGGTCAACGCCCTTAACCACCTCCGGCTTGAGGTTAGTCGAATTCACGAGCATAGGGAAAACTTTTACGGGACGCAAATTAGCAAACAATGCCAGCTCTTTACGCAAAGCCAGAAGCCCGTCTTCAGGGTGGATTTTGGCTTGAGGGTCATCCCATTTAGAACCGCCAACTGCACCAAGCAGCACCGCACCACATTGTTTGCACATCTTCAAGGTCTCGTCACTGAGGGCTGTGCCAAGAGTGTCTATGGCAACGCCACCTATGAGACCATCGTGGAGGTGAAAACTATGCCCGAATTTCTCACCCACAGTCTGCAAAACTTTTAGCGCTTGGGTTATCACCTCAGGACCAATGCCATCGCCCGGTAAAACTGCTATATCAAATTCCATACTATTCACCTCTGCAATTTAGCCTTAGTATATTCAATCAGCCCGCCGGCATTGATGATTCCCATCATAAATTCAGGATAGGGATTGGCAATGAATTTCTTGTTTTTAGAAACATTGTTAATTTCGCCGCTGGAGAGTTCCACTTCCAGAATATCACCAATCTCTGTTTCCTTTACGGCTTCAGCACATTCTAAGAGAGGCAGGCCAATATTTATGGCGTTGCGGAAGAAGATACGGGCAAAACTCTGGGCAATAATACAGGATATACCACAAGCCTTTATAGCCAAGGGAGCATGCTCTCGAGAAGAACCACAGCCAAAGTTCGTGGTGGCCATTATAATGTCTCCAGGTTCAACTCTGGCTAGAAACTCATGGTCAATATCCTCCATACAATGTTTTGCCAGTTCTTCAGACTGGGAAATATTAAGATAACGTGCCGGAATAATAACATCAGTATTGACATCCGCACCGAACTTATGAACTGTACCCTTTAAATGCAAGATCACGCTCCTTAATCAAAAATTTCTTAATTATATATTCGCGTTGCCTTCTTTGGCTAGAATAGGGCATTTATATGCTTCTTAAATGATTATGTCAACTTTGCTTCCCATTGGTAAGTTAATCTACTTTTCCATCGGAAAGAGAAAGGGGCTTTGTGACTTGTAAGTTTTATTTCCTAGCCCTGAAACAAAATACACAGGCAAATACACGTAAACTAAGCCTTACCGCTCCATGCAGGCATCTGTGTCATAAGCTCTTTAGCTGCACTCTCAGCAGTTTTTCTATCCATTTTCTGAGACACCATCATAAAGCTAACCATGCCTTTCAATACCTCTTTACGGTTTTTAAGGCTACCATCCGGATTCGAACAGTATACGCAGTACAGGTTCTCAGGGTTTCCTCCGCCAAAATCTTCAGGCTTAGTCATGGGCATTCCGCAGCTCATACAGCTCTTAACAACCTTAGAGGCCTGGTTGAACGTCAGCTTATATCCATTAATATCCTCGACCGTAAAATCCCTGATGCCATACGGCTGGTTTGTTATGTCAACTATAATCTTAATACCCTTGCTCTTTAGCTCCTTGTAGTATTCATCGATGTCTCCGTCGATTTGCATATACAAATTCACACCAATGCCCAGTTTTTGTTTACTGCCAATACCCATATTGTTAGCCGGTATGAACATGAGAACCATGCCATCCTTGGATAGGTCGACATACTCCGGGTTGTCAGCGTCAGGGAAGGCCATTCCCATCTTAAATCCCAGAAAATCTCTGTAGAATTCAATCGTCTGCTTCATATTTCTTGCAGCTAACGTCGGGGAAATAACTCCCATTTTTAATCACCTCCTAATGAAGAGTAAGGATTCTTTCTAGCTAACTCACCACTTTATCCAGGTTGGCAATTCTTCCCAGAATGGCGCTGGCGGCGGCTACTGCGGGACCTGCCAAATAAACTTCGGACTCAGGGCTTCCCATTCTGCCGACGAAATTACGGTTGGTGGTGGAAAGACAACGCTCACCAGCAGCCAAAACTCCCATGTATCCACCCAGGCAGGGACCACATGTCGGCGTACTTACAACTGCTCCAGCTTCCACAAATATTTCGATTAAACCCTCCCGCAACGCTTGCAAGTAAACTCGCTGCGAGCCAGGAATAATGATGCACCTTAGATCAGGATGTACTTGCCTTCCTTTAAGCAATTCAGCTGCTACTCTTAAATCATCGAGGCGACCATTAGTACAGCCGCCAATCACCACCTGGTCAAGCTTTATATCGCCTACTTGACTCACAGGCTTGGTGTTTGAAGGAAGATGAGGAAAGGCCACCTGAGGTTCAATTTTGGATACGTCATATTCGATGATTTTTGTATATTGGGCGTTTTCGTATGATTGAGATTCTTCGCTTCGCTCGTAGTGACCAAGAGGAAAGTCAGAATGAAATTGACGAGGATGCTCCTTAACATATTCTTCAGTTTTTTTATCCACGTAAAAGATGCCCGCTTTAGCCCCAGCTTCAATAGCCATGTTTGCCATAGTAAAGCGCCCATCCATTGATAACTCGAAGATTGCTTCACCGGTGAACTCTATAACTGAGTAAAGTGCTCCATCAACGCCGATATTGCCGATGGTAAAAAGGATGAGGTCTTTGCCACCCAGCCATTTAGGCAGTTTCCCATGATAGATAAACTTTATACTTGGAGGCACCTTCATCCAGATCTCGCCGGTGGCCATAGCCACGGCAATATCAGTCGAGCCCATACCTGTAGCAAAGGCGCCTAACGCTCCATAGGTACAGGTATGGGAATCGGCACCAACAACAAGTTGACCGGGTAAAATCAAACCTTGCTCAGGTAGGAGCACGTGTTCGATCCCCATGCGCCCCACCTCAAAGTAGACTAATCCCTGCTGTTTAGCAAATTCACGCATGAACTTGGCTTGCTCTGCAGACTGTATATCCTTGTTAGGGCAAAAGTGGTCAGGAACCATTATTACCTTCGCTCGGTCGAAAACCTTAGATACCCCAAGCCGCTGAAATTCCTCTATGGCCAAAGGCGCTGTGACATCGTTGGATAAGACCAAATCAACCCGGGCATTGACAAATTCTCCAACGCCTACCTTTTTCTTGCCGCTATGGGCTGCCAGAATCTTTTCAGCTAAATTCATCATAAAAGCTTCTCCTTCCCGCTTAACACGATGACATTATCAGCCACTTTATCGTATAAATCGCCCAGCGTGAATATGATGATTTGATATTCGCTAGCCAGTGTTTTGAAAAAATCCAGCGTAGTAGCCAGACGGACAGAGTCAAAATTGACGAAGGGATCATCCAATATCAGAGGTGGCTTCTTATCGTCAAATATCAACTTCGCCAGGGCAAGCCGAAATGCTAGATAGAACTCATCAATTACACCTCCACTTAATTCCTCGGGCTTAGCCCAGTCCCCTTTTTCATCCGAATATACCCAGAACTCTAAGGCTTCTTTGTTGACTCTTACTTGCTTATATCTCTCATTGGTAAAGACAGCTAAATATCTCTGAATCTCCTTCTCCAAAGCTTCCTCAGTGGATGAAAGAATCTCAGTTCTCGCCTGGAAGATAAATTTCCTGGCTAATTCGTAAACTTTCACCTTTCCCTCTTCATGTTTCAAAGCTTCTTGAAGGCTTTCTAGTTCCTCTTCCAGTCTAATTTGGTTCTCTATACTAAATCTTGCCTGCTCTATGATGACTTCACAGCGTCTTTTTTGCCTCTCAAGTTCAGTTTGCCTTGTCACTAAATTCTGAACCTTCTTTTCTAGTTCGATGTATTCTTCCGGGCCCAGACGTGTTTCTCTCAAATCGTCAGTTAGTTTTGCCTCCTCAACCGCTAACTTTCTAGTTACTTCAGTTTTTTGTCTTTCGACATCCTGAATCGTCTTACCACTTAGCATCCCATCCAGGCGATTTCCTGCCTTCTCTTTCATCTCTTGCCAATAGTAAAAATCTCTTTCCTTATTATTAAACTCTGTTACCGTGTTACATTTAGCCTTAGCCAGCAATTCTTGCTCTTCCTGACTAAGCTCACCGAGAGAGTCTTTCATTTTTTGAATACGCTCTTCAATACTAAAAATATTAGTCTTGTCTCGAATGAGGGTAGTTCTTGCCCACATGGTTATGGCCAGAAGAGCTGCACCCAAGATTGCTAACCCCAAAAAGTATAAAGAAACAAGCCCAGCTCCAAT
>Ga0209427_10010902_pt1 | contig 10039 bp, 5 predicted proteins | sample DeeMarSWOR136_30_FD_187465 | JGI IMG/M metagenome (GOLD analysis project Ga0209427, IMG submission 187465) | Marine sediment microbial communities from White Oak River estuary, North Carolina - WOR-1-36_30 (SPAdes) (version 2) | ecosystem: Environmental > Aquatic > Marine > Intertidal zone >...
GTCAAAGATGAGTAGCGTGAGGTGACTATTTTTGCGCGCGAGCGATGGCGGCGGTGACTCGAAATACGTATTTGACCCAGTCGTATCCGAAGTAGTCCTCGGCAACGACGCGCAGCGGGAAGCCATGTTTCTTCGGCAGACGCGTTCCATTGACCTCGTAGGCGAGAAAGACCTGATTGGATCGAATGTGCTCCAGAGGGTACGTCACCGCCTTTTCAGAACCCCGATCGTGGCCCTTCACCTCCACTGAGGTTACATCGGCGTCAATCCCGGCTCTCTCGAGAAGCGCCATGATCGAAATTCCTTTCCAGTTTCCGTAGTTGACAAAGAAGCCAGGACAGATCATGAGGACGCGTTTCTCAATGGCAGGCATAGTCAGAATCTCGTCAAAGGTCACGTGCAGGAGAGACACACTGCCCCCCACGACTTCCAGACGCCACGAGGTGGGGTCGAGAGCGATATCGGTAGCCCCCATGGTGCCGAAATCTGGGAGCGGAGTGACGTCCAGATTTCTGGGATCGAGGTCCGCCGGATTGCGGTAGATAAGACTTTCCCTCGTTGTACCCTTCGGCACGATGAGTCGCTTCGTGTGAGCCCAGAGAGACAGCAGACCACCTGTGAGCCCGGTACACAGGCCCCCCAGGCTTATACACAATTTCACGATGAAACTGCGCCGTGTTTGCATCCTTTCACTCCGGTGACGTGGTGTGCGTGCAGTGTCGGAACTCTGGGCTGCGTCGCTCGGATCGAGGCGAATGCGAGGCTGCCTGGAAAAAGGGTCGTTTCAGGGGACGGCGAGTAAAAGTCTACCCCTCACATCACCGACGAAATCACACTGTCCGCACACGGCACAGTCAGTTTGAACACCACAGCCGACTGCATTCCGCTGTCTATCCTCACGAACTACATCCTTTGCAGCTCGTGGCACTGCATGAGCTGCAGCCGGATCCGGCAGAACTGGAGAATGTATCGCCACTCTTGTAGCTACAGGCTGAAAGCAATTTTTTCATGTCCTTCCCATGGCAGGAGGGACACGTGACGTCCGGGTTGCCGAACACCAGCATTTCGAAATCTTTGTTACAGGTCGCACAGTGATACTCAAAAATAGGCATTATTCACCACTCGTTCACCGCAGTTTCCACTGATGAAAATATAAGATCTTTTTGCCTCCTTGTCGAGTCGTTTGTGGGGGATAGGGCTAGTTCAGCCCATCGTTTTCTCAAAAGAGTTAACGGGACACGATATTGAAATATTGGTAGAATTCACAAGCGGCTCATGATAGTGGACAGATGGGGGGGCCCTTGATATTTGACTGTTAAGAATGAGAATAGGGGAGATGCTAACAGGAAAAGGAGACTGTTCCCTTTTCCGCATTCAAGGCTTCCCTCGGTAGCAAGCGAAGGCTCTGGCCTACTATGTTGAAGGGAGGACCTCTAGGCAGCACTAGTTGTCACCCGCTGCTTTTTCTTTTGTTGAAACTTGTGGCTCCTTCTCGTTGCCTCAGACTTCAAGGAAGGAGGGGGTGAGGCTCAACCCCTTATTAGGTTTTGGCGGGCCAGAAGAGGTTGAGCCCTAGGAGGGTTAAATGAAGAGCGTAGCGGACGCCTTTTGGCGTCCTATAAAAAGAGAAAAGAACTAGAGGTAGAACCGATACCTAATAGATCGACACCCCGGAAAGCACTGACAGGGTGTCATCTTTGGAAGAAAAACCGGACATCCTCTAGGTCTTTAAAAATAAATATAACATCTTTGATCCAAAAAGACAAGGGGGGTCCAAGAGCTGGTGGCTTATCTAAATTCAGGGGACACAATACTTACTTGGCGGCAGAATTCACTATAAAGGCCCTGGAGCAAAAAGCGTTGGGATCCGGTCTTGAAATATCACTTTTGTCCTGATGCTGCGTGATGAGAATGAAAGCCTTCGTCGGTGTTACCGACAAGACAGGTTAGTACGTTGTTGGCTACTTGCCAATCCTTTATGGCTCGGGGAGGAGATCAAAATGAAACGGGCGAAAAACGGGGACGTCGATTAAATTATAAATTTCGTGTGAATAGTGCTGTAAAGAAAACTTGAAAGCCTTTGTCAGTATCTCAGTATCAGTTTGTTTATAGTAGTACCACGGAAAAGCTCTTTATCAGTTTCATGTTGACACAATCCCTTCCCTTTTTCTATACTCCGTCTGGGTTCCAGCGGCGATAAGCACGCGCCCGGAGAGTCTCGTAAGCTGCCGCTGTGCTTCCAGTATCCAGTTAGCATCGGTCGCACACTGAGGTGCGGTGTGCGTTATACGCGGAAGAATCAAAAACGGCTGCTCAATAAAATCAGGCACTTACATTCTTGATTCTTAGAAGGAAGATCCAAATTATGCAACCCTAAAGGAGCTTTGTGATGCCACGACGTGATGACATACGTAAAGTGATGATCATTGGTTCGGGGCCAATCGTCATTGGTCAGGCTTGTGAGTTCGACTATTCGGGTACGCAGGCGTGCAAGGCCCTCAGGAAGCTTGGCTATAAGATCGTACTTGTGAACTCCAATCCGGCCACCATCATGACCGATCCAGAAATGGCCGACACAACATATGTCGAGCCGCTTAACTTTCAGGTCATGAAGGAGATCATTGCCCAGGAACGGCCGGATGGCATCCTGCCCAATCTCGGTGGCCAGTCGGGATTGAACCTGACTTCAGAGTTGGCCCGCGCCGGTGTGCTCGAGGAGTACGGTGTCAAGGTCATAGGGGTTCAGGTGAGCGCCATCGAGCGCGGCGAGGACCGCATCGCTTTCAAAGAGACGATGAATCGCCTGGGCATCGAAATGCCTCGAAGTCAACCGGCATTCAGGGTAGACGAGGCCGAGAAGATCGCAGCAGAGTTGGGATACCCGGTAGTCCTTCGTCCTGCATACACACTGGGTGGCACGGGTGGCGGGCACGTTTACAATGTGGAGGAACTGAGAGCTGTTGCAAGCAGAGGTCTTTCAGCGAGTCTCGTTGGCCAGGTACTGGTTGAGGAATCTGTCCTGGGGTGGGAAGAGTTGGAGCTTGAAGTTGTGCGCGACGCCAAAAACCAGATGATCACCGTGTGTTTTATCGAGAACGTGGATGCCATGGGGGTACACACGGGGGATTCATTTTGCACGGCGCCCATGCTCACGATCGATGTGGACCTCCAGCGCCGCCTCCAGAAGCACTCGTACGACATCGTAGAAGCGATCCAGGTGATTGGCGGCACCAATATTCAGTTTGCGCATGATCCTCGTACAGGCCGGGTAGTGGTGATTGAGATCAATCCCAGGACGTCGCGCTCGTCCGCACTCGCCTCAAAGGCAACCGGGTTTCCCATTGCTCTCATCTCTTCGATGTTGGCCGCCGGCGTCACGCTTGATGAGATTCCCTACTGGCGGGAAGGGACCCTGGATAAATACACACCTTCTGGTGATTACGTGGTGGTAAAGTTCGCCCGATGGGCGTTTGAAAAATTTAAGGACGCCCTGGATCAGCTCGGTACCCAAATGCGCGCGGTAGGTGAGGTCATGAGTATCGGCAAGAATTACAAGGAGGCCTTACAGAAGGCTGTGCGGTCTCTGGAAATTGGTCGCTACGGGCTGGGCTTTGTCAAGGATTTTCATGAGAAATCACTCGATGAACTCATGCAAGGCCTCACTGAGCCGTCCAGCGAACGCCAGTTCATCATGTACGAGGCTCTACGCAAAGGTGCGAGCGTTGAGAAGCTTTACGAAAAGACATACATCAAGCCATGGTTTATTGCGCAGATGAAGGAACTGGTGCACCTAGAGGAAAAGATCCTGCAATATAAAGGAAGGGCCCTGCCGGATGACCTGTTGGTGCAGGCGAAGAAAGACGGATTTGCAGACCGCTATCTGTCTCGACTCCTTGATATCCCGGAAATGGAGATCCGGCAGCGACGTATTGCTCTGGGTGTGGTAGAAGGGTGGGAACCTGTGCCTGTCAGCGGTGTGGAGAATGCCGCGTACTATTTCTCCACGTACAATGCCAAGGATAAGGTCAAGGCCAGCAAGAGGCGGAAGGTTATGGTCCTGGGCGGGGGGCCCAATCGCATTGGTCAGGGCATTGAATTCGATTACTGCTGTGTGCATGCAGCCTTTTGCCTGCGGGACGAGGGTTTTGAGTCTATCATGGTCAACTGTAATCCCGAGACGGTCTCAACGGATTACGACACCTCTGACAAGCTCTATTTCGAGCCCCTCACCGTCGAGGATGTCTTGAGCATCTACGAGAAGGAAAGACCCCAGGGTATCATCGTACAGTTCGGAGGGCAAACACCCCTCAATATTGCCAATGAACTGGCGCTAGCTGGCGTGAGAATACTTGGTACGTCTCCAGAGACAATCGATCTTGCTGAAGATAGGGACCGTTTCCGCCAGATGATGAGCAGGCTGGGTATCCCCATGCCGGAGTCCGGCATGGCAAGTACTCTGCAGCAGGCTCTGCAGGTTGCGAAAAAGATCGGTTACCCCCTCATGGTGAGACCATCCTACGTGCTCGGTGGTCGGGGCATGGAAGTGGTGCACGACGAGGAGATGCTCGAACACTACGTTGCAGCAGCTGTTGGTGTGACTCCCGAACGGCCCATTTTGATCGATAAGTTTCTGGAGAATGCTATCGAGGCTGAGGCGGACGCTCTATCTGATGGCCAAGAAGCTTTTGTTCCTGCGGTGATGGAACACATTGAGCTTGCTGGCGTCCACTCAGGTGATTCAGCCTGCGTGATACCTCCCATCAGCATTCCAACCAAGCATTTGGATACTATTTATGATTACACCAAGAAGCTTGCTGTTGCGCTAGATGTAGTCGGTTTACTGAACATCCAGTATGCTATTGCAGACGATGTGGTTTACGTGCTTGAAGCGAATCCCCGTGCGTCTCGGACCGTGCCTCTGGTCTCCAAGGTATGCAACATTCCTATGGCGCGTATTGCCACGCAGCTCATGTTGGGAAAGAAGCTAGCCGAAATTGACCTCCAACCGAGGTCGATTCCGCACTACGGTGTAAAGGAAGCAGTGTTTCCCTTCAACATGTTCCCAGAGGTCGATGCTCTTCTCGGACCAGAGATGCGCTCAACGGGGGAAGTCTTAGGAATGGCTGAATCCTTTGGACTTGCATTCTTTAAGGCCGAGGAAGCTGCGCAACAGCGGCTTCCCTCTGAGGGAACGGTTTTGATTACCGTATCCGAGCGGGACAGGCCAGCTGTTCTTGAGGTCGCCAAGCTATTCCATGAACTGGGCTTCAAGATTAAAGCCACTGAGGGGACTCACACGTTTTTAACCGAGCAGAATATTCCCTCCGAGCACATTCTCAAGATGCACGAAGGTCGGCCTAACATCGTGGATGGGATTATGAACAAAGAAATTCAGTTGGTGATCAATACACCTACGGGAAAGCTGAGTCAACACGACGACTCGTACATCCGCAAAGCAGCCATTCAGTATAAGGTGCCGTACATCACAACACTTGCCGCCGCCGCCGCCGCCGCAAAGGGTATTTTAGCTTATCGCAAAGGACGTGGGACGGTTAGATCGCTTCAGAGGTACCATTCGGATATCCGTTGAAGGAATGATGCCAGCCGTTTTGCGTTTCCGAACCTGCGGGTGACAAAATGCCGGACCGAAATGTGGGAGACGCCGTACTCAATTCGACGGGTAGCAAGGTGGGTGGGGTAGATTTCAACAGGTTGTTGCTCTATGGAAGGGGGGTCAAACCTACGATGTACATGACACCTCACAAAACTTCCGTGGGGGGTGTCCTGGAAGCCGAAAGCAAGATTTTGGTTGTAAGCATCTCGGTTTTAGGCTAATGTTTTGTTGCTATCCCACATGAACTCGTAACGACGCTTAGGAGCTATGATGACTGTGACACAGTATATCGGTTTGTTTGGTCTGCGGCCTCCTGTATTGTAAACGGTACCACATACGCTCACTTTGCTCGTAATGGCCTCTGTCTTGGATAGAAAAGGAAGGGGACTGCATACGAAATAACAGAACCTTGCAGAAAAAAGCAGAAAGACTTTTCGAGGAGGGAGAGGTATGTCGCTAGAGGGAAAGGTTGCTTTTGTCAGTGGGGCGTCAAGGCCGCAGGGGCTCGGTCGGAGCATTGCTCTCACTTTGGCCAGGATGGGCGCTGATGTGGCCGTTACCGGTAAGGCTCACCTTGAGGGAGCAATGTCTGTAGCGGAGGAATTAAGACAGTTGGGGCGGAATTCCGTTGCGGTCAAGATGGATGTCAGAGATTACGATGATGTGAAAAAAGGATTTGCTAAGGTCAAGCAGGAGGTAGGAACGGTCAGTATCTTGATAAACAACGTTGCTTTGATGGGTCATAATGTTCCCATTTATAAGACCACCGTTGAGGAGTGGGATGATGAAGTGAAGATCTGTCTTAGTTCAGCCTTCTACTGCATAAAAGAGGTCTGGGCAGATATGTGTGCTAATAAATGGGGTCGTATTGTTAACATTACATCAGTAGCTGGCCCGATGGGTGGATACGGACAGACCAGTTACGGTGCTGCCAAGGCAGGACTAATTAGCTTAGCCAAGTCCGTTGCTCTCGAGGGAGCCAGGTTTAATATTACTGCCAATGTTGTGCTGGTGGGGCTCGCCAATACTGATGCGACCGCTGCCCTTCCTGAGGCAGTCCGCGAGAGAGTTGAAAAGAAAACAGTCTGGGGTCGGGCTGCCGAGCCACAGGAGATTGCCAGTGCTGTTGCCTACTTAGTCTCAGACGAGGCTGAATATATGACCGGATCTGTCATGAACATGCTAGGTGGTATTGACCTGTTTGTGTTTTAGATAGGCATGCTTCGTGATAAGAATCCCCTTGCTACGATCGCAAAGGTTTCTGCGGCCACGAGATGTTTCTATAACATCCTGTGGCGGACGTCATTGAGGTGGTGACACGACCACGTTACATGTGTCTCTACCAGCTCCCAGAGACGGATGAGTTTGACTACTGACCGCTATGACCCCGGCGCACGGGACATGCAAGGAGAAGCGGCTACGAACCCGAAATCTGGAAACGGGTTTAGGCAAAATGGTCGGTACGGTGAAACTGCTGAGTGTGGAACCCTGCCCGCGATATCTGCAGCTTGTACAGCGGTTGAGACGGAAGATAATCAATCCGTGTGAGGTGTCATAGGGTGAGACTTTTAGTTGCACTGGATCGCCCGGCATCACCTTTATTCTGTACTTTTTCATCCGGCCTGCCAGGGTGCCGCGAAGGACAATGTCATCGTCACATTTGATCTCCATCATCCCGCCACCCAAGACCCTGGTCACGGCGCCCTCCATCTGGATCAAATCGTCTCGGCTCACGGCACTCCTCTCGGCCACTGGTCGAAAACCATAGGGCAGCACCACGACACCACAGATGGTTCTCCCGTCGTACAGCAAAACGCTCTTGGAGTCTTAACGCGGTCATCGAACTTTCCACCGTAGAGAGAATGCTCCCAGGGTCGAGACCAGTTCGATTTTGAATGTCTCGTGGCGAAGACCGTGGGCCTTGCCTGAGAGAACGGCAGTAGATTTCGATTCGTCCGGAGTCAAAGAACTTGGGGGGTGTTCGTGCAGAACGTGCTTTGCGGGACGGGCGGGAGAGTCTAACTGAAAAAATGATACAATCATTTGGGGTAGGCCACGGAAATCAATGCAACATTGGTCGAGTTGGGACTCGAAAAGCTGGAGTGAAGATTTTTCACAATTGTCGCAGAAGAGGGAGATATGGTACATTTCCGTGGACAATTACATTTCGATGGAGGAGGCGAGGCATGAAAATTGACATCTATAACCACATATTACCTAAGATCTACTTTGAAAAAATGATGAAAGTAGCTCCGGAATACAAAGACGTGGGCAAGCGGGTCCGCGGTGTCCCTGCACTGTTTGATTTAGAAGTTCGGTTTCGCGTTATGGACCAGTTTGACGACTACGCCCAGGTGATCTCCCTTGCCTTACCACCCGTGGAGGCATTAGCCGGTCCGCAACTCGCGCCAGAGCTGGCCAAAGTGGCGAATGATGCGATGGCCGAATATGTGGCCAAGTACTCGGACCGGTTTCTTGGATTCGTGGCGTCTCTACCCATGAATAATCCAGATGCGGCCCTCCAGGAGATGGACCGTGCCATTCAAGACCTCAAGGCCGTCGGCGTTCAGTTTTTTTCCCATGTAAACGGTGCGCCACTCGATCTTCCTGAATTGAAGCCGTTGTTCGAAAAGATGAGCAGCTTTGACCTTCCGATCTGGATCCATCCGGTGCGAGGGGCTAATTTTCCAGACTATATCACGGAGGAGAAGTCCAAATATGAGATCTGGTGTATCTTCGGCTGGCCCTATGAGACCAGCGCGGCCATGAGCCGGCTCGTCTTTGGCGGTTACTTTGACGAGTTTCCCGACCTCAAGATAATCACACATCACCTCGGTGGCATGATCCCATATTTCGAAGGACGAGTAAAAACGGACTGGGCGGAACTTGGCAGCCGTACCTCGGATGAAGATTACACCATTATCCTGAAAAGGCTCAAAAAACCCCATCTCGAATACTTTAAAATGTTTTTTGCCGACACTGCTCTCAGTGGGGCGTTCTCTGCGACAAAATGCGGCCTTGATTTTTTCGGCGCGGACCATGTCCTGTTCGCATCTGACAGCCCTTTTGATCCAGAGAATGGGCTGGCATATATCCGGGAGACCATCAAGATACTAGAGGCCCTCCCCATTTCCGACACGGAACGGCGGGAGATTTTTGAGGGAAACGCTAAAAGACTTCTCCGATTATAGAAGACTAGCAGGAAGTTGTGTGGATGAGTTGTCAGGTTGTGCTTTTTGCCTTTTCCACCAAAACCATGTGGTCCACGAGGGTGTGGTTGAATGCGTTGAGCTCTTAGATTGGTGAGCGAACTAGGCCGCGCCACTGGCGTCAAAGTTAGCCAGTGGGAGAACGAGAAGTCATGGAATAAGATCAGGACAAAGTAGATGAATGCACATTGGCCTTGCTTTATTTCGTGATGCACGACGAGGACGAGCATGGAGCCAGAGCTTGGAAAGGATTTGATTGGGATACGATGGGTCGTCTGTATAATAAAGGGTTCATCGGAAACCCTGTCAGCAAAGGAAAATCGATTATTGTGACGCCAGAGGGATGCAAGAAGGCAAGGAAACTTTTTGAGAAGTACTTTGCAAAAGGTGGTAGATAAAGGGTATAGGGTTAGCCCTTGATATGTGTCACATGTTCTTTCCGAGGGCTGAGTGAAAGCCTTCGTGGCTGTCACTGATATTGACCAGGTCGCTTATCTCGTATGATAAACTTGCTGCTCCGGCGTAACCGGTCATTTATACCTTCCACCAACGTGCGTTTGTGAGGAAGATTGGGTGTGTAAGACCCCCGACCCTCTTTGCACCACAAGTTCACGTCATTGCAATCTTGACTATTGTTCCGCTATGATAGTATTTAGAACCTATATGGATATTCATGTTTGTCTTGCTCAACTGAAAATATTCGGAATGAGACACAATAACGCTATAAGAATGGAGAAGAAAATGTTGAGGACCTATCTCATCATCGCCTTTGCGCTCTTGGGCCTGGTTTTGGAGGGCTGCACGGCCATGGAAAAGCTGGACGGCAGTACAGAAGAAGAATTAAAACTCTTCAGGATGAACAAGAAGCAGATATGGAACGAGTTGCAACGATGTAGAAATGAGAATCGAAAGCTACAAAACCAAGTTAGTCGTGTGACACAGGAGAGCCAAAGGACTACAGACCTGCAGCAGCAGATAAGAGAGCTGGAGAACGAGAACAAGAGACTGACAAGTGAAAAGACAGAACTCGAGGACAAGTTGCTCGCGCTTCAAGTTAAAGAGCGAGAGCCCGAAAGGGGGTTACCCGGGCGCGAGCAGAAAAAAGAGGTCCACAAACTGAAGATCAAGGTACTCAGCGGCGATGGAAAGATAAGCTCCGCCAAACAGATGGCAGAGAAACTGACAAAGATGGGTTATCGGGTGAGGTCCGTAGATT
>Ga0209427_10010903_pt1 | contig 10038 bp, 7 predicted proteins | sample DeeMarSWOR136_30_FD_187465 | JGI IMG/M metagenome (GOLD analysis project Ga0209427, IMG submission 187465) | Marine sediment microbial communities from White Oak River estuary, North Carolina - WOR-1-36_30 (SPAdes) (version 2) | ecosystem: Environmental > Aquatic > Marine > Intertidal zone >...
CCCATGTTAGAATATTTAAGATATACAGAATTTGAGAGCGAAAATAATACAAATGGAAAAGGTATAGGGAATCCTATCGATGCTGAACCTAAAAAACAAATCCCAAAAGAAATTATAAGTGCCCAAAAATAATTAGAACCTTGCGTGATTACTATTAGATTTTGTCTTGATGTTATAATCAAATTTTGAAAATCGGGTATATAAAGAAAAAGGAATAAATAAACCCAACTTTATTAATCTTGAAAGTGCTATAGAAAATGGTTTTCTGAAAAAACCAGCATTTGCTTACTGCCTTTATATTAGCTATTATTTAACAAAAATTTTAGGTATTCCGGAAAAATTGATTAGGTTTAGACAGCATTCGATTAATGAGCGTGCTCATTATGCTGATGATGCATGGGATTTAGAAGTAAAATCAACTCAATTTGGGTGGATTGAAGTATGTGGAATACATGATAGAACTGACTATGATTTAAGAAGACATGCTGAATATTCAAATCAAAATTTTGAAATTGTTATGGATCCAAATACTAATATTAAAGAAATACCCCAAATTCTAGAAATTGCATTCGGGATTGATAGGATTATATATACTCTTATTGAAAGTTCTTTTAAGGTTGAAGAAGGAAGAATTATTCTAAAATTACAATCAAATTTATCTCCCAATACTGTAGCTGTATTTCCACTTGTGAGAAATAAGGAAAATATTATGAATTTATCACTTAAAGTGCATAGAACTTTATTAAAAAATAGAATAAATTCTTTCTTTGATTCAGCAGGTTCTATTGGTAAAAGATATAGGAGACAAGATGAGTTAGGAACTCCATTTTGTATTACGATTGATTATGAGTCTTTAGATGATAATACTGTTACAATAAGAGAACGTGATTCTATGAATCAAACAAGAGTAAATATTGCAACTATTTCTGAACTTATCAAAAAGAAACAATTAAATTAATTTCTTACATTTTTGCTAAATATTCAGATCTTTTAGCAACCTTCTGAAAAAATTTTAAAGATAAGGATTTTTTAAAAATATAATTTAAAAATACAGTAAAAATTTATTCATAGCTTTATAAAAGATATAATGTATGGTTTTAGCTTATATAATAAAAAATTGAAATTTTTTATAATATTTACCTTTATTGGGATGCTTTTTCTTATTTCTCTATCAAATAATAATACTTTTCTAAAATCAGATTTAAATGAACCAACTAAAAACGAAAATTTACCCTATATTGACGCGAATAAACCTAAAATTGCAATAGACACATCAATGCTTATAGATCCTTTTACAATGAACTTTGAATCTTTAAGAAACTTTGTAATAACGAATTATAAAACAGACCTAAACTTTGATGCCTTTACTTTTTTCAGATATGGTAATGAGAATGGTACTATTACAGATGATACTATTTATTCTGAAGATAACCTTTTTATTTATAGTTCATTGCTAAAAGAACAAATAACTCCTACAGAGACATTTGAGATTTATCTAGACTTAAAAGCAACTCCATTATGGCTAGGAGAAGATTATTCTCCCTATAGTTATGGATTTGTAGAGTCTATTGATAATTCTACAGGGGAAATAAAGAATAGTACAAGATTTTTAACAGATAATTTACTCCCAATTTTCCTATTGATAGAAAATACTGGCAATAAAATTGATGATAATTTAGTGAATGGACAAAAACCAATTGATGAAGTAAATGAAATGTTTTCCCTCATAAATTCCACGACTTTCTGGGATAATATTAATTATGGATTTATTCATTACAATGGATCTAGTGAAAAATATATTGAAAGCAATTTTAATGCAATTTTAGCAAATCTACTTATACATCGTACTTATAGCATCTTAAACTTAAATAATCAAATAAAACTTAGAGCTTACGAGTTAGCAAATCAAACAATGGAGAAACTTCTTTTAAATACATGGGACCAATTTGGGAAAAAGCTATTTATACACACTACAAATTTAGATTGGAGTCTTGGTGATCTAAATTATCATTTACGAGATAATGCATTAGGGATAATAGCATTACTTGAATTTTGGATTGCGAGTGGATTAGGAGATAAAACAGAATCAGAGTATTTAAGAAATGCTATTTCAATATATAATGCTTTAGATTTCAAATTTTATGTAAATGATAAGGGTTATATGAATATAAGAGATCCTACTTTAACAATCTTTGAAGATGAGAGTATCAATCTCGAAAATAATGCATTAATGATGAGCGCGTGTTTAAAATTGTTTGAATCGACAGGTAATATCACGTATTATAATAGAGCTATTAATCTCTCAAAATCGTTTGAAAACAATTTCTATGATATAAACGTTAATGCATACAATTTCTCTCTTGCTAATGATCCCAATAATGGTACTAAAAATCTTCAATCTAATTTGAAGTTATGTGCATCATATTTAGAAGCATTTGAAATTTATAGTAATACTTTTCTAAAAGCAGAATATAATAATTCACAAGAAGTCCCAGATTTCACATTTAATCAAGATGTTATGAATCTCACATCTATATATCTTTTTGAAAAAGCTAATAGGTATTATGATCTTGAATCTAAACAATATATTCCCTTTACCATTAATTATAGTATTGCAAATGCAGATATTAATTATGTCTTTAAATTCCCAAATGGAACATTTCTTCATCTATTTAATAGGAAAATTAATATCACAACTTCTTCTGATACTCTCCTTTACACAATAAATGATACTCTACCAATAGGAGAAGATTATTCAGTTTATATATGGGCAAATACTTCATACTTTAAAATGGCAGAAAGTTTGAAATATTTTACGGTTTCCTCTGGGTTAATTAACAAAAGTATTGAGGGTATAGTAAACATTTTAAATCAAGGTCCAATTATAAACATTTCGCTATACATAAATTACGCTCGACAAGATAATTTAACTTTAACAGCATCTTTAGAAGGAGATGATATAATAAAATTCCCCTCGCAAGAAATAAATTTCATTGGTGGTGTTGAAGAAGATTATAAGATAGAATTTGATCTAGCAGCAAAATTAGGTACACAATCGGGATTTAGCGAAATATTCTTTAGGATTAAAAAAGGAAATATTATATATTTAGAGATAAGGCGAATAATTCGAATAGGTTTCTCATTTAATTATAGCAATTTAATTTATCAAAATAAAATCGTTTTTGGTGATTCTATTTATGTGTCCCTCAATCTTATTAATTATTTACCGAATACACCACAAACTGTAAATATAAGCTTTACAGGTTTAGGCTCTGACTCAATTGAATCCATTAATGTAAAAGAAACCCTAGAAGCAAAGGAAACTAAAACTGTTTTATATAACTTGAAGTCCTCTGAAACCTTTGTGAATGACACACTAAGAATAGAAATGAATATATTAATAAATAAAACAATATATTATTCTAAAGTTTTAGCTGTTAGTTCATTACCAAAATATGAAATTATCAATGCTAAGTTTCCTGAACAAGTTGCTCAAGGAGTACCAGCTTATTTTATAATTATTATTGAAAATAATCAGGAAAAATCTGAAAATTTTTCATTATTCATTAACGGCAAGCCAGTTAATACTAATTTGGACGAGTTAATTTCTGGAGAGAATAGAATTGTAAAGAAAATAATACCTACAATTAATCCTTATGAATTTGGTACTAAAAAATATCAACTTGTCTTAAAAAATAGTCATGATGAGGAAATTGCCTCATTTTACTTTGAAATTGTTCTAAATTTATCTTCATTTAATTTAATTATTTTTTATGTTCTACCTATTATTATACCAATAGGAATTATTCTATTCTTTACAAATAAGAAAATAAAACATCAAAAATTAAGAAGATGAAATAGGAATGAAATATCGACGCTTTTATAACAATAGAATTTTAACTTTATCAATATTAGTGATTAGCTTTTTTTGTGTAATTATAACATTAAATAGACCATCTCAAGATATTTCCTTTTCTACAAATGATTTTAATAAAGATTTGGTACAACCCAGAATTTCTTATACACCGATTAGTTTAAATAATTCAAATATAGAGGTAAATGATTCATTTGTTTTTCGTTTATTTGAATCTGTGAACATTACAATCAACACTAGCGGATTTAATGATGTTGAGTATGTAACTCTTCAGACAGTCTTTAGCAATGGAACAGTTAGTTATTATAACATGAGTAAACATCCAATTCATATTAACAATTATAGCTATATCTTCAAACCAAGTTACAATGCACCTTTAGGAAAACAAAATATAAGCTTCTTAATTTACAATGTTTCAAATACACTCCTTAATACACATACTACATATACAGATTTTCAGATAGTCTCCAATTATATGGCTAACTTTGATAGTACTAGATATTTCATAGGAGACACTTTATCAGCCAACTTTGTTATTTATAATTTCAGTGATTATGAATTTAATTGGGATCTTACAGTGGTTGATAGCGTAAAAGAATCTGAACAAAATAATCTGACTAATTTAGGAGAAAATCTTTACCAATCCTCTTTTATAATCGATAATGAAACTTTTTCACAGGTAAACAAACTCTATTATATCAAGGCTAATTTTACTAATAGTACAGGTGAGAAAAAATGGGCAGCTTATTTTCCATTCGAAATATCCAATAAAAGGCCTCAAATCATATCTTCTTCTGTAAACTTTTCTTTAACTGAAATTTTTAGAACTGAGAATTGTACTATTACTCTAAATGCCACCGATAATGAAAGTAATTCTGACGATTTAAAAATTGAAATGATTATTACGGATTCTGAAGGAGCAAAATTACCAAAAATACAAATACCTCATATAACAAACAATATTTTTAAAGAATCATTTTGGATTGAATCATTTAGGCCAAAAGGAATTTACAGATTTAATATTACAGCAACAGATCCGGATGGAGGTGTGGATTGGTATTCAGATACTCTCAAAATTAAAAACAATCCTCCAGAAATACATTCTTATCGAATAAATAAAATGTCAATGAATGAGAGTATATCTATATTATATGGGAGAGATTTAGTGTTCACATTTAATGTATCTGATGTAGAAGGTATTAGTTATATTGAAGTTAAACTCATAAATGAACGCGATGAATGGTTCAACATCACAAGTGAATATAAAGGTCAAGATACGAAAATTACTATAAGAACTGTGGATTTATTGACTGGGACTTGGTTTGTATATATTTATGTTATTGATACTGATGGCATAATAACGAGTCTTACTGATGATTATAATTTAGCTCCTCAAGGAATAAGGATAATTCCGGATGTATTAAGTACATACATACCTTGGATTACTTTCTTTAGTGGGTTAGTTATTGGAATTCTTGCAGCAATTGGTATTGCATATAAAGCTTTTAAATCAAAATTTAAAAAACTTCAGAATGTTACTCCTAAAAGGACTCAAATTGCTGATAAAAAAGGTAAAGCTGATAAAGAAATAGAATCAAAAGTATCGAAAGATAAAGAAGAGCAAAAAGAAGAAGAAGATTTAGAAGTTAAAAAAGAAACAGATGTTAAAATAGCTCATAAAAGAAAAATTAAAAGAAAATTATAAAAGAAAATAATTTATTTTAATACTTTCAATAAATAGATCTTACGAACATTTAACTTAAAACATCAAAAAGCTTATACTGAAATTTGCCCAAATTCCCTCCATAATTACCAGCAGATATACGACTTATACCTGAAACTTTAACAGCTGCTTCAATTCCTAATTTCATTGCTTTTTTTATAATATCTTCAGTCGCACCATCAAAAATGATTTCGTAAACGCAATTTTCTCCTTCTCTTAACTGAGAATTTTGAATTTTATTTCTTAAAGTAGGACATAATGGATCATTGGTTGAGGCATTTAAAAACTTGTATTTTGATCCAACTTTTGAACCAGAACGTACAATTCCACCTGGAAATGGAGTAATTAAGTTAGGAATATCTTTTACTGCATCTACTGCCTTTTGAGCTGCTTCCAGAGCTGATTCTTGATCTTTACCAATTATTAAAAAGTTACCTCCTGCAATACCCTTCCCAACTGTAGCTGTGCTTTGAACAACAAATTCTCCTTCCATTACAGGAATTGACCATGCCTCAAATGGAAATTTGCTTTGAATTTTTTGTTCAAAACCATCACCAAAAAATTTAAGATTTGCTCCTAACTTAATTTCAAATGTTTTTTCAGGTTCTAAGGAGATGTCTAATCCATTAAAACAAGCAGTTGTAGGACAAGTAAAGACGCATTGTCCTATACGATTCATTACTACATTACTCATTTCTTCTTTTTTATTCTTGAAGAACATAAGAAATACTCCCGGGCGATTATCTGGGGTTTCATCTGGTGAAACATAAATATCAATTCCTGCTTCTGCATCACAATGGATAGTTGAGGTTCCATAACCAGTTGTAACTTGACCAGCTATCTTAAGCCACCTTTCATTTTGGGCAGTTACCAAAATTCTACTGAAAACAGCTCCAAAAGCTTCACAAAAAGTATCTTCAATCTCTACACCATTTAATTCCATTTTAACCATAACTTTATATTTATATTGAGTTTTATTCAATTTTTTTAATAAATTGTATTAACTAATAGCGTTCTATTTTATATAAAATTATAAAAAAAAAATAAAAACTTTGTAAAATTGCTATGTAATATATTTTTATTTTAAAAAATGATATTATAAGAAAAGTTGTATAATATGAGTGAAGAAGGTAAAATTCTTAAAATTGGTATTCTCAAAAATGGAACTATTGGATCTTCCTTATTACTTTCTTTTTTAATGGATGAAAGAGCAGAATCTACTAGAATCAATGTTAGAGAAGTGACCTCAGGTGCTAAAATGCATCCAGCAGATCATTGTATTGAAACTATGAAAACCTTACTTGAATTTAGGCCTGAATTAATAATTATGTCGAGTCCTAATGCTGCTTTACCAGGACCTAAAGCTGCTCGAGAAATGGCTGGAAGTATTCCAACGATTGTGATCTCAGATGCTCCCGCTAAAAAGGCTTTGGACGAAATTAAAGAAAAACGTATGGGTTATATTTTAGTAAATTGCGACAGTATGATTGGAGCAAGAAGACCATTTCTTGATCCTACAGAAATGAGCATCTTTAATTCAGATTTACTCAAAGTTCTAGCCATTACTGGCGCACTTCAAGTGATTGCACAAGAATTAAATAAAGTTATTATGGATATGTTAGAAGGGAAATCGCCTAACTTACCGCAGATCATTGTTGATGCAAATATTGCTACAGAAGCAGCAAAATTTTCAAATCCATATGCCCAAGCTAAAGCTATAGCTGCTTTTGAATTAGCTGCTTCAGTATCTAGGGTCACGGGAAAAGCTTGTTTTCAGTTAAAAGAGAAATCTGAATATATGCCTTTACTCGCAGCGGCTCATGAAATGATGAGAACCGCAGCATTAATGTGTGATGAAGCAAGAGAAATTGAAAAATCAAATAACACAGTAATAAGAAGACCGCATCACGCAAAACAGCATATATTAACCAAAATAGGTTTGTTTGATAAAGAGCAATAAAGTTCTAAGAAAGTGAAAATTAAATATAACCAAAATATTTTTTATTTCAAATTTTTCAAATCTATTTAAAATTCAGATGATTTTAAGAATTCTTTTAAATTTTCAAAAATTTCTCCAGCAAGTATATTCATAACATTGGAAAATACCTCAGGGCGTTTATTCTTTGTAACTGCCATTAAAACTGCCCCATTGCTAACTTCTTTTACCAGAATCCAACAATTGTCTGATTCATAAACAACGGTAGATAAGGATAATGGAGAGAGATTGGATATATTTTGGAGTTCCATGATTTGTTGATAAATACTATATATATTAGAATCTAAAGTCCCAATTTCAAATTTCATAAACTTCAAGGGCTTTAAATCAAATTTCCCGAATGTAGAAGAAATCAATAAACCATCAGGTTGATTAAACAAAAGATATTCTGATAATGTATTAACTTTTAATTCATCTAATAAATGCCGAATTTTTCCTAACCGTTGCATTGATAATGTGTTTTTTTGAATTTCATAATCTAAGATTTCAATTAGTCTATGTTGTGCACTCCCCTCCTTCACTGATACTGGAGTAAATGTAAGTTTTGACATTAAGCCATCATTTAAATCCTTTGTTAATACCTCATAATACTCATCTTCTTTTGACTCTTGTAGATCTATTTTATTTAATAATACATATACGTGATCACAATCGGGAGAATATTCAAATAAGAATTTTAAAAATTTCTCAAATACTTCTCTAACTTCTGGTTCAACAACGGCTGAGTCAACCATGAAAACTGCTGTGGTAGCTTCTGAAAATATTAATTCACGCGAACTTTCTGAGAAATAACGCTCCATATAACGTTCTTGTCCTCCCAGATCCCATATATTAAGCTCCATAATTCCTCTAAAAATAAAATTCTCTCGAGACACGCCTTTAGTCGGTTTTAGATTCAAAACCTTCATAAAGTTATAACCTAAACATGTTGTTCTCATTAAACTAGTCTTTCCCGCTCCAGCTGGACCGAATAGAAGGATTTTCATTATGATTTTGAATTTATATTTTAAATTTATCTTTATCTTCCAATATATTTTTTATACTTTAATTTTTATTTAATTTTTTCTAATTCTTAAAAGGATTAAATATCATTTTTAATTTTACAATACTAAATGATATTCTAATTATAAATATATGAAATGAATTAAAATGGATCTAAAAGATTATATAAGGAACGTGCCTAATTTCCCTGTTGAGGGAATCCAATTTAAAGATATTACTACATTAGCGAAAATTCATGCAGCTTTTAAAGAGTCATGTGACAGGATTATTAATCATTATAGAGATAAGGGAATAAATAAAGTAGCTGCAATCGAAGCCCGTGGTTATGTATGGGGAGGAGTTATAGCCTATCAATTAGGTGCTGGATTTATCTTAATAAGAAAGCCAGGTAAATTACCATATAAAACAATTACTGAGACTTATGAACTTGAATATGGTACTGATACAATTGAAATGCATATCGATGCAATTGAAGAGGGAGATAAAGTCCTATTATTTGATGATTTATTAGCTACGGGAGGAACTGCTAAAGCAGCTGTTGAATTAATTGAAAAAGCAGGTGGGATTGTTGTAGGAGTTGCTTTTGTTATTGAACTTACTGGAAATCTGCATGGAAGAGATAAATTAGAAGGATATGATCTTCTTTCCTTAGTAAAGATTCCAGTTGAAGAATGAATAAATTTTTTTGAAAAAAAAATACTTTTTTTATATCCTTTCTAATTCAGGAGGGATATAACCGAACGTATTATAAAATCTCTTTCTTACTTGGGTTAAATTAAAAACCTGAGTTTGTGCTCCATTAGTTTCTACTACGAACGAACCTACAATAGATCCTAATCGACAAGAATCTAATAATGTCATATTTAGTATTAAGCCGGTTAATATCCCCGCACGATATCCATCTCCTGCTCCTGTAGTATCTCGAATCTTCTTAGGAGATGCAATTGGGATATTTGTTTTAAAAATAATTCCATCTTTATTTTTATAGATCAATTCTGACCCATCTGAACCCTTTGTTACAATAATAGCATTAACATAATCAAGGATCGCATCTTCAATTAACTCAGACTTTTGTTTTATTTGTTCTATTTCATAACTATTGCCAATTAAGATCTGTGACTTTTTCAAAATGTTTATCAAATCGTCTTTTTGAAAAAGTGGCGTGACTTGACCTGGATCGAATATAACTGGAATTTCTAAATCATGTAATTGATGGGCAAAATTACTCATTGCTTCTACACTCTGTGTAGAATTAATTGCGTATACAAATTCCTCTGGATTTGATATTTTTCTTCTTAAGTCAACCTCTTTGTTTTTATCTAAAGCGCCTCCGTGGAAAATAATCATTTGATTAGCTTTAATATCATTTACTATATAGCAAGCTGATGTAAAGAGATCATTATGTACATCAACCAATAGTTCTATATTTTTAAATTGAATTAT
>Ga0209427_10010904_pt1 | contig 10038 bp, 7 predicted proteins | sample DeeMarSWOR136_30_FD_187465 | JGI IMG/M metagenome (GOLD analysis project Ga0209427, IMG submission 187465) | Marine sediment microbial communities from White Oak River estuary, North Carolina - WOR-1-36_30 (SPAdes) (version 2) | ecosystem: Environmental > Aquatic > Marine > Intertidal zone >...
CACAGTCTGTTCCACCAGCGCCCAACTGCTTGTATTGGCATTGGCGTAAACAGAATCGCCGTTCAGCCAAATCTTGATTCCATCATCGCTCCCAAAACGAAGATACGCTGCCATCGCTGAATCTGCGATTATCCGTGTGAACGCATAGGTGATACAATTCGATGCACTACCCCCAAAATACGTTTGCAGATCCATATACTCATCAACATCAGTGAAAGCTGTCCAAACCTCTCCTCCCGTAGTGTCCCCCTCCACTGGCGAAACTATTTCTTCCACACCTCCCAAATAGTCATAATTGATGTCGGCTCCATACTCATCATGGAACCCGTTGATGAGCCAGATCCGGTTGCATCGACCTTGATAGAAGCCGACAGCATAACCAGGATCAGGGTCGTCGCGTCGTGGCTTGGCAAAATTGTACACCACGTCTTCGATACTAGGACCGTTCACGGTGATATAATCAAGATCATAGATGCCAAAACCCTTATTCTGTGCCCAATGAAGATGATCGATGTCCCACGGATTAAACCCCATTGCCGCTGCCGACACTGCATCCACTGCGACAAGGTCCTTGCTGGCCAACACGACATTCCTCTTGATGGCGCCAGGACCAGCCGGTCCGTCTCCCTGTATGCCCCAGAAGCATTCCACCATGGCAAAATCAGCTGGGTGATAGGAAACGAGATCACAAATGGTCCGGTCCAATGGGCCATGGGGTAGACCGCCGTGGTCCCAGGATCCTCCATACTGACCTGTGTTATAGTAGCTCGCGGGTGAGATTCCAATGTACAGCTTATTGGTTAGCGTAAGACGTGCCCAAGTATGGGTCTTCATCGGGGCTATCGCGATGAGCTTATCACAATTCAGGATGGCATCGGGAATCGTATAGGCATCTTGGGAAAGTCCTCCCCCAGGCACTGGAACGTCCTCTGTATAGGGAGGATAGTCGAGATCGACGTAATCAATAGTCACCGAAGGATTGAGTGTATCCAAATCGGTAATCATCCCTTCGTAGGACAGGGAGTCGTAGTGCGGCCAAACAACCTGCCATCCACCATCTTCTGTCCTCCACTGCTTACCTTCTGCAACAGTAATGCGGCTCGCCTCTCCTTGGTCTATCAGTTGCTCTATTATGCTTTTGACCACCCTTAGGTCAGTTGCTACACCAAGTGACCATCCGGACTGTCCATAGTACCGCAGGATGTTAGGCTTAATGATCACCCAATCACCTGACTCAATGATCTCTGCAAAGCCTCCCGCTCTTTGAACTGCCAAACGGGTTATGGAATCTACCTGTTCATAGGTCAGGGTTTGGTCGAGATCCGCTTGCAGAACACCCAGCTCTGGATCGGTAGACTGACAAATGCCCACCACCGAATTTTGTTTGGGTACAGTTGGTTCAATTGGATCCAGAAGAGTCGAATGAACCTTCTTCTTAGAGCCTTCACCGACCCACCCTACCTCAGCTCCTCCGTATAGGGCTATGCCACCGCGCTTCTGGGCTACACTGGTCGTGATGTCCCAGAGCACAACTACTACAAGCCCTATAAGCAAAATGCCCCATACAGACCTACCGAATTTCCTTCTTGCACCTACACTCATGATCTCCTCCTCATTGTTTTCCCAATTACCAAAGGCTGTATAACACTCCAAAGACAAATGCTCCTAATAGTGTGATCCCAAGGTACGATAGAAAGACCCCCTTTCTCACAGCGGCCTTCAGGGCCAGCAAGGTCGATAGCTTTGTGGCTGGACCGGAGATGAAGAAAGCGAGAACCGCTCCCTTGTCCATCCCCAGTTCCTGGAGTACGTGCATCACCGGTATGGTTCCTCCTCCACACGCGTAAAGTGGAACTCCGGCCGCGACAGCAACAAGTACTGAGAGTGAACGGCCAGCTCCTAAGGTTCTTATTATCCAACTCGCTGGAACCAATTCCTTCACTGCCGCTGCTATTATTATGGCAAGTAGGAAGAATTTGCCCGCAAATCTGGTGATTCTATACAGCTGTTTGAAGAATTCACCGACCCGGCACGCGAACCCAGCGCCAAGGACCTCCGCAAAATCCATGACTCCCACGAAGCTACCACCATTGCAGATGAATTGACTCAGATATTTACGGGAAATCAACAGTTCAGCAAGAAGACCCGCTGTGACTCCCAGAACGAGGGCAGCTATGGCCCTTGCCAGTGCCATCTCGTAGCCAAAGGCTCCTGCTGTAAGTGAGAACAGAATGGGGTTCATAAGAGGAGAGGAAACGAGAAAAGCCACGAGAGGAGGGCCAGGTACTCCCACCGCCGACAAACCCACTATTAGCGGAATCACTACACAGGTTCCTACGGGACAGATGATACCCAGAAGAGCAGCCCCGAAAATCGAGCACCTACCAGTTCTTTGAAAAAACCTTACAATCTGCGATTTTCGCACAAAGACCGACACACAGGCTGACAGCACCAGCCCTCCCGCCAGGAAATACCACAATTGCGTGAAGAGGTCCCAGGCTGAATCCGTGACGGCCTGAGTATAAGTCCCCTGAAACCAATAATGGATTTTCGAAAAAATGAACCAGACAGGTCTCTCAAAATACTCCACTGAATGAACGCTCCCCAAGTTGTCTTTTTGCGATTCGGCGTGAGTAAATGCAAGTTTTGTACCACGAAGTGGCTATGCCGCTCGGAGAGAATCCTCCTACTAACCAGTCAATCAAGAACTTCGGTTCCCCGATGATAGAACGAATTCCCCCAAGATGCTGCCCATTGTCTCAGTCTGACAATTTTGTGGTAAGATCCGTTCTATGGAAGAATTGTCAGTGCATTTAAGTCTCTGTAGGATAACATCTTACAGATATTACCTTCTTGATCGACCCACTCCACAATTTTGTAGGATAAATACCAGAATCCATTTTGAAATCACCTGCATATCGCATCGTACACACCACGGTGGGGAGGTGGACAGTAGAGCGATTCACTGCACTCTTCTCTGGCGGAGATGTGTAGGAATCGAACCTACCCTTCCGAAAAATCGAAAACACTGGATTTGAAGTCCAGGAGGCACACCAGCACCTATCCACCTCCACCGATTATTCTATAGTCTCCAACCCTTTTGGTCACTCCTTGGCTGTCAAGATATTCGGCCAGAGGTACAGCAAATCTCCTTGATGTGCGCAGCACATCTTTGATCTCACCTATCACAATTTTCCCATTTTCTTGGATGAATTTGACGATGAGGTCTCGAGCCTGATTGACCCTGTCCTTATGGAGCACGATATCTTCCGTGAGCTTGACCAATATGCCGCTCCGCACGAGCGCATAGAGAATCTCACTATCGTATTTTCTTGAGAGTTTCTTGGTCGATGGAGAATTGAAACCAGCCGAATAAAGCAGGCGCTCCAGTTCTTCTTGCTGTCTCTTCTGCCAAACTGTCAACGTCTGCTGAGCATCCTTCAGCTTCACTCCCCCTTTCATTATTTCTACGTCCGGAATCTCAGTAATTATGGCGTCAAGAACCTCTCCCTCCACTTCTGCGCTCTGCCTTAGCGACTCTTTAGACATGACAACCTTGAGGGGATTCCTCCTGTAAAATTCCTTCAATATAGCAAGACATTTCTGCTTCAATCTCTCAAGCTCCTCAGACAGAACGAAATACTCACCTATCTTTCTTACTTGGTCTGAATCAATGAGCGGATTAATATTCTCAGTTACGACCTTCTTCGCGAGACTAAGGTTTTTCTCCAAGTCCCTTAGCTTTCGCGGCCTCAATTTCAGCGTCGAAACTAAGATCTGCCTGATATCGCCTTCTGAACGAACCTTAAGAGATTCCAATATATCTGCCTTGTGACCGTGTTTCTCAGGATTGAAGTCCAGGACTGTGCCGCCACCGAGTAGCCGAGAAGGAGAATAATCTCGAAATACAAAACGATCGCCAAGGGACGCTATTAGTTCTTTCTCCAATCTAATCTGACAAAATCCAGTTTCTCCCGGCTCAATTTGATTCCTACCTAAGACCACAATTCTTCCTAACGTCTCAGAACTCCCAATGTATACTCTCACCCTTGCCCAACTCCTCAGACGTGTATCAGGTAATACCTCCACTGCTACATCTAACAGATAAGTCGGTAAAAAACCATCTTCTACAGAAATCACGTTCCCCCGCATCACCTGATTCTTACGAACCCTGCTAAGGTTCATTCCGACTCTAGTTGGAGTCACTGCTTCTTCTCTTAGTTCGCTGAAGATCTGTATCTGTCTTATTCTACTCTTTAAGCATTGAGGATACACCATAATCTCCTGTCCTCTGACCACTTTCCCTGCTACAAGACTTCCTGTGACCACGGTCCCCGTACCTTTCATAGTGAACACTCGGTCGATGTGTACTCGCAATGTCGCTTCCGGATTCCTGGCGGGAATATCAATGATCATCTCGTCAAGCAACGCTTTGAGCTCTTCAATACCTGACAGCGTCACCGAGGAAGCTCTAACGACCGGAGATTTTTCAAGATAAGTTCCTCGAATAAGTCTGTAAACATCTTCAACTGTGGTTTCAGTTGATAGTTGGGATGCCAAGTCAACCTTGCTTATCACTATTACCATTTGAGGTATCTTCAACAACCTCAGTATATGAAAATGTTCGACTGTTTGAGGCATTACGCCTTCATCAGCAGCAACCACAAGTATCGCCAGATCGATACCTCCCACACCTGCCAGCATATTCTTGATAAAGTGTATGTGTCCAGGTGTATCGATTATCCCATTCCTTCCGGATTTCTGCAGATCTAGGGGCGCGAATCCCAGGTCAATGGTCAGTCCCCGCCTTTTCTCCTCCTCAAGTCTATCTGTATCTACCTTGGTCAGGGCTTTCACCAATTCCGTCTTGCCATGATCCACATGACCAGCAGTCGCAACTATTGCACTCATGCAGTAATCCCCCGGTTCACCCGTTCATTTCAATATTCCGCTTCTGTATTTTGTAAGTCAACATCCGCTCTGTTATACCGAGCAGCCGAGCAGCCTTTGCTTTCACATAATTCGTCTTCTTCAATGCTCTGTAGATCATCCTCTTTTCGACGCTCTCCACTGCCTCTGGAAGTGAAATCTCTCCGACTTCTCTGTTGATGATAACTCGCCTCCGGTCCTTGAGAGCACCTCTGATGCCGAGTGAAAGGTCTTCGGGTTTGATGATATCACTGTCGCACAGGCAGATCGTCCTCCAGATCTGATACTCCAACTCTCTGACGTTGCCGGGCCATCTGTATTGCTCAAAAATCCTCATAGTCTCATCACTCACTGAGATTCCCTCTCGTCCACAGGTCTTCCCATATTTCTTGAGGAAGTAATCGGTAAGCAACGGAATGTCTTCCCCACGACATCTCAGTGGGGGCAGGAATATGTTAATCACGTTGAGCCGATAGTAGAGGTCTTCCCGAAACAAGTTCTCCTTTACAGCCACTTCCAGATTCTTGTTAGTCGCAGCAATGAGCCGAGCAGTGATCTTCTGACTGTGGTTGCCTCCTACTTTCTCGAATTCCCGCTCCTGTAGCGCGCGCAGCAGTTTCGCCTGCAAGGCTGGGACTATATCTGCGACTTCATCCAGGAAGATTGTTCCCTTCCCTGCCCGTTCAAACCTGCCTTTGTTCGTCTGATACGCACCCGTAAACGCTCCCCTCTCGTGACCGAATAATTCACTTTCGAGCAATGTTGGAGCCAGGGCCCCACAGCTCACTGCGATAAAAGGATGATTGCGACGAAAGGACTCGAAGTGGAGACGCCGGGCGACCAATTCCTTGCCGGTGCCGTGTTCGCCACATATCAAGACTGCGCATTCAGCATCTGCGACCTTCTTAACCGTGGCGAAGACTTTCAGCATAGCTGGATTCCTTCCAACCATATGACCATAACGATCAGGTTCAATATGTGCGCTTTTCTGCACACGGACCTGCTGAAGTCTTTCAATCAGCACATCCCTATCCAATGGACAAGCCAGCCGTTCACAGACAGCCGTGTCACTCTCTGTGTCGCACGTATCAGGGACACCAACGGAAATGACATTGAGATCAGGGTATGCGGCCTTCAGTTCACCAACAGCCTCCAGTCTGAAGGTTGGCGAACTGAAGTGGTCCACCAAAACCGTGGAAATCTGCGACTTCTTTAATGCAGCCAGCGCCGCACTGGTACTGTTCACGGCAATCAGATTATACTGCTGCCCAATCAACCTGCGCAGATCTCTGGCCAAAGCAGTTCCTATTACGACAATATCATGCTTCATTTGTCCCCCCTCCCCTCGTCAAGCAATGTCTTAATCTCGTTCTCTTCTTAGGTGAGATCACTACGGTTAACCCGAGCAGTACGCTCGACACCACTATGATCACAGCTCCCGAAGGAACATTGAATACGTACGAAACAGCCAGTCCCAAGAGACACACGACCGCCCCGAAGAGCGCCGACAGCAAGAAGAGATTCCTGAGGCGATAGGTGAGTTGGTACGCTGCAGCAGCGGGATTGATGATCAGACTGAATATGAGTAATCCTCCGATCGTGTTCAAGTTCAAGCAAATTACGAGCCCCACTGCGAACAGCATACCATAATAGATCGGTCTCTCATGGATTCCCACCGAGGCTGCTATCTCCCTGTTGAACAGCACCGATTGAATCTCTTTGTACAACAGAACGACAAAGAGTAAGACAGCAGCGCCGACTGCAGCCATGAGAAAGATGTCTTCAGTTGAGACGGTCAGGATGTTTCCCCAGATGTATTGGAGAACGTCCGACTTCGGTCCTTCGATGAAACCCATGGACAGAAAAGCCACTCCCAAAACTGCTGCGAATATTACGCCAATGGACATATTGGGGTCCAAATTCGTGCGTTCGGCTAAGGGCCCGATCAATGATGCAGATAACAGGGCTAAGAAAATGGATGAGACTAACGGATTGAGCCCGAAAACTACTCCTACAATGGCTCCGGCAAAAGCAGCGTGAGCCATGGCAACTCCAACTAACGGTATTCGGAGCATTACCACAAAAGTCCCGACCATGCCGCAGCTCACTCCTCCTACGATGCTGGCGAGCACCGCGTTGCGCATGAATTGATAGGTGAGTAATTCCAGCATATCTCTAACCCGGGGCAAAGCTGACAGCATCTACTCTCTTCACCGGACACTCATAGAGAGAAGATAGGTTTTCCTCAGTCAATACGGCCTCTGGCTTCCCATCTGTAGTGAGACAACCATCCTTCATCAAAACTGCTCTCGAGCAGCTGGGAGGAATCCGGTCTATCAGATGAGTGACCAGTAGTATGGTCAGTTCCTCCTGTGCGTAGATTCGTCCAAGGAGCTGGGTAATATCCTTCTGAGCTGCGAGGTCGAGATTAGTCGTAGGCTCATCGAGCAGAAGCAACCCGGGCTGTTGGGCAAGGGCCCTTGCAATAGCGACTTTTTGCTGTTCCCCGCCCGAAAGATGGCCTATGGGCCTGGAGGCCAAGCTTGCCGTGCCGGTGAGCTCCATCACTTTCTCTACGACCTCCCTGTCTCTGCTCCCTGGCCTCTTCAGGATGCCCATCGTGCCATATCTCCCCATCATGACGACTTCCTCTACGGAGATGGGCAGGCGGGGATCAATGCTCACGATCTGAGGCACATATCCTATTCTCTTTCGAATAACATGGGCATTACGGTGATTCACGCTGAATCCCATGACGTTTACGAACCCAGCACTGATTTCCTGAAGCCCGTTGATCATCTTAAGCAAAGTTGTCTTTCCTGCACCATTTGGACCTATCACTGCCACAAATTCCCCTTTGTTTATCTTAAGCGATATCTCCTTCAGGACGAATTGTTTCCCATGGGATATGGATACATTCCTTAGCTCTACGGCCGGTTTCACTCCTGCTCCCTGCTGAGATGGAGAGCCTCAAGCAATTGGCTGACATTACCATTCACCGCATCAGTATAAGACCCCTTCACGGGAAAATTCGTGAGCACTACGTGGATTCTCTCCGCAGTCTTGGCAATGACTCGCCCTGTTTTCGTGTTGTCCTGAAGATTATCGACAATCAGTACGGCATTCTCTCTTCTGGCTGTCCGGACTATCTCCGCCAGTTCACGCGGCGCTGCGTCCCAGTGACTGGCAAACGTTGAGACAACTCTGAATCCAAGCCACTCCAGGAATTCTGATTGATGTTGATTGCTGATCACCGGAATGTCAGAGAATGCTTCTCTCCTCTCTTCAAGTTTTCGCTCGCTGTCCATCACACGTCTCTTGTATTCGATGGCATTGTCATGGAAAAACTCTCTTGCTTCGAAGTCCACATCCGACAGCGCCTCAACGATCCAGTCCACCGCCTCCAAGTGGACAGAAGGAATCATCCAGCTTCCTGTGACAGGTACACGTCTCACCTTCGAGTCTCTCTCGCTAATGGAGAGCACGAGGTCACCCATCCATTGTTCCCAACCGTGCATCAAGACCAATGGCGCATTCGAAGCCGCTTTCAGCTCACCGGGTTTGAGGTCGAACTGGCCCGGGCACATCCCAGCCGGAACAATGGTGATCACGTTCACTCTCTCCTTTCCCACTTCTTTCACAATCGTGCCAATCATGGAAGTACTTGCGACTACGGTGTGTCCAGATTCTGTAGACCTGCAGTGGGCTACGAACAAGAGGATGGAAGCAAGAGCATAGAAGAACATCCGCATCATCCGCTCACTTCTGAAAGACTACCCCAGCAGTAAATGAGCGGGGTGGCATACGATACCTACCCGCTTCTGAACCCGGAACATCAACATAGATTTCACACTTCTCATTGAGAACGTTCTCTGTCGCGAAGAACATTCTGAGCCCGGAAAGAAGCCGGTACGTCAATTTGCCGTTCAACACAAAGAAGTCGGGGATACGCTGTTTCTGGTTATCTTCTGCGAAATAGTCAGAGACGTACTGGCCTGTGAGAGCAAATGAATACGGGTTCGACTCATACGTGCACTTCAGGTCCAGCTTACTGCCCACTCTGCCTTTGGTGTGTTCCCCTGGGTTCAGAAAACTGTAATTCAATTGAGCATTTAGTCCCTCCATTAGTCGAGCGTCCATCCCGACTTCCACGCCTTCAAACTTGAACTCGCCGGTGTTCTGCTGCATAAATCCTGGCGGCGGATGAGGATTGGTCTCGAGCTGAATAAGATTCTCTCCCGTAATCCGGTACGTGCTGACATTCATTGTCAGATCAGCACTGAGTTGGTGACTGAGGCCGATTTCATAATTGTAGACGACCTCCGGTCTAAGATTCTCATTGGAGGAGGGAAAGATATAGAGCTCACTTATTTGCGGAGTACGAAACCCCTTGTTCACTGAAGAACGTACGGTGGTGTGTCTTCCGATATGAAAGACGGCTCCTAGCTGTGGGCAGAAGATATCGCCAGACACCTCATCATGGTGGTATCTGATGCCGCCCACTAAAATGGCTCTATTCCAAACAGACTGCTCATCGTGAAGGTAAACGCCGTATTCACTCCTGTTCCACTCACCACCTCCATCGAGAACTTGGCCACCCTGCGTCTTGTATTCGATTCCACCACTCAATTCATTCCCCGAAAACTGCTTTCGATTGAGTGCCAGAGTCATGCCCTGCGTGAAATCCTTCGAATGCCAGCCGTCGGATAGCAGATGATGGCCGTAGTTCCGATAGACCTTCAGCTCACTGCCAATACTGTTCCATCTTCCATTAAGGCTGAGATCAACTGCTGATCTCTCGTAATCGTTCCACGTTCCGGAGTCTGCTGGCTCTGGTTCCTCCTTGTAGCCTTCGAAGTACTTCCCCATGAGAATCGCCTCAATTCTTTCAGTAAGCTCAAGTCCGAGTCTTACAGTGTAATCTTCACCGTCGTAAGCGGAATTAGCCACATGACCCTGACTGCTCCTTCTGTCAGCAGTTGCGTAGAATTCGAAATGACCAAACTGTCCACCACCTCTGATTCTCTGCTGGTAGGTCTTGAAGCTGCCATACGAGAGGGTATAGTCCATTTCATGATCCGATCTAGGTTTTTTCGTAATCACGTTGAT
>Ga0209427_10010909_pt1 | contig 10037 bp, 12 predicted proteins | sample DeeMarSWOR136_30_FD_187465 | JGI IMG/M metagenome (GOLD analysis project Ga0209427, IMG submission 187465) | Marine sediment microbial communities from White Oak River estuary, North Carolina - WOR-1-36_30 (SPAdes) (version 2) | ecosystem: Environmental > Aquatic > Marine > Intertidal zone >...
GGCAAAGTGAGATATCCACTGCCTTGGCAGCTACCTTCATGGCAAAAGCGAGGCAGGTGGGGAACTCACACTCCTTGCAATTAGTTTTGGGCAATAGCTTATAGATCTCGATACCGGTCAGTGCCATTTCCAGCCCTCCTTTAGCTCAGACTTGGCTCATCAGCCTATCGATAGTTGCCTTCACCACTTCCACTGCCTTGGGATGGCGTAAAACCACAATGTCCGCCCCGCTGTTAATCAAAGGGATAACGGTGAGCTCCTCCCAGAGGAGAGAGCGCTGCTCATGATCCCCCCATGATGCTGGCACCCCTTCAGCGGCTTTAGCTTCCTTCTGCCGCCAGGCCTCCTCGCCCACGGTGCAGATCATAGGCATGGCTGTCATCGCATCCCCTTGCAGCGCCGCCAGGCGCAGCCGTTCCATCACCGAATAGCTGTATTCCAGGCCATAACCCAAAGCTCCCGTCGTCGGATCCATAAGAATCGCATCTACAGGAACGCCGATATCGCTCACCAGGATATTGAGCTGCTTAGCCAGGTTGATCTCGATGGGGGTCTTGGTGATGACCACATGGCCATCGGCAATGGCAGTGGCAGCGATGGTGCGATAGTTCTTCTCCACGCAGTCGCCCAAAGCGACTCTTTGCCCCCGGGCCACCTCCGAGGCCGCCACCAGAACCTCATTATCCTTCTCCGCTACCTCCGGCCCTAAGATGATGACCGGGAGGTCAACAGCAGAGAGCACCTTATCCACGGCCGCCTTAGCTTCAGCGGCACCGGTGTTCCCCTCCTCAGGGTGAGCGCTTCTCAGTCTCAGGGCGATGATATCAGCGCCGAACTCCGCTGCCTTCTTGGCCCATGCACCCGGGTCACGCAGCACGTCACCCCAAGCGGAAACAAGACTTGCTGTCCAGTCTGCGGGTTCCTTGTCTTGAACCTCTACAGCTACCGCTACCCTATTGGGAATAGAGCCTTCGAAGTGCAGGAAGGGCAGGGTGGTCTCGCCGCCAACGACGATGCTCTTGCGTCCCTCGCCACCCAGCCTCACTTCATGAACTTTGCCCGTCCATTTTTCCATGGGGATCTCTACTGGTGACATAATGTCTCCTTTCAACAAACAAGGGTCGAAAGAACGACCCTTGTTTATTATCTTTACGCTACTATTCCGGTCAGATCAGCGGCTCCATGGTCAGGGCGGGGTGCCCCTTCTGCTCAAGGAATGGCAGCAACTCGTCTACCGTAGTCGCAATCGTGCCATCGGCGACCATGTCCAGGAAATTGGGGATGCCGTGCTCCCGCTCAACCTTGGCGTTGATCTGATCTCCAAGCTCCTCCTTGAGATTCTTTGACATCCATACCACCCTCCTCAGCCCCCCCTCCACGGAGATGAATTTATCGCTCAGCATATAAATCTTGCCGTGACCCATCATCCCTGGATTCTGCCGACCTCCACCAACTGAGGCCATCAATGTGGTGAACTTCATGCCGGAAGGGGTGTCGCTGGGGTCCTCCCTGGAGACGACCATAACTCCGTTGGCTTCGGGGATGATGATCATAACGCACTCGCAGCAGCCGCAGGTGGTCATCGGGGCATCCATGAGGGAGTAGATGGTGAATCGTTCCACAGTCCCCTGAGAATGCTCCTGGACAAACGTATTGACCCCCTCCCATTCCCCCTTAGCTGGGTCGATGCATCGCCCCTTAGTCACTGGCTGGTTTGGTCCCGTGGGGTTGATCTCGAAGGCAGCCCTGCAATCGAGCCAGCTATAGGCACCACACAGGCCAACTCGCTCCGGATTGATGACACAAACATGGGTGGGGGCAAACGACTGGCACAGAGTGCAGCTATAAAAGGTATCCACAGCCTCATCGGTGAGCCCGGCGATGCGGGCGTTGCGCTCATGATATACCTCCCGCGCCTGCTCAATAAGCTGCGATACCTTATCTTGCTCAGTGTAAAGGGTCACTTGAACCTTATCCACAATGGCGCCAAACATATTATGGAGGTTGGTATGAATGATGTCGCCGATGTGTCTCAGCCTGAAGCCGCTGTCAAACGCCTTCTTGCTCAGGCGCAGCCAGGTGATGTCCCGCTGCCCTTGGTGCTGCAGTCCCTCAGCCTCGTTGCAGAAGTGGTGGATCTGGCGCTCCAAAACGGGCTCAAAGTCCTTCTGCATCTTGCGCCCAGCGACCTCAACCACAATCGCCAAGGGGATGTTGCTACCTGGTTCGAAGTCGTCTAAGTCCGGTCCCACTACAGTGATCTGGCCATCATCGATTTCATCCATGCCCTTCATGGTGAGCCACTCAAAACAAGGATTGCCTTTGGGGCCACCGAACTCGGCCTGCAGGTCGGCGCGGCGCACCACCTCGCCTTCAAAAGCGGGTCCAAATGCCACCGGAATCGGAACCTTGGGGATGATGATCTTGATGCCCCGGATCTCAATGCACTTCTCTACTAACCTCTCCGCCCGCTCCAGGTCATCCCTCCCCGGGATATCATCGAAGGGCATGCTGATCACGTGCTCATATTGGGTTATCCCTGTAGGCAGAATTTGAGGCACTACGGTATCACAGACAGCGGGGAAGCCATAGGTTATGGCCCCGGCACCTGTAGCCCATTTGAGGTCATCCATGGGGCCGAGGGCCAAGGCGAAGGCATAGCAGCGGAATTTGTTATAAAGCAGTATGCGGCGGAAGTCACCGGGAGCCACATTGCCGAAGCTGAAGGCAGCCCTTGCGGCATAGCCCAAGGCATAAACTGTGGACTCGGTATCGGTGCCATAGGGGACGGTGTAAGTCGCATAGCCAAGCTCAACCCCTTCTTCAAGCAATTGATCTACTATGGAGCGGCCATTGGACATGCTGGAGAGGAAGACGAGCTGCCCTTTGGACTGAAGCTCACGGACGATTTTAACCGCCACCTCATTGCTCTTGGCGGCGCCGATAACAGCGGCAAAACCGGGCATGCTGCCATCAACCATTTGGATGCCCCAGGAGCGCGTCTGCGTGTCGCTGATGGGGCCATTGAACTGGAAGCCATTGTGCACCTCGGGCTGTTCACCCTTGGCAAACTCCATTCCTTTGATCAGCTCCTCGGCGAAAATGGTGGCTACGCCGGCATCCGCTGTCTCACCGAGATATGGCAGCCAAAGATGCTCGTCGGGCACCGGTGAGAGCAACTTCTTACAGTGCTCGATAACAGGCATCATATCACCCAATTTCTCTACCTTATGCCCTAAGTAGCCATAGATGACCGGGAGATAGTAAGCTGTTCCAGCCCCCTCCTTATCAACGAAAGCGATCTGCTTATCAGGACCTAAATGCTCCAGGGCATCCTGGAGCATTTTCTCCGCTTTGTCCACAATATAGTGAGAACCCCTGATCGCTGAAGCAGCAATAAACCGAGACATACACTGCCTCCTTTAATATCTTCGGAAATCCCCGGTCATGGGGGCATCGATGGGATTGGTTTCACTCATCCTGCTGGCAAGGTCGAATGGTGGGCAGCTGGCCCACCTTGGGCTCCTCTCAGTCAGCGGCTTGACCCCGGCCTCTCTCAGGAGCTGCCGGGCTTCTTCAAGGCGGGCTCCTTCAGCATGGACGCTGATCACGACCCCGCCCAAGGAGAGGCCAGACTGATAGTAGCTCAGGGTTTCCTCAGAGACCCCCCAGAGCTCAATTAAGGCTGCCCTTGGCTCGCTCCCCCCAGTGATAGCAGCAGCCACAGCACCCTTGGCTATGACCGCGCCCATGCCAGGAAAAGAGATATCCTTGGTTACTGGGACGAGGTCGGGAGCGAATGTCTCTCCATCTCCCTTTTCCTGAATGAGGATACCAACCTCCCCTGCTTGATAACCCTCAGCCTTGAGCTTGTCTATCGCGTTTTCCGCTTGCTGTGGCTCTCGGAAGAGCTTTGTTACCGCCTTTGCCATGTAATACCCCCCCCTTTATTTGAGCCAGAAGCCTGAAATTTCCCAAATATCTACTTTATCATATAATTGTGACTACGTCAATCTATCCCCGGCTTGAACTCGGCGGCGAGCGACTTTATAATTATGATCAGCAGCCTTGGAGGATGACTTCTGGAAGCACTTGAAGTAGCCAGAAAAACTGTCGATGCCGCGTTAAGCAAGCATGCCGCTGATATTCTCCTGTTAGACCTGAGGGAGGTGTGCACTTTTACCGATTACTTTGTTTTCTGTAGCGGCGATAGCGAACGCCAAATTCAAGCTATTTGCGATGAAATAGACGAGACACTGCGCCGGGAGGGGATTTCCCCTTATCGCCGTGAGGGGAGCGTTGACTCTGGCTGGCTGCTCCTCGATTTCGGTGAGGTGATTGTCCATATCTTCGCCCCAAAGGAGCGGGAATACTACGAGCTGGAGAAGCTGTGGAGCAAAGCCACGCCTGTGATCAGGATTCTTTAACCCAGTGGTCGGTTTCACGCTCATAGCTGAGCAGTTCCCCTGCGGAGAAGAACAAGCTTATCTCATGTTCCGCACTCGCCACCGAGTCCGAGCCGTGTATTACATTCCGTGAAACCTCTAAGCCGAAATCACCTCTGATAGTCCCTGGGGCGGCTTGCGCGGGGTCGGTCTGGCCCATAGACTGGCGAGCTACTTCCACCGCGCGCGGACCCTCGAACACAGCAGCGACGACCGGGCTTGAAGTGATGAAATGCACCAGCCCGGGGAAGAAGGGCTTGCCCTGATGAACAGCGTAAAGCCTCTCGGCCAGGGCTTCATCAATTTGAAGCATCTTCAGGGCGATGATTTTGAGCCCCCGCTGCTCCAGGCGTGAGATGATCGCCCCGACAAGCCCTCTTTGCACCGCGTCCGGCTTGATGAGGATTAAGGTGCGCTCCATAGCTTGCTCCGACATTTTTGACATAAAGAATCTTCCTTCCTATCGGTATCGGCAAGGCTGTTGGAGAAGTGCATTACGCAAGCTTCGTGTGGACAATGCATCAAGCCATAAGTATGGCCTATCTCGTGAATTGCCTCTTTTATTGCTCTTAGGGAAAAGAGCTCCTTATCTTGGGCTAAACCGTAGTACTCCTGCCGCAACCGGCACAATGAGATGACTGCTCTCCCGCGCTTGATATCAGCTTGACCGAAGACGAAATTGAGTCCAGGGGCGTATAAATCGACGTCAGCAACCCCCAGCGTTTTCCCCTCTGCCGCAGACTCGTTTATGGCAGCCAGGATGAGAGGGGCGAGATACTGCCTCCTTCTTGGGTTGTAAGCGCAATCGGGCTTTTCCATCTGGGGACTGATTTCAACCACGGAGGGATAGGTTTGCTCCAGGCTTTGCTTTAGCTGAACCAGGATCTCAGGTTCGATGGCGCCGATGGGGACCAGAGTCATCCTTTCCATGTCATGATTTTAGCCAGAACAGCACTTGGTCTATCACCTGGCTCCGGTTCATCTTGGTTACCGGAACCACCTTTACCCCGGGGTGCCGCTTGATCTTATCAGCCCAGGGGTGAGGTTTAAGCATAATGGTGCCCAGAACCATTTTCCCGCTCTCGATGGCTTCCAGCACCGCTTCCCGAAAAGAGGGGGAAAACAGCTCCATTTTTCCAATCTCATCAATGACCACGACATCGCATTCCTCAATTGCCTTTCTGATGGCGGGGACAGCCACCTGTTCCAGGCCAGCGAGATCGACCCCATATTTGCTCACCCGATAAGGGCTTTGAGTATCGATATGAGCTAAGATGGCGCTTTGGCCGTCGAGGGTGACGATTTTGAATCCGTGGCGCACGCCGCCGACCCTTATCTCCTCGGTATAGAAGCCGCCCGCGCTCGCTGGTACCTGTGCCAGCACCTCCTTAAGGATGGAGGTCTTGCCACTTCCCGGCAGGCCGGTGAGCAGAAACGCTTGTTTCATTATGGCTGTTGCTCTAGTCCTTTTCAGCCGCCTTGTGTTGTCGTCACCGCTGGCTTCCTCAGATAGAGTGGCTGGAGGGTGGCGGGGTCATCGAAATCCTTGGCCTCAAGTCTCCTCCAGCCAAGCTGAGCAAGAAAGCCAGCACGACGCAGGGAGGCACCGCCCTGTAAGATTATCGCCTTTGACCCTAATCGTTGTTTAAGCCTCTGGGCCACTTCGGGAGGGATCTCGCCGCAAAACATGGTCCGGTCTTTGATCTCAGCGCACAGGGCGTCAACGGTGGTGATATGCTCCGCGTTAAGCCTCGCCCATTTTTCGCCCCGCATTTGAAATAATGCGGCGGCGATTTCACCCCGGCCGGCACCCAGGATAGGGCAGACGGGCAGGGAGGTGGCAGCGTGGGCAAAGGCCTCTACCTCAAGGGTGCTGATGCCAACCAGGGGGACGCCTAAGGCGAAGCAAAGCCCCTTGGCTGTGCTCACTCCCACCCGAACCCCAGTGAAGCTCCCAGGTCCCTTGGCCACGATAATCCCCTCCATGTCCTTAATCTCCACCTTCGCCAGATGGAGAAGATGAACTATGGTGGGCATCAGCTCCGTGGTATGGCTGCGCCCGGCATGCCAGGTAAGCTCCGCCTGCATCTCGCCCTTGACCGATAGGGCCAGGCTGGCGATTGCGGTTGAGGTATCTATAGCGAGCTCCATCTCTTCTTCAGCTCCGAAATCAGGTTCTCATAATGCTTCCCTTTGGGCTCTAAGCAAAGCTTGCGTTCGTTCTCCGCGAGGTGCTCCAGCTTGACCAGCAAGTGCTCCTCGGGAAGCAGCGGCAAGGCCTTTTCCGCCCACTCCACCACACAGACCCCTTCGCCGTAGAGATAATCATCGAGTCCGAGGTCGACAACCTCTTCAATGCTATCGAGTCGGTAAAAGTCGATGTGATATAGAAGGAGCCGCCCCTGATATTCTCTAATCAGCACAAAGGAAGGGCTCAAGGTATAATCATCGATGCTTAGCCCCCAGGCAATGCCTTGGGCCAGGCAGGTTTTCCCTGTCCCCAGCTCGCCGACCAAGAGCACTACATCACCTGCTTTCGCCAGCTTCCCCAACTGGATTCCAAGGCGCTGCGTCTCTTCCGTACTGTAGCTGATGAACTCAAGCGAATCTCTCATCCCTGAAGTGCTCCCATCCCCCACCTTCCCATTCCATCACCTTTCCTTCCTCATCCAGAAGCGTTACTCGCTCCGGTTCAGCGACGATCTCGCCAATGATCGTTACTGGACTTGACATGAGCGATTGTGTCCTTTCAATAACATCACTCCGGGCAGTGAATAATAACTCGTAATCCTCACCCCCTGATAACGCCAGCCTCAGACAGTCCTGTTCAAAAGCAGCCTGCACCAAAGGATGAATGGGCACTTTATTGGTCATAACCCGGGCTCCCACCTTGCTCGCCTGACAGATCTTAGCCAGGTCAGCAACGAGCCCATCGCTCAAATCTATAGCGGCCCGCACCCCATGCTGAGCCAGGAGCTCCCCCTCGCCAACTCGGGGAAGCGGGCAGAGGTGAGCCTGTCTGAGGTAATCGGCTGTTTCTTTATCAAACTCAAGCCCTGCCTGTAGCATCCTGAGCCCAGCTGCCGAGGAGCCCAAATAACCTGTGACCGCGATTAGGTCAGCGGGAAGAGCCGCTGAACGGGTGAGGATGTCATTCCCTGCGATCCCGACTACGCTGGGGCTGATGATGACCAGAGGCGCCTTGATGACATCGCCGCCGATGATGCTGAGGTCGAACTTTTTGGCTATCTCAGCCATCCCTTGGTAGAGCTCGACGACCTGTTCTACTTCGGTATCCGAGGGCAAGCCCAATGAGACCAAGGCATGCTTGGGCATGCCGCCCATAGCGGCAATGTCACTGATATTCACCGCCAGCGCTTTCCAGCCGAGCTCCCACCAAGTGATGAAGTCCAGCGAGAAGTGCACATCTTGAACCAAGATATCGGTAGTGCCGAGCTGGGGCAATCCCTGGCTGCGCCAGGCGGCAGCATCATCGCCGACACCGATCAAGATATCATGCCCAGGGGTGTTGCTAACTCCTGATTTGTTCAGGAACTCGGTGATAATCTCGATTAGGCCGAATTCCCCAATTTGCCAGAGCTTCATAGGCAAATTATACATATTCACACTCTATGTCTCAACTCGCTACAAGGCTTCCTTGTCCCAAGCCACACCCCTTGTTATAATAACGCAAGGAGAAAAGAGAAGGGAGATTTATTATGGCTGTACTTTATGAGCAAGAGGATAAAATCGTAACCATTACGCTCAATCGCCCTGAAGCATTAAATGCCCTCGATCCTGAAACCTGCCAGGAATTCAGCAGCGCCGTGATAAGATTTCGAGATGACCCCGAAGCTCTGGTGGCGATTATCACCGGTGCCGGGAAGGCTTTTTGCGTCGGCGCTGACATCAAGAAACTGGTCCCAGCGTGGGCTGATGGGTCGTTTCAGGTGCCCCCGATGATCATGCGCGGCCTTGAAGTCTGGAAGCCGCTCATCGCTGCAATCAATGGCGCTGCTTTAGGCGGCGGGCTTGAGGTGGCGCTGGCTTGCGATCTAAGGATTGCTGCCGAAAACGCTATCTTTGGCCAGCCCGAGGTCCGCTGGAGTCTGATCCCTGGCTGGGGTGGAACGCAGAGACTGCCCCGCACCATCTCCGAAGCCAAAGCTGCGGAATTGATCCTCATGGGCACAAATATCGATGCCAAGGAGGCCTACCGCCTTGGACTGATAAATAAGGTGGTGCCCTCGGCTGAACTTCTGCCCATGGCTAAGAAATGGGCAGCTAAGATCTGTGACAATGGCCCCCTGGGAGTCAGGGCAGCCAAGGAGGCTATGATCAGGGGCCGCAGCATGACCCTGGAAGACGGGGTGCGGCTGGAGGAACTGCTGTTTAATACTGTCCTCGGCACTGAGGATGCTAAAGAAGGGCTTCAAGCGTTCGGCGAGAAGAGAAAGCCAGAATTCAAGGGACGCTAAATAAAGACAAGGGGGTAGCATGGAAATCAAGAAGGTCGGGGTTGTCGGCTGCGGTTTGATGGGTTCAGGCATCGCCCAGGTCTGCATCCAGGCTGGCTATCAAGTAGTGGTCTCTGAGATCAACGATGAGTTGTTAAATAAGGGCATAGATTCGATTAAGGCCAACTTAGACAAGAATGTGAGAAAGGGCAGAATGACCGAGGAAGATCAGAAGGCGGCACTGGGTCGACTCAAGGGCACCCTCGAGATCAGGGATTTTGCCGATTGTGACTTGATTATCGAGGCCGTTATTGAGAAAATGGAGGAGAAGAAAAAGCTCCTTTCCGCCCTGGACAAAATCTGCCCCGAGAGCACCATCTTTGCCAGCAATACCTCAAGCCTTTCCATCATCGAAATGGCGTCAGCGACTAACAGGCCAGACCGGGTATTGGGTTTGCACTTCTTCAATCCCGTGCCCGTGATGCGATTAATCGAGCTTGTGCACAGCCTAGCCACCTCCGATGAGACCATCAATATAGCAGCGGACTTCGGCAGATCTCTGGGTAAGGAAGTAGTGATAGTTAAGGATAGTCCGGGATTTCTGGTAAACCTTCTGCTCACTCCTCTCTTTCATGAGGCAATGAGGGCTTTGGAATCGGGGTTGGCCACCAAGGAGGACATCGATACCGCAGTAAGGCTGGGCTTAAACCATCCTATGGGCCCCTTTACCCTGGCTGACCTCATTGGACTTGATACCGTTTATCGCATCTCGTCCGCTATCTATGAGGAGACTAAAGAATCCCGGTTTGCCCCACCACCTCTGTTGAAGCAAATGGTGCTCGCAGGATGGCTTGGGCGCAAAACGGGCAAGGGCTTCTACGAGTACAAATAACCTATCGTTATGGGACTGGCTATTTCCCTCGCTTTTCATAGTCAGGGCATTCTGTGGCGTTGGGGCGCTCCCGGCGGTGACAGGCACTACGCCAGTTCCACTTGCAACTATCACATAAGATTATGTTCATTCCCAGCGCCTTTTTAATCCTGAGCTTGAACCTCTGGGTCCAGCGTGACTTCATTCAGCCCCCAAAGTTTGACATAAGATGCAATGCACGATGGCTCGCACTTAGCGACAGTA
>Ga0209427_10010914_pt1 | contig 10032 bp, 9 predicted proteins | sample DeeMarSWOR136_30_FD_187465 | JGI IMG/M metagenome (GOLD analysis project Ga0209427, IMG submission 187465) | Marine sediment microbial communities from White Oak River estuary, North Carolina - WOR-1-36_30 (SPAdes) (version 2) | ecosystem: Environmental > Aquatic > Marine > Intertidal zone >...
AAATATATAACCAGCTGAGAGATGAAGTTGGAAAAAGTTTTCCAATTACGATAAAATTACAAACTCAAGATTTTGTGGAGGACAGTATAACATTAGAGGAAGGTAAAAAGATCACTAAAATTCTTGTTGATATTGGTTATGATGCAATTGAACCTAGTGGTGGAGGTTTAGAAACAATCATTATGGGTGCAAAACCTTATCCAAGTCTCGCGGTTAAATCTGAAGACGAAGAGAATTATTTTTTACCGACTATAAAGGAATTTTCTTCAGTATTAAATGATACTAAGGTGATTCTTATGGGCGGGGTCAGAGATCCTCTTAAAGCAGAAAGATTACTTCAAGAAGGTATAACAGATTTTGTCGCACTAGGGAGACCATTAATTATTGAACCTTCCCTCCCCAATCGATGGAAGAATGGTGATTTATCACCTCCTTTATGTACAAGTTGTAATGCTTGTTTCGGTACTATAAGAACTGGCTCTGTGACATGTCCTATAAAAGAAAAACTTCTAAAAGAAAGACAAAGTTGAAGATATTGAGTAATAGCGAAGATATTAAAAAGGTTAGAACAATATATCCTTAGTGGGTTTATCCCTACAGTACTAAATCTATCACTTTTAAATAAGATTCTAGCATGTTCAAGATCCCACTTCGCTTCCTCTAACCATTCAATTTCGTACTAGAAAAGTTATTCTATATTTAATATATCCTTCTAATTTTAAAAAACTGGGTACAAAGAAAATTATTAGATCTTGGATTAACAAAAAAATTAATATAAAAAAATTTTAGTTTAATTATGGGAGAAGTAGCACCAGAAATGGGAAATTGTGAAGAATGTGGGGCAGAGATTAATCTCGCTGAAGCGTGGAGAGTAGATGAGAAATTTCTCTGTCAAAATTGTTTTGAGAAATTGGATCTCTAACCGTAGTAGTTTAAATCTTAAAAATTGTTATATCTCTTTAATATATAAAAAATTTTATAACCTTACTAAATTTTGAGCTAATTTTTATCCAGATCTGGTAAATTTTTTCCATATAAATAAGCCTTCATTTATTTCTAATAAAAATGTAAACAATATTTTTATATGGGTGTGATTAATGTATGCAAATTACATGTATTATCTTTATAAAGTTAAATTCACTATTACTTTTATTATGAAGGCAATCGTATATACAAGATATGGAGGACCAGAGGTTTTTGAATTAAAGGAGGTTGAAAAACCTACTCCTAACGACAATGAAATACTTGTAAAAGTTTATGCAACAACAGTCAATGCTGCAGTGAGGATAGCCCGAAGTGGAACACACCCAGATTCCAAATTATATACTGTAATGGCCCGAATGTATTTTGGGATCAGAAAACCAAGAAGACCTATACTAGGATATGAGCTTTCTGGTGTAATTGAAGCGGTGGGCAAAGATGTAAAACAATTTAAGAAGGGTGACCAAGTTTTTGGGAGTACAACAGGATTGAAGAATGGTGCTTATGCTGAATACGTTTGCCTCCCTGAAGAATGGAAGAGAGGGATGGTTGCAATAAAACCGAGCAATATGACCTATGAAGAAGCAGCTGCCGTTATTACTGGGGCATCAACATCATTACATTATCTTAAAAAAGCAAATATTCAAAGCGGACAAAAAGTACTTATCTATGGAGCTTCTGGAAGTAATGGTACTTTTGCAGTACAGCTTGCTAAGTATTTTGGAGCTGAAGTTACTGGAGTATGCAGCACCACGAATTTAGACATGGTGAAATCTATAGGAGCTGATAAGGTAATTGATTACACTAAGGAAGATTTTACCCAAAGTGGTGAACTTTATGATATCGTTTTTGATGCTGTTGGGAAGAGCTCACCTTCACACTGCAAGAAAGTATTAACTCCAAACGGGAAATTTATAACAGTATTAAAGGGATCCTACGAGGAAAAGAATGAAACTTTAGTTTTCCTCAAAAAAATTATTGAGGAGGGAAAAATAAAATCAGTTATAGACAGGAGTTATCCCTTGGAACAGATGAGTGAAGCTCATGAATATGTTGACAAAGGACACAAAAAAGGAAATGTTGTAATAAAAGTTGCGGAGTGATTGAATTATGGATGATGTGAAGATAACTCTTTCAATCCTATGGGTAGCTTGTATGTTATGTTATTTGTTAGGTGATGTGCTGTGAATCTTTGCTGGAGATTTCACGCCAGGAGAAATTGAAGGTAAAATAGTCTCTTCGAATATGTACCTAGGAATAGCAGTAATTATGGTGATACCTATTATTATGAGTGTTCTAACCTTGATATTGGACAGTTCGATTAATAAATGGATAAATATCATAGTAACAATTTTCTTTATCCTTTTTAATCTCATAGGAATAAAGGGATATAAAGCCTATGATATATTTTTATTTATTGTGAGTTTTGGGTTTAATATACTAATTGTTTTGTATGCATGGAATGGCTTGTAATAATTTTTGGGAGATATTCATGAAAGCGATAGTATGTAATAACATAATAACAAAACCAGTAATACTTGAAGATAAATTAGGTAAATATTATAAATAGAAAAAAATGATTCTTTATAAGAAAGTGAAAATTATGAAGTATAAATTGGAGGTTTTCGCTTGAGCATCGAAATTTGGTTATCTGGTTTTCTTTTCCTGCTTATTTTAGTTTTACAAATTGCAATGGCTGTATTTGGTTATATATTGGAACCAACCCCGAAACATTATGAATCAGACTATAAACTGCAGAATTTTAACACCGATCCAAAAAAATTTAAAATTAGCATAGGGTTAGCACTTATTGAGCATTTTTGCGTCATTACTCTTGCTATAATGTTGTTTTTTGTTATTGGGCCATACAATATATTGTTTGGGATTTTTTTGACAATGTTTCGAGTACCAGAAGGTGCGATCCAGGTCTATATTGAGAAAGATTATTGGGGGCTCCTAAGTTTAGCAAAAAAATACTCAGTTGCTAGTGGTACGGAAAAGGACTCATTAATGGATTCATATCGTAGCATTCTTAAAACTAAAAGCACAAGATTCGCATTTGCGATGATCGGTTGGTCCGTTGGTACACTCGCTTTTTCAATTGCGTTAGTTCTCTATAGTTTAACTCTCGCGTTTATTGGATGGTTAGGAATTGTAACTAGTATTTTAATTGGCTTCTCTAATGGGATGAAACTTGTAAAACCTGACGTTAAAGCTTATGAAGCATTGTCATCTGTTAGTGGTTTATTGGCGATTCTATTTGAGGTGCTTATTGGAGGATGGTTATTATTTTTTGGCATCTCCTAAATGTAGTCATTAATGTGAAAAACAATAACAAGATTTAAACTAACTCTTTTTCTTTTTTTTAAAAAAAATATTGCAAAAGAAAGTTTAAATTCAATTTAAATCCAAATTTTCAGCTAATTGAAAAAAATATAGGTATTTTTTATTCCACACCTTAATCTTTTAAAAAAAAAAATATGTATTTTTCCTAGTTTTTTCTTATTGTAACCATCATTATTCATCAATAAAATTTCATTCATAATATTTGGAGTCTATAAATCCTCATTTTCTATTTATTTCCAAAAAGAGAACATGCTCTTATTAGATCCCTTTTACTTATTAAAATTATTAATAAAATATGATTAAAAATTACATAATATATGATAAAAAAGAGGAGTTGTTGATTTGAAAAATGAAAATTTTATGAAAGCAATTGTATATGAAAGATATGGACCTCCAGAAGTCTTAAAAATTAAGGAGGTAGAAAAACCTATTCCCAAGGATAATGAAATCCTCGTAAAAATTCACGCGACAACAGTAACAAAAGGAGATGTTACATTTCGAGATGGTTTTAAAAGATTCAATCCCTTGGTACGATTTTTTGCACGTTTGATGTTTGGTTTTAAAGGACCTAAAAAAGTAAACATATTGGGGCTTGAGTTAGCCGGGGAAGTTGAAGCAGTAGGTAAGGATGTAACACGATTTAAGAAAGGTGACCAAGTTTTCGCTTCTCCTGGTTTTGGCTATGGTGGTTATGCTGAGTATATATGTCTACCTGAAGAGACTCGGAAAGGAAAATTCCCAAAAGATGGGATGGTTGCATTAAAACCTGCAAATATGACCTATGAGGAAGCTGCCCCTATTGCTGGTGGGGGAATAACAGCATTAGTTGTAATTAGAAAGGCAAATATACAGAATGGACAAAAAGTTTTGATCTATGGCGCTTCTGGAAGTGTAGGAACCTATTCTGTGCAACTCGCCAAGTATTTTGGGGCAGAAGTTACTGGTATATGCAGTACAACTAATTTAGAGATGGTGAAATCTTTAGGTGCTGATAATGTAATTGATTACACTAAAGAAGATTTTACCCAAAGTGGTGAGCTGTATGACGTTGTTTTTGATGCTGTGTCGAAATTTCAGTCTTCACGAGCTAAAAAAGCACTAAAGAAGACAGGGATCTACCTTGATGTTAATAAAGATTCAGGAAATGGAAAGGACTTAAAAAAAGAAGATCTTATCTTCCTTAGAGAACTTGTTGAAGCAGGAAAGTTAAAATCGGCTATTGATAAGTGCTATCCGATGGAAGATATTGTGGATGCTCACAGATATGTCGATAAAGGACATAAAAAGGGAAATGTAGTAATAACCATAGACAATAATAACAAAACTTAACAATTTTTCTTTATACAATTAATCCTATCATATATTCAGAAAAAAAGGTGATAAAAAATTATTGATAAAATATCTGGTTTTTTCTTTCTGTTTATCATAATTACGAACATTCTAAGTAGTATATATGGTTATAAGACATTTGGTGATTGGGACTCAGCCACTGAACTACAAAAGATTAAGAATGAACCAGCAAAATTCAAGATTAGTGTCGTGTTAATCCTCATAGAGCACATTAGTATAATTACTCTTGCTATCACGTTGTATATTGCTTTTAGTCCATATAACAGACACCTGGGAATTGTGTGGTGTATCTTTCGAATAGGAGAAGCCTTAATACAAATTTATGATAAAAAAAACTACTGGGGGCTTCTTAATTTAGCAAATCAATACTCAGATACTAACGGGGCTGAAAACGATGTTTTAATTGATTTAGGCCATACAATTCTCAAAACAAAAGAGTTTAGATTTGTTATTGCACAATTCTTCTTCTCTATTGGTACGATATCATATTCACTCCTGTTTGTTATATATGGAGTTATACCAACAATTATCGGATGGTTTGGAATTATCGCTAGCATTCTCTATGGCTTTGGTAATGTGATATTCCTTATAAAACCTGACGTTAAAGTTCTGTGGAACATCGGTGGTGGGTTAATTCTTCTTTTTGAACTAGTCTTAGGAGGATGGCTTTTGTTTTTTTCACATATATAGTTATTTCTAAACTATTTTCTCCTAGATAGATATTCGCTTTTCCATTCCAATTTCATAGGGCTTTTTATAAATGCTAACTTATTCTCCTTTTTGTCTAATCTTTAAGATATCTTTCCAAATAAACACTATACTTAATGATTAGTTTTTTCAAAATTTCTAGTGTAAGAGGAAATTTAAGAAAAAAGATTGTGCCCATAATTAAAATATGCATTATGATTTTACTTTATTAAAGGATTATGCAAAAACCATTGTTCAATAAATACAAAATCTATTAAAAAGAAAGAAGAATAGTATTATTAAAAAGCTCAAAGAGTAATAAAAATGACAGAGGAATTTAATATAAATAATATGGCAGAATTAAAAGCAGAATTAATATTAAAGAACAAAGAAATAAGTGAATATCTTGATAAAATAGATTACCTTGAAAATATGATTATGGAGTTTGAAGAATCTTTATCTAAGAAAAATGATACTCAGGGTGCTTCATTATTAAATATTCAATTAAAAGATTTGGAAGAAAAAAATCGAGAATTAAAAAAAAAATTGAGTTTATTACGATTAGAAAATATAAAACTTAAACAAGAACTTGAAAAGACTAAAAAAGGATATTTAGATACCACCTCATTAATTCAGGTAGTTCAAACCAAGTCAACTTTAAATGAATCACAACCTATTAATAATAAAGAAACTAGGATAGGAGAAGTAAGTAGCTCCCAAAACGTATTATTCAATTATGTTAAAATTAAATGCCCTAAATGTGAAATGTTAAAGAGTTTGAAAATTCCGATTAAAATTATAGATCAAACTCAAAATCTTACACAAATTAACATTCCCAAAGGAATGATTTGTGAGCACAGCTTTCAAGTTCTCATTGATAAGTCTTTTGTTATTAAAAGATATCAATTTATAGATGATGAATTTCATAAAATAGAATTTCTAAAGGATAATGATAGAGAAATTTTAGAAGAAGTGGACAAAGATATAATCCACTTTCTTAGTTTTCCATTCTATAAAGATATAATTAATGTTCTTAGAGAAAGTATCGACGATAGGGATATTTTAGGGACTGCCATTTTTACCGATAAAGGGAAAGTATTATATGCTTCAATTCCATCAAACCTATTATTCAATATAATTAAAGAATTCGATTTTCGGAATGAAAAAGAACTCCAAGCTACGACAAAAATGTATATTGAAATGAAGAACCAGGAAAAAATCTTCTCTGAAAATATTAAAATATTAAATACAAAAGATATTTTTGTTTTAATTTTTTCTAAAAGAGTAAATTTTGGTATGGGCGCTATGCTTTTTAGAGATTTAATAAAAAAAGTAAAATTAATAATAAAAAATTATAAAGATGGATTAATATAGATATTTCCTTCAATTAGGTTTTTGATTACGTTATTAAATTCTTCCCGATAATTGCTTGATTTTTGTAAGTTCTGAATGAAGGTTTTAGTTTTATTAGAGTAATTTTTCGAGATTTGTATTTTTAAAGGTACTATTTTTATAACTGAGGGTAATAGTAATAAAGTTAAAATTTCTAATGAATAATAAAAGAATCTTTCTAAATAGTATTGCATAGTTGAAATTAACATCTTGATCGTTTTCTCGGGTTCTTCGCTCTTTAAAACTAAAAAAGTGTTTCCAGTTTCTTCTAAATTTAACTTTTCATAATGGTAAGAAGGAATTCTTTGGTTATCGATGATTTTTTTATAAAGGGCAGCCATCTCTGGAATCGAAATACTAGATTCACCAATCTTTAATAAATTATATTTATACTCACTACTTCCATTTATCAGGTAAAATTCCGGAATTCCTTCAATTTCTACCTTTTTAAAAAGTTTAGTCAACTCAAGATAATTAAGTAATTGATTTGAAAATATTTCCTGTATAGTTTCTTCATTTGGATTATCTATAACATAATATAAATTTCTTTGTAAAAACAAGTCTAGATTACTAAATTCTTCATTTTCTTCGAATATAATGCCTAATATACCTTCTTTTTGACTTCGACGATCTAGATTACCAGTGAAACATGAAACACTCCGATAGTTTTCAAATTTTATTTCTATATGACTAGAAGAGTCAAAACCAGCATGAGACATGTACAATTTTGAAACGAATTCTTTATTTAAATTGATTGGATTTGTGAAATAAGAGCATTTAATCTCAGGTCCTCTTATCTCATCATGTATAAGCAAAAACATTCCTTGTGGCATTTTTTCAATCTACCTCTCACTCTTTCCATAAATCTCTAATTTGCATACCAACTTCCTTACCTACTTCTTCAATTTCTTTTAATCTATTATCATTAAAAGCTGATGAATCTAAAATAATTACAAGCATTAAATCTGAAGTAACATCAGATAATAACAAATAGTTAGATGTCGTTCTTAACTTAAATTCTTTAAAATTTTGTAATTTCATATTCTTTGTAACCCGATCGCACGTTACTATTAATAAAGAAACCATACCGATAACAAGCTCCTCATCAGATCCAATCAATGTTGAACCACATGCAAGGCCAGTCGTTTTTTCAATTAACAATGCGTCCTTTACACCTTCTTGCTCCTTCAATGACTTTAATATTGAAGTTATGAAAGTTGATTTAGGTGATATATCTCGAATAATTCCACTCCATGCAGTAAATAACGATTCATCGAACACTGAGGTTGAATAATAATTTATTTTGTAAGATATATTCTGAGATAAAAAATTCTTTAAATAAGAAATTAAAGCATCTTTATCGTGAATAAGATCAATTTTATGAAAAAATACATTTATCACTGGGTTTTGATTGTATTTTAAGATTTGGTTTACACTCCATTCAAATTCAACCCGAGCATTTTCAAAACGATCAGAATCTGAAGCATCAATAATATATAATAATACAGCTGCCTTTTGAAATATACTTTTTCTTAAAGGACCGTGATATTCATCAAGATATTGTTGCTGTCCTCCTAAATCCCATATCATTGGTTTTGTTAAACTACCAACTTCGTAATTTTTATAATCAATTCCTTTTGTTGCAGTAGATTGCATTAATTCCCATGGTTTTTTTCCTTCGAATACCCGTTCATAAATGCAGGTTTTTCCAGCATTCGAAAGTCCCATCAAAACTATTTTTTTTAAATTTTCTGAAGGTTTTTTTTGAATTTCCCCTAGTATTTCAGATACAGTACCTTCAATAAAAGTAATATCACCTGTAGGAGATAAATCATTTAATTCTTCTTTTACGATCCATGCCAACCGATTACTTGGTATGGTTAAATTTTTACTTTCGAAAAAACTCTGCAAAGTATGAATAATTTCTTCCTGTAAGATTCCAGTTTTTTCAAAAACTAACTCACTTCTATACCAAATGTTAATTCCTAGAGAATTATTTTTAGAGCTAGTAATTCCAAAATGATACAAAGTACCTGGTATTTTTTTCATGTTCCTTTTACCTTAAAGTTGTGTATTAAGAAATTTTTTCCAAATTTTCATTTTTTTTATTTTTAAATTTTTCAACATTTACAATTTCTTCTTCCTTTTCTAATTTTACTAAAAACTCTGATATTTCCTCACATTTTCCATATGTTTGGGCCGCCATTTCAAAAAAACCATTATTTGATAATGAGTCTGCCTCATGTTCTAAATTTGATCTATATTTTTCAATTACTACTAATTTGAATTTATTTGTTTGAAAAAATTGAATTAATTCTGATTGGAACATGTTTACAGCATCGAAATCTCTTAATTTTTTTGATATTTCGATTATGTCATTATATAATTCAAAGATTTTTACGGTATCTCCTTCAATTTTCTCCCTTTCTAAAATTTCTAATCGTTTTTCACGCTCTTCGATTAAACCTTCAATTCCCGCAATTAAATCATAAAATAATGCTGCTTCTTCGTTTTTATTCCGCTTTGAGAGAAATTCCGTAGCATATTGAAATTGTTTGATTGCCTCTAAATAGGCCCCTTCTGAAAATAACTCTTCTCCCAAAGCTTTAATCTCATCAATATTTATTCCTACATCTGTCTCATCGGTTAATTCTTCGCGATAAAATTGATTTTGTTCATTTTGAATTAGGATCTCTCCAACATCTCCCTCCTCTGAAGTTGATCCTCGAGAGGATATTTTAGCAATATGTGCTAAGATTAGTTTAAGAGGTAGTTTTTTCAGTGGAGGACCCATTTTCTTGTGTGATTTTTTCCTTACGATTGTTATAGCAGTAATAGAACCCGCCACACTTATCAGAATTACAACAGCAATTATCCACAATGGAAATTCTGCAGGACCTGCAGATGCACTTTTTATAGTAAAAGTATCAGAAGCAGGAGTTCCCTGATTTCCAGCACCATCAATTGCGTATATAAAAAAGTAATAATCTCTCGGAGCTAAATACTCAAGTAATTCATAATAGCTGCTTGTTGAGCTAACATTTATTTCAAAGATAAAACCAGGAGTCGTAAAAGGATTATCTTCTGTGTCTATGATTAATCGATAATGATCAATCCCCGATGCATCAGTCACTTCTTCCCAATCAAAAATAATCGGCAAAGAAACTTCACCTGTTGGAGGATCTGAAATTATTGGTGCATCTGGACTAATAGTATCTTTACAGAGGTTTAATATAATAGTATCATTTAAATGACCAACCGTATCATTGGCATAAA
>Ga0209427_10010917_pt1 | contig 10031 bp, 14 predicted proteins | sample DeeMarSWOR136_30_FD_187465 | JGI IMG/M metagenome (GOLD analysis project Ga0209427, IMG submission 187465) | Marine sediment microbial communities from White Oak River estuary, North Carolina - WOR-1-36_30 (SPAdes) (version 2) | ecosystem: Environmental > Aquatic > Marine > Intertidal zone >...
GGCTGGAATCAGTATCGTGCTGCTCGCCATTATCATCGACCGGGTAACTAATGCCCTGGCATCCCAGCAGCAGTATGAGACGCCCTAGATTTCACCCGAATCATAGATACACCTTCAAACTCTTATTTGCATATTATCACCGCCGATTGATGACCAAAAACATAATAATGCGATTCCTTTGGTAGAGGCTGGATTTGAAGGGGATGAGGGGGCGGGGGTGGTGTTATAATAAAAACGTAAAATAAATGTGGGGCGGGGTTATGGTCTGGAAAATTTTGGCCGATACCATTATGGGTCTGCACCTTCTCCTCATTGGCTTCTTTGCTGTTTCAATTGTGCTTCTGGCGCTGGGCTTTTTCAGAGGGCACCGTAACTGGCAGTTCTTCTACGGCGGAGTCACCGTGCTGGTAATCGGTCTCGGCGCAGCGTCCTGGGCGGGGATATTAAGGTCCTGCTCCCTTACCGATTTGGAATACATGCTGAGAAGGCTCTACGACCCCAGCCAGAGCTGGATGCGCACCAGGTCACTTCTGGGCACCATCATATTCGATACTACCGGAATTGAAGTGCCCGAATTCGCCTTCACCATAGCCCTGGGGATAGGCATAGCCGTGATGATAGGCTCTTTAATTCTGCGCAGAGCCTGAGCATAGGCGTAAAATTTGGTGGCGGGGGGTATTGAAAAAAATTATTTTTTGGTAAAATATAGTCAGGAAAGGGGGTGAAAAGCGATGACTGGCGCGGCCGATGACAGGAGCAACTGGAAAGAAGAAAAGATTGAGTTGATAAAGCAGAGGGAAAAACTGGAAGCGGAAAGAGAAAAGCGAGCTAGAGATAACTTAGGTGAAGCGGAAAGGATTGGGGAAGAGATAAAAAAAATACATGCCAGGATTGCGGAGCTAGATAAAAAAATACTGGCCTCCATGATAAAGGTGGAATGATAGCTAAAATGTAGCCGGTAAAGCTTAAGCTATCTAACTAAGTAAATGGCACAGACTTCAGGTCTGCGCCATCTCGTTTTTTCAGGGGGGGTCAGTCCACTTTAATAGCCGACAAAATCTCTTTCTCTCTGGCCCGCATGCGGCGCTTTTCCTCGGGCTTTTCATCATCATAGCCCAGAAGATGAAGAATGCCGTGAATAACGAGCAGGGCAATCTCTTTTCTAACCGGGTGCCCGTTCTCTTCCGCCTGTATCACTGCCTGGGGATATGAAATAATCACCTCGCCCAGATGCAGCACCCCGTCGGGCGGGGCCACAAAGGGCGGGGCGGAAGTCTCACTCTCCGCCGGCAGCCCGGCAAGCATGCTGAAGGCAAGGACATCGGTGGGGCGGTCCTTACTTAAGTATTCCCAGTTCAGCTGCCGGATTCTTTCCTGCCCGGTAATAACCAGGCTGAGCTCTGTATCGGGGCTAGCCTGCTCAGCGCTGAGGACCTGTCGGGCTACTTCCGCCAGCCAGCCCACCCCAAGATAAGCCTCAAAATCCTGGTCAATTAAGACATTAATCTCCATAGCGGCTCAGTCAATCATAGCACAGCCTGATAGCGCCCTCAATTGGCTCAGATTTGAGTGAAAACAGGGGTTGTGCTATACTAGCCTTGCTGACAGGAGGGATCGCATAGTGGTCTAGTGCGGCCGCCTGCTAAGCGGTTACCCTGCGAAAGCGGGGTCGTGGGTTCAAATCCCACTCCCTCCGCCACGAAAACCTATGCCCCTTAATAAGGGGTATAATTTTTTGCCGGGAGAGCTATGCCCCACTATCATATCTGGACCATCGGTTGCCAGATGAACAAGGCCGAATCAGAAAGACTCAGCAGCCTCTTTGCCGAACTGGGCTACCAGCCTACCGAGACGGCCGAAGAAGCCAGCCTCATTGTGCTCAACAGCTGCGTGGTGCGCCAGAGCGCCGAGAACAAGGTGGTCAACAAGCTCAATGCCCTGCGACACCTGAAAAGGACAAACCCCCAGCTAACCCTGGCGGTTACCGGCTGTCTGGTAAACTCCGAGGTCAGCCATCTCAAGGCGCGCTTACCCTATGTTGACTACTTTTTCCCGCCGGGAGGCTACCCGCCCTGGCTGGAAAGGGCCGAGCCGCAGCTAATGCTGCCCCGCCACCCGGCGCCGACTACGTTTGTGCCCATCATTCAGGGCTGCGATAACTTCTGTGCCTACTGTATTGTCCCCTACCGCCGCGGGCGGGAGAAAAGCCGGCCCATTGCCGAAATAAAGGGCGAGGTCAAGGAGCTGGTAAGCCGTGGCACCAGAGAGGTAACCCTGCTCGGGCAGAATGTGGACTCCTACGGGCACGACCTACCCGATAAACCCGACCTGGCTGACCTGCTCCAGGAACTGAACCAGGTAGCGGGACTGGCCCGAATTCGTTTCCTGACCAACCACCCCAAAGATATGAGCTTCAGGCTCATCGAAGCGGTGGCCCAACTGGAGAAGGTCTGCGAGCAGATAAGCCTCCCCATTCAGTCAGGCAGCAATGATATTCTGAAGGCGATGAACCGTGGCTACACCGTGGCGCACTACCGCCGGCTCGTCAGCGAGATACGGAGTAAAATAGCGGAGATAGCCCTGAGCACCGATGTCATTGTCGGCTTCCCCGGCGAAAGCGGAGCACAGTTCGGGCAAACCCTGAATTTGCTCGCTGAGATTGGGTTTGATACCGTTCATGTGGCGGTCTACTCCCCCCGCCCGGGAACAGCTGCCGCCCGAGAATTTAAAGACGATATTCCGGCCACCGAAAAGAAGCAACGGATGGACCAGATTGAAGCGCTCCAGGAAAAGATTGCCCGCCAAATTAACGCCAAATTATTGGGCCAGACCGCTGAGGTCCTGGTTGAAGACCGGAAAAAGGAAAAGTGGCAAGGTCGCACCCGAAGTGGTAAACTGGTCTTCTTCAGCAGTAATGCTGACTGCCGGGGGCAGCTGGTTAAAATCAAAATTGAAAAAACCAGTCCCTGGTCACTACAGGGTAAAGTTAAACTAAAGTAAAGGGGGAAAGCACGAAATGTTAATCCGGGGATTGATGGCGGTATCGTTTATCGCCCTACTCTCTACCAGTGGCTGTATTCCCAGCCAAGCGCCTGCCGAAGGCGGCACCAACGAGTTTATGTTTCTCGGCTTCATGCTGCTTATCTTTGTCGGGCTGTACCTGATTTTCATCAGACCGCAACGCAAGCGAGTGAAGGAGCACCAGCAGCTAGTCCTTGACCTGAAAAAGGGAGACAAGGTAATCACCGCCGGCGGAATATACGGAGTGATTGAAAAGATCAACGAAGAGACCGCTGATTTGAGGGTAGAGTCAGGGGCAATAATCAGGTTTGCCCGCAACGCAGTTCACGTCAAACGCGAGCAATAGAGGCGGAAGAGGTGAAGACCAGCTACGACTATATTATAGTCGGCAGTGGTATTGCCGGACTCTATACCGCCCTGCTGGCCAATGAGCAGGGCAGTGTGCTCCTCATCACCAAAGGCAGCATTGATGACTGCAATACCAAGTATGCCCAGGGGGGGATTGCCGCCGCCATCAGCAAGCACGACTCTGCCGAGCTTCACTTCAAAGATACCATCGCCGCCGGGGACGGCTTGTGTGATGAAAAGGCGGTGCGCATCCTGGTAGATGAAGCCACCGACCGCATCAGCGACCTGGTCAACTTCGGGGTGCCCTTTGACACCCTTAATGGCAAGGTTGCCCTCACCCTGGAGGCAGCCCACAGCGTGCCCCGCATTCTCCATGCCGGTGGTGATGCCACCGGCGAACATATTGAGGTTACCCTGAGCAACCGGGTCCATGCCGCCAAGATAAAAGTACTTGAGAATTGCCTGGCGACCAGGATTCTGGTGGAAAATGGCCGGGTTAGAGGCGTAAGTGCCTTTCACTACCGCCTCGGCTCCACCGATGAATACGAGTGCCGCCACCTGATTCTGGCGACCGGCGGTGGCGGGCAACTATTCAAGTTCACCACCAACTCCGAGGTAGCCACCGGCGACGGCATCGCCCTCGCCTTCAAGGCGGGCGCCGAGATTATGGACATGGAGTTCTTTCAGTTTCACCCCACCGCCCTGCGCCTGCCCGGGGTAACCCCCTTCCTTATCTCGGAAGCGGTCCGTGGGGAGGGGGGAGTGCTGCGCAACGCCGAGGGCTACCGCTTTATGCCCGATTATGCCGCGGAGGGCGACCTGGCACCGCGAGATGTCGTCACCCGGAGCATCGTCGCCGAGATGAAAAAAGAGGGCTCAGACCGGGTCTTCATTGACGTTACCCATTTACCACCGCGCATCATTACCGCCCGCTTCCCCCATATCTACCGCTTTTGCCTTGACCACGGGCTGAATATTACCAAAACCCCGGTGCCCGTGGCGCCCGCCGCCCACTACATGATGGGCGGCATCAAGGTCAACACCTGGGGAGAAACCAATATCACCGGGCTGTTCGCCGCCGGTGAGGCCGCCTGCACCGGAGTCCATGGCGCCAACCGGCTCGCCTCAAACTCAATGCTGGAAGTGATGGTGTTTGCCAAGAGAATTATGGAAAAAACGAAAAAAGGCAGGATAATAACGGCGCCCCGACAGAATGAAATTCACCGCATCTTAGGTGAAAGACGACGGGTAAAAAAGGTAATATCAGCACCCAGCCTTTCCGCCCTGCAACAGCTACACTGGGACAAAGTGGGTATTATCCGCAATAAAGAGGGCCTGACCCAAGCCGCCGAGACCCTGGCTGCCTGGCAAGAGTCCCTGCCCCAACCCACCGACCGCCCCAGCCATGAATTAAACATCCTGGTGCTGGTGGGCCGGTTAATGACCGAGGCCGCCCTTCTCCGGGAAGAGAGCCGCGGTGCCCATTTCCGCGCCGATTTCCCCCAGAGCTCCCCGGAATGGCAGCGCCATATCGTATTCACTTCGGGTGAGACAGGTGAATAAATTATCACTATCTGATAAGCAATTAGCTAAAATTATTGACTCCGCCCTGGCTGAGGATGTCAGCCAGGGTGATGTCACCAGTGAGACACTGATACCAGCCGAACTCACAGGGAAGGCATCACTGCGGGCCAGGGCTAAGGGGATACTGGCCGGCACCGAGGTCGCCGGCCGGGTCTTTCAGCGGGTTGACCCCTCACTCCAGATTGAAGTCTTAATTCTGGACGGAACTAAGATTAAACCGGGAGATACTATCGCCACCGTTTCCGGCAAAGTAGCCAGCATCCTCAAGGCAGAGCGAACCGCCCTCAATTTCCTGCAGAGGCTGAGCGGCACTGCCACCCTGACCGCCCGCTATGTGGCTGAAGTAAAGGGGCTGGCTACCCGGATTCTGGATACCCGCAAGACCACCCCCGGACTGAGAATCCTGGAAAAGTATGCGGTGCGGGTGGGGGGTGGCCAAAACCACCGCCTTCACCTCGGCGATATGATGCTGATTAAAGATAACCACCTGAGCGCGCTGCGCGCCACCGGTATGAGCCTGAAAGACATCGTCGCTGAGGCGAAAAAGAAGGCACCGCCGGGGATAAAGGTTGAGGTTGAGGTCGGCACTGCCCAGGAAGCCCGAGAAGCAATTGCCGGCGGGGCGGATATTATCATGCTAGACAATATGAGCCCGGAAGAAATGCGCCCGGTGGTAAGCCAGGTCCCCGACCCGATTAAAACCGAAGCCTCCGGTGGCATTAATCTAGACAATGTCCGCGCCGTAGCCGAAAGCGGGGTTGATTTCATCTCCATCGGCGCCCTCACCCACTCCGCCCCCGCCCTGGATATCAGCCTCGAGCTCGAGCCAGCAACAGGGTCATAGCCTTTTATCTTGGCTATCGAGCATTATGGTTACCGGGCCGTCATTATGGATTTTCACCTGCATGTACTGCTGAAATTGCCCGGTCTCTACCTTGAGCCCGCTGGCGCGAGCCTCGGCAATAAACTTCTCAATCAGCTCTTCCGCCTGTGCCGGCGGTGCCGCCTCGACAAAGCTGGGACGGCGCCCCTTTCTGGTATCCGCCAGGAGAGTGAACTGGCTGACCACCAGCAGCTCACCCCTGATATCCAGCACGGAGAGGTTAAACTTGCCCTCTTCATCGGGGAAAATGCGCAGGTTCACTGTTCTTTGCGCCAGATATTGCGCCTCGCTCCCGGTATCACCGCTGGCGACGCCCACCAGGACCACCAGCCCCGGCCCTATTTGGCCCACCACCTCACCACCAATACTGACCGAGGCTCCGGTGACCCGCTGCAGTAGTGCCTTCACTCCCCCGTCGGCTCCTTCGGCTTGCCCTTAGCCGGCTTTTTCTCTTTCTTCCCCGGGTGGCCGGGCTTACGACTATCGGTAACATAGAAACCGCTTCCCCGGAAAATGACCGGAACGGAATGAATGACACGGCGGGATCTCCCCTGACACCTGGGGCAAGCGGCTACCGGTTCATCAGCAAAATTCTGCCTTCTTTCAAAGCGATGGTGACAAAGGCTGCACTCATATTCATAGGTTGGCACTAATTCACCTCAACACTGGTCAATTTTATTATAATTAATCTATTAAACCAAATTAATTAATTATAGACAACTTTTGCCTAGACTTGCTTTTAAAAAGGGGGTAAAATAGACTTGAAGGCTGATGATAAAGAGGTATGTCTTGGACAGTTTACCATAGCCGAAAAAAGAAGCACTGATCCGATTCCGGGCAGTGCTTTTTAAGTTTAGGAGGTGCAGCTATGCAGTCCAGCCTGATTGGCAAAATTGAGAAGGCGAAACGATACGCCCAGGAAACCGACCGAATTAGCTTCGCTGAGCTTGCCGTTGAGTTCCGCGGAGATAATGACACCTATAAAACCAACTATAAAGACGGCAAGTGGCACTGCTCATGCCACTTCTTTGCCAACTACGGAATCTGCAGCCACAGCATGGCCATGCAACGAGTTCTAGGCGACATGTTACCGAAAGAAGCCCATAACGCCCCCTTTAACTCCCACCCCTGATTTTAGCCCCCACGGCTAACGCCAGGGGCTTATAAAGGCAATTCGGGCTTGATAATCTCGGCCTGCGCCATGGCTTCACCGACCACAAACAGGGAGCCAGCCACACAGACCAGGCCCTCCTCTCCAGCTATGCCCAGCGCCAGGCGAAGCGCGGTGGGCACGTCCCCGGCAAGCTGGGCTTCGACGCCGTATTTAGCAAACCCGGCAACGATGGGCGCTGCCGCCATGGCTCTGGGGTGAAGGGAACGAGTGGCGATAACCCTGTCGAAAAGGGGTGCCAGCTCAGCGGCGATGCCGGCGATATCTTTATCATTGGAAACCCCGATAACCAGAATAGCCGGTTCTGGGGAGCCCCTGACTCCCCCCGCCGCCAAGCCGAAGTACTGCTCCAGCGACTGCCTCAGCCGGCGTGCCGAGTCAGGGTTATGGGCACCGTCCACCACCAGTAGCGGCTGGCGGCTCAGTATCTGAAAACGCCCTGGCCAGCTTACCCCACCCAGACCGTTAATGATGCTCGGCCGGGAAATATGAAAGCCCTTCTCCACCAGAACCTCCAGGGCAGCCACCGCCACCGCTGCATTCTCCAGCTGGTACTGACCGAGCAGGGGAATAGATAGCTGATAATTATTCAGCCTGCCCTTCACCTCAAGCCTTTGCCGGCTAGTATCAAAGCCGGAACCCTGCCCGGTGACATCACTACCCACCCGGATTAGCCGGGCACCACGGCTCTGGCAGGCTTCCGTAATTACCCGAGCCACCTCATCAATTTGCGGGGCAGATACCACCGTGCTACCGCTTTTGATGATACCGGTCTTCTCGCCGGCTATCCGGGCCGGAGAGTCACCCAGCACATCGGTATGGTCCAGGCTGATTGAGGTGATGACAGCCACTTCGGGATTAATCACATTGGTGGCGTCAAACCTGCCCCCCATCCCCACCTCCAGCACCTGGAACTCCGCCTTCTTGGCTTTAAAAAAGGCAAAGCCCAGCGCGGTTAACAGTTCAAAGGTGGTCAGCCGCCCATAGGTGGCTCTCCGGTTCACCGCCTCCACCTCGGGCTTGAGCCTGGCCACCAGCTTGACAAACTCTGGCTCTGAGATTAGCTCCCCGTTGACCCTCACCCGCTCCCGCCAGGTATGCAGGTGGGGGGAGGTATAGAGTCCGGTGGTGTAGCCGGAAGCAACCAGAGCCGAGGCTATCATCGCCGCCACGCTTCCCTTACCCTTGGTGCCGGCAATGTGAACCGACCTTGCCGCCAGATGAGGATTGCCCAGCCTGGACAAAAGCTCTTCCACCCGCCTCAGGTCATAGAAAGCCGGGTCGTGTGGCATCGGCATTTTTTCATAATCGGTGTAGCCGAAGAGGTATTCTTCTGCCTGTTTGTAGTCCATATTGTCAGTCTCCGATTAAAGGCAATTATAACACTGCTAATAAAGCCTAACAATTGAAGCGATGCCACTTGACGCCTATTCCGGTGGCTGATATTATCAAATTGCCAATGGATTTCATCACCAAGCTGAAGAAAGCCATCAAAAAGAATAACAGCCTGGTCTGTGTCGGGCTTGACCCTGACCTGGAGCGCATGCCGACGGGACTGAGCGTCGCCGAATTCAACAAGGCGATTATTAAGGCGACGGCGGACCTAGTCGGCGCCTACAAGCTCAACCTCGCCTTCTACGAAGTGCTGGGAATCGAGGGGCTGGAGACACTGATGCAGACCATCAAATATATCCCCCAAGACATACTGGTAATCGGTGATGCCAAGCGGGGTGATATCGCCAATACCGCCCGGGCCTACGCCCAGACCATCTTCACCAACTTCAACTTTGATGCCACCACGGTAAACCCCTACCTCGGTTTCGATTCAATAGAGCCCTTTATCCAGTACCGTGATAAAGGGGTTTTCCTGCTGTGCCGGACGTCAAACTCGGGTGCCGCTGATTTTCAGGACCTGCCCTGCCAGGTAGCGGGAGGCACCCGTCCCCTGTTTGAAATAGTGGCCGCCCGCGCCAACGAATGGAACTCCAACGGCAACATCGGGCTGGTGGTTGGCGCCACCTACCTTGAGGAGCTGAGGCGGATACGGCAGAGCTACCCCGATATGCCCCTGCTGATACCGGGCATTGGTGCCCAGGGCGGCGACCTGCCCAGGGTAGTCAGCTACGGCGTGGACCGCCAGGCCGAGCGGACTCTTATTAACTCCTCGCGGCAGATAATCTACGCTTCGCCGGAAAAAGATTTCGCCCGGGCCGCCCGCCAAGCCGCCTCATCCCTGCGGGAGGAGATTAACCGCCACCTCCCCACCCTGCCTGCGTAATAATCTCGGGAGCTTTATAGATGGCGATGGAGATAAAGCTGGGTGATGTGGTGCGCCTCAAGAAGAAGCACCCCTGTGGTGGTGACCAGTGGCAGGTAGTCCGGCTCGGCGCCGACATCGGGATTAAGTGCCTCAAGTGCCAGCACCGCGTCCTTTTAGAGAGAAGCGTCTTCGAGCGCCGGGTGAAAGCCCTTATTTCCCGAGGACCGGAAACGGAGCTAAATCAAAAGAAGGCAGATATTGAGGCAAAACTGGCCGACCTGAAGGCGCGCTGGCCGGCTCACTCGGTCCCGCCGGCAATGTGGCAGGAACTGGAGGAGCTGGAAGAAGAGCTGGCCCAGGTAAAGGACACTATCAATAAGGATACCGGTAAAAAGGGGGTGGAAAAATGAAACACACCCGAGAGGACTACATGCGAATCCAGGACCCGGATGGCATCATTCCCGATGACGAGCCAGTCTTCCTGCTCCGGGGACAAGATGTCACCGCACCCGCCGCCGTAGAATTCTGGGCAACCGAAGTAGAACGGCGTGGCGGTGAGGCCGACATCGTTCAATCTGCCCGAAAGCAAGCCCAAAAGATGCGTGAGTGGCAACGAAACCATATGTCCAAGCTGCCCGATTTGCCGGGGAGCAGATAACCGTATTAAGTGGCACTAAAAAGAGATAGCCGAACGCCAGCAGAGGTGAGTGATGGCTCGCCGGATAATGCACATTGACCTGGATGCCTTCTTTGTCGCCGTAGAG
>Ga0209427_10010918_pt1 | contig 10031 bp, 8 predicted proteins | sample DeeMarSWOR136_30_FD_187465 | JGI IMG/M metagenome (GOLD analysis project Ga0209427, IMG submission 187465) | Marine sediment microbial communities from White Oak River estuary, North Carolina - WOR-1-36_30 (SPAdes) (version 2) | ecosystem: Environmental > Aquatic > Marine > Intertidal zone >...
AACATAATTTAATTAAAACTCTTCGAAGATTTGGTCCTTCAACTAGAAAAGATTTAGTGAATGAATTGGATACACCTAGAACTACAATATATGATAATTTATTAAAATTACAAAAGAGAAAGCTTATAGAAAAATACTCTAGAAATAATGGAAAACGAGGTAGACCTTTGATTCTCTGGAAATTAAAAGATTAGTTCAAATAAATAATTAATCTAATAATGAAATATTATAAACAGCTCAATTTCCATTGGAAATAAAGTTATAAAGTGTTTGTTTAAATAAATTATAAAGAAATTATAAGAGAGACCCCAATTAAATATTATTTAATCATATATATAATATTTTATTAAGGATTTAATTAAAATACATCCTTCCTAAAAAATTACGACAAAATTGTTTCCAGTGGAAATTAAGGAGTAATAAAGATAAAAAATCCACTATATTTCTATATTAATTGGGAATATAGTAATATTCATTTATTCTTTTTTGATATTGATCCTTATTGCTACCAAGTTTGTTTACACGTGGTCTCTTAGTTATAGAATCTCTCCGGAATGTGATTCCCATAATTTTTAAAAATGTATTAAAACCATCTCTTAAATTTAGTGGAGGTAAAGCTTTTCCTTTAATACCAGGAGTTCCTTCAAATACTAAAATTGAATCAGCAATAAAATCCTGAGTTATTATATCATGTTCAACCACGAAAGCTGCCTTTTTTAACTCTTCTATTGATTTCCTTAAAACTTGGGCTACTTGGAGTCTCATTTCTACATCTAAAAATGCTGATGGTTCATCTAATAGATAAATATCAGCTTCATTGGTTAGACTATCTGCTATTGCAACTCTTTGTAGTTCACCACCACTTAACTCTAAAATACTTCTTTCTTTAATGCTTTCGAGATTTAAATTAATTAAAAGTCTTTTTTTATAAGATTGGCTAAAATGAGGAGACAGTTTAATTTTATTTATTAGATCAGATACCTGTTTTAGGTGTTCAATTTTAATATATTGAGGTTTTATAGAAACTTTTAATTTATTATCAACCTCAATAGTTTCATTATCTGAATTTACCTCGCTAGCAATTGAATTTATAAAAGTTGTCTTACCAATTCCGTTAGGCCCTAATATCCCTATTATTTCTCCTGCGTGGATTTCACTTCCTGAAACTCTTAAACTAAAATCTCCTAATTTTTTTTCAAAATCCTCATAAGAATAAATAATGTCTCCTGTATCAAATAATGAATTTAAAGGGGGTCGTTCATGGAATTGAATACCCCTTTCCCTAATTCTAACGTTTTCATCTTTAATATAACCATTCAAATATATATTTATACCTACTCTTACACCCTGAGGATGAGAAATTATACCATATACTCCTGGTTCACCATAAAATAAAGAAATATAATCACTCAAATAATCTAAAATGGCTAAATCATGTTCCACAACTATAATAGTTTTATTTTCTAATGTTAATGACCGAATTAATTTCGCCATGTTTATTCTTTCACTTACATCTAAATAAGAACTTGGTTCATCAATTAGATATACATCCCCATTTTTTAAATAAGCAGCAGCAATAGCTACTCTCTGTAATTCACCACCAGATAATACATTAATATCTCGATCTAAAATTTCAAATAAATTTAATTTATCTGAGATAGAATCTAATTTATTTTCTTCATCATTTTTCTTTAATAAATCATAAACTCTTCCAGAAATAAATTTTGGAATAGTTGTTATATTTTGTGGTTTATGGATTATTTTTATCTTCTTATCTTTTAAATCAAGAAAATATTGTTGTAATTCAGATCCCTTAAAAAAATTAATTATTTCATTATCATCAGGAATCTCCTCCTTAAACTTCCCAAGATTAATCTTTAGATCACCTGATAAAATTTTTAACATAGTACTTTTTCCTATTCCATTTTGTCCAATCAAGCCTAAAACTTTTCCCTTTTTTGGAATTGCCATTCTAAAAATTGAGAATTGATCTGGCCCATATCGATATATAATTTGATTTTCTAAGGGATCAGGTAGATTTACTATGCTTATTGCATTAAAAGGACATTTTTTTATACAAATCCCACACCCGGTACATAAACTTTCTATGATTTCTACAAATTTTCCATTTGGGTTTAAAACGATAGTTTTATCACCAGTTCTCACTCTAGGACAATATTTAATACATGGTTTTTCACCAAATGGGCTACATTTATCGGGTTTACACCGATCTTTATTTAGAACAGCGATCCTTATGACTCTTCACCATATTTTAAAATGAAAAATGATAAATAATTTTTATCATTTAATCAGTAAAGAAAAAAGCTTAATAAGTGAACAAATGTGAGTAAAGATTTTTCTACTTTTTGGCTGGACGAGACAGTAGAGAAAATCTCAAAGAGAAAACCACCAAAAATAACACTATCGGCCGGGAAAACGCCCTCAGGACATATTCATATAGGAATTTTGAGAGAAATAATCATATGTGATGCATTAAGAAGAATTTTTGAAAAACAAGGAAATTTTGTAAACTTTTATTTATTTATAGATGATTTCGATGCAGCCAAACGTTTTCCAGATTACATTGATAAAGATTTTCAAGAAAAACACCTAGGGAAACCATTTGCTTTAATACCATGCCCATTTAAAGAGTGTGGTTGTGAAAGCTACGCAGCTCATTTTGGAAATGAATTAATCTCCATATTTCCAGATTTTGGTATTGATAATAAAATTATTTGGACTTTTAAATTATATCAAGAAAAGAGAATGCAAGATAAAGTAAAAATTGCTCTTGATAATACAAACCTGATTAAAAATATCTTAAAAAAATATATTTTGCCTACTTTAGATAATAAAAGTAAACAGGAATTTATAGCGATGCAAAAAACATGGATGCCTGTCATGGTTTTATGTGAAAATTGTAGTAAACTACAGAAGAGAAGTGCTGATGGTTCTATCATACCAAATAGAGCATTATCTTACTTTAAAGAAAAAGAGGAAGTTACATATGAATGTCCTGCTTGTAATCATAAAGGAAAAGTATCTATTTATAGTGGTAGATTGAAATTGAATTGGCGTATAGACTGGCCTGCAAAATGGACAATCTTCAATACTACATGTGAGCCAGCAGGTAAAGATCATAGCATAAAAGGAGGAGCCTATGATACGGGCTTAGAAATCTGTAAAAAAGTTTTTGATTATAAAGGACCAATTAAGCTTCCATATGAATGGCTTAGGTTGGGAGAACAAGATATGAAAACATCAAAAGGAATAGTATTCACACCAAAAAAATATTTGGATTTAGCAGATCCTGAAATTTATAGAATGTTAATTTTAAGAACGAATCCAATGAAACATATTTCATTACGTATTGAAGAAATTCCTCAATATCACGATTATTACGATAATATGGAGGATATTTATTATAAAAATAAGGAACCTGAATCAAAACAAGAATTAGAATTCTTCATTTATCTCTACCCATTAACTAAAATAAATGAAGTTCCAGAAACGAAACCTATAAAAATACCATTCAAGTTTTTGACATTTTTAGCTCAAATACAAAATCTCCTTTCAATAGAAAAACTTTATGAAAAAGCGATTCAAGTTATAGAATGTGAAGAACAAGATCTTTCTTTTGCAGAATTTAATTTCATTTTAAAGAGAACAGAAAATTGGTTAATTGAAGTGAAGAAAATTATTGAAACAATAAAAGATGTTAAAAAGAAAAATTATATTCTAAGTAAGATAGAAATTTTTACCATACCAGAAAAAATAGATAAAAATGTAATAGATAAATTAGACAAAAGACAATTAAAAGGCATCTCTCTTTTCATTGAATTTATTATTCAAGATACACCTCTAGAGCCTAATATAATCCAGAATAAAATTTTTACTATTGCTAAAGAAGAATTAAAAATCCCCCCTAAAAGATTATTTGAGGCATTATACATTATAATACTTGGAAAAAACTCGGGGCCACGTTTAGGACCTTTTATAGCTATGCTAGATAAAGGTTGGCTTTTAACAAGATTAAATCAAGTGTTAGATTAAAATCTATAAAGTATTTAACTAGATTCTTCTTCTTTGTTAGCTCTTCTAAATTTAAACCATCTTCTTTTCTTCTTCTCTTTCAGTTTATTATAACAATCCGAACAGTAATTATAAGCTTCTTCAATTAACTGTCCGCATCTTTTGCAATGTTTATGGGGATAAATATATTCTTCTGCTTGCTTTTTATATCGTTCGAATTTACTCAAGATATTTCTCCTAAATTAATAATTATAAAATTATATTTTTAATAAATTATAATTCTTTCACTCCATCTTGTGAAATCTTAATTCTAAAAAATTCCGCATTTTTTAAATCCTCTAAAATAGTTGGATTAAATTCTGGGAATTTGAGTTTAAATAATTCTTTATCTTTTATCAAATTTTTTAATTTCTGTTTCCATTCTAACATTATATCCTCAATTTTATTAATGTTAACTAAGGCAAATACAGATCCACCTCCACCAGCACCAGTCAGTTTTACAGCATATACATCTGGATGGTCTTCAATAAGTTTTATAAGAAGGTTATTTGCTAATCCTATTCCATATTTAAACCCAGCATGGTGCATTACCTCATTCATGATTTGATTATTCTTTTTAAAAAATTTGCCTAATAATTTCCAATCATGTTTCATTAAAGCAAATCTAGATTTCCAAGCTAATTTTGCCATTTTTCTATATCTTTTTAAAATATTCAAATCTTTCTCTAAATATAATTTTCTTAATTTTGTATGTACATTTCCACTATCATGTAAAACTCCAGAATAACACACAATTAGCGGTAAACTTTCTATATTATAAATTTTATCAATTCTATCATAAATTGCTATTGGTTCCATTGAGATTTTTCTATGTAGTAATTTTCCAGAATAAGAACAGAAACCTAGACCACCCCTACTAATAGTATATCGATCAGAATAACCTGCTGTAATCTTTAAATCCTCATCCTCCACTTTTGTAGCTAATTCTGCAATTATGTCTTTATTAATGGGTAATTCTTTGTTTTTGATGCATGAAAAATTATTATATATATTGAAGTACTTAGCAAATGCATAAAGTGTAGCGATAATTATTGATGCACTACCCCCTAATCCACTTTGGCGAGGTATCGTTGAAATAATCCCAACTTCTATATTTTTTTCTCTATAGTTTTTCCAAAAGAAAGAGTTTGTTATTGAAAAACGGTATATACTAGCATACACTAATTTTATTCTTGAATTTTTGCTTTTTTTAAGCATTTTTTTATTCTTACTTAGTGTATCTTTAACTTTTACCTTAAAATTAATCTGTTCACCTGATTTTATCATCTTATAAAATATAATCCTACTATCTTCTTTAATTTCCTTTATATAAACAAATGTTGATAAAGGATTTTCATAACCGTTTATTGCTACTGAGGGCATCCAAAAGTCACCCTCAACAGCATCTAAAGGATTTATTAGATTAATTCTTGATGGTGCTTGAATTATTATATTTGGATCTAAACTATTAATGAATTTAATTATTTTGCTAAGCAATTCTATTACCATTTAAAGTCTTTATATTAATTAAAAAGAAAAATATGATTTTAAAAATTTTTTTTCAGTAAATTTAAACTAATCTTTAAAGCTTCTATAAAAAAAATCTAAGTTTTTATAATTTCACTTAAAAATGATTATGAAATGGCCAAAAAAGGTAAGTTTAAATTATTATCGTATTTAATTGAAGACTCTTTAATCTATTATAAGAGTCTTAATAAAAGTGAAATGTTATTCGCTTTTTGTATTTTTAAAGTTTCCAATCTTAATCAAATAATCTTAATTTTAAATAAATTTTTGAAGAAGGGATTTTTTTATTACTATTCTATACAAATTAATATAGCAAATCGAGATATAGAGGTGATTCTTTGTTTTAGAGCTAATGAAAAAAATCAAATTATTGAATTATTCGGATTAGTTTCTCATAAACTAATTGAATATGATAATTCAATACAAATTTTTAAAAAAAAAAATCTAGAAGGCAAATTTATAAATATTTTTGTAAAAAATTTTGATTCAAGTATCCGAATTTATAAGAAACCTGAATCCATATTAATAAAAAATCATAGCTATGAAAAAATCTTGGAGTTTTATGAAATAAAAATTGGTTATGAGAGTCAAAACCAAATTTTAGTCCATTTGATGAATTTCATAAAAAATCTTAACCAAAAAGGATATTTAATATTAAATTTTAAAATTATTGATAATCAACCAGCTTTAAATACATATTTCATCCGTATTAGAGAAAGTGCCTTCATAAATCATGTAAATTTTGAAGAAGATGTCAATAATTTTTTCAACTTCAATCTATTAAATAAATCAGAGATTAATTTGGCAAAGATATATCGAATACTATGGAGATTAAACTTAACAGAAGAGTTTTCTCAATTAAATAAGGTTGATACAACGTTATTAATTGGAAATAATTCTAAAATATATACCATTCCAGAATTTAATTTGAAATTTGAAGAATTATTAAAATCAAATCAAATTGAATACCAAAGGTTAAATCAAAACTTATTATTCATCGAACAAAAAATTGTATTTATAACACTCATAAAATTAAATTTTAAATTGATTTTAAAAATATTTAAAAGATTTTTTTCTAAATATTTAATTTACTTATTAATTTTAGATGAGATTGAATATCAAAAATTATTAAAGGTTGATAAAGTAAGATTATTGAAAGATATAGTAATTTTAAATTACAAAGAATTTAAAAACCTAAATTTAAAAAAATTCAAAAATTGATAAAAATTAAAAAATTCCTAATTCAATTGCTATATCTTGAGCAGAATAATCTGGATGTAACTTTATAAAAGCTTTTTTCTCCCCTTTTGAAGTAATTAAAGTATTAACTCCTATTACTTTAACATTATGGATATTTTCAATAGCTCTTTTAATTTGATTTTTATTAGCTGATTTATTTACAATAAATACTAATTTATTCTCTCTTTCAATCAAGTCAAAAGTTTTTTCTGTTATTAAAGGTCTTTTAATAATTTTGTAGAAGCTTTCCATATTAATTTAATCCCTCAAATTTATTTAATTCATTAAATGACGATTGGGTCCATAAAACCAATCTTCCTGGTAGTCCTCCTGGAGCTAAGTCATCAATCGAAAGATTATCAACGCTTACTACATCAATTCCTGCAATATTTCTCGCTGCCTTTACAATTCCAAAATCCTCTTTAATTACAATTAGTATTCCTTTTTTCCTTTTATACTTTCGTCCCCTTCTTTTCCCTTTTCCAGCTCTAATCTTTTTAGATTTTCTAATTTTAAGTAAATCTTTTTTTAAACCTAAATCACAAAGGACTGAATAGATGGCATTAGTTTTTTTGATTGTCTGAATTTTATCATCCACTACTAATGGAATTTCAGGGAGTTCATCAATAATATGACCTCTTTTTTTAATCCAGGTTTTATCAGCGGAAGCAGAAATAGCAGAAATAATTGAAAGCTTTTTTGTTTTCTTGTTTATCTTTTTTTCTATATTTTTCTCTGCTTTAATGGGGTGAGTTCTTCTCCCTCCTTTTGCAAAAGGAACTCTTCCGACATTACGGGCTGTAGAGAATCCAGAACCCTTTATTCTTGGAGCTCTAGACAGGGCATGCCCGGTTCCCCAACTTTCAGAAGTATTTCTTAATCCGGCTCTTTTATCTCTTCCCTGAATTTGTTTTTTCCTACTATAGAAGACCACATTTGCTTGCCTAATTAAATCATGTCTTGGCTTAAAAGTAAAAATCTTAGGAATGTCAATTAATGTTTTCTTATTTCCATTTAAATTATATACATTTATTTTTTCCATAATATCACGTACTTTTTAAAAATTATCTCTTTTGTTGACTTTCACGGCTTATAAATGTAATTTCCGGAGTTTTAACTGTAAAGGATTTTAATGGTCGAATTGTTTTTCTTATCCGTATTAAACGTTTTTTAGGGCCTGGAATAGAGCCTAAAAGTAATAGATAATCCCCTTTTACTTTACCATATCTAATATACCCTCCCTTTGGATTGATCTCCTCTTCATTTTCTCCTATCAGCATGATTCTTTTGTGGTATTCAGTCCTCTGATGATATCCTAACTGACCGGGTCTAGGAACCGTGTAAAGAACTCTGGCAGGGTGCCATGGACCGATACATGCGACAGCTCTTCTTATTTTACTATTTTTTCGGGTTAAGATCTTAATACCAAATCGTTTTACTGGCCCTTGAAAACCTTTTCCTTTTGTAACTGCAATAACATCTATCAATTCCCCTTCCTCTAATACATCACGAGCTCTGATTTCATTACCGAGATTTGATATAGCAAATTTAAATTCTTTATTAGGATTACCAATTGAATTTAATTTGATCTCAATTATATCAGGTTTCTTTCTTGGTAATGAAGTGAGGTATGGTTGAGTTTGAAATATTCCCCTTATCTCACTATATTCATTTATATTTTCCGTTAACCTTTTTTTAATATTTTTAAAATCGTAATTTTCAAAATCCGGGGTATTGATTTTACGTTTAAGGTATTGATTTATTTCTTTTGTATATAACTCTCCTATAACATACTTACCATATTCATCTTCATTATAAATTCTTATACCAATAAGTATTAAGGGGGGTATTTCGATTACAGTAACAGGTTTCATTAATTCTTTTCCAAAATAGGGGCTATTTTTTTGGTCTTCAATATAAGTTACATGTGTCATACCTGCTTTAAAACCAGCAAATCCTAAAAAATTTAAACTTTCTCGTTTATCTAACCAATGTCTTATTCTACCTTTAGTATTAGATGCTCTTTTTCTAGGTAAAAATGCTAATGAACCATGACGTGGAGCATGTTTTTTTCGATGTCCCATTTGTATTCACTTTGCTTTTGAAAATCCTAATTGTGCAAAATAAAAAAAGTTTTTGTCTAACAATAACCAAATCTCTAAAATAATAGTTTTAAAAAAGGGGTTATTTTTATTTAACTTTTTAAAATAATTAATAAATGTCATTAAAGCTTAAAGATCTGATTTACTTTCAAGAAAGAGAAAACCTTGAAGGTAAAAAGGAAGCAATTCTAACTTTAAATTGTAATAAATGTACGAACTTAAATTTACAGAAATTTGTTAATGAAAAATGCCTTTCATGCTTTTTAAAAACCTTATACGTATTTAGAAACACAAAATTTGACTATATATCTTTCGACAAGGACAATGATGAAATAAATTCTCATAAATGCCTTCCATTATTAAATTACTTTAAGCGTTTGGAAAGAACTAAAAGTATTTTAAATAAAATAGGAAGATTAAGGGAAAAAAAGTGTATGTACAAAGGTTTTCAGTGCAAAGTATTTAATCATGAATTTTTTGATAATTCAATAAGTGGAGATAAATATAATAATCCAATCTTTATCTATGAGCTTATTAGAAATAGATTAAATTACTTTAAAACAGATTTAACATATGACTCCGTATGTAATAAATGTGTAAAATCCCATGAATTTTTATATAAATCCCTTTTAAAATTTTTAAAAGAATTTCAAATCATTAAAGATTATATCAATTACCAGAAAGAAAAGAAATTCTCTGAAAATAATTCAAATTTTTATAAAAACTATTTTTCTAGATTTCAATTAGATTCAATTCAACCCAAATCTTCCAAAGATATACAATTCATTAATAATCGAAATCTTATAGAAGTATACAAAGTCGGGAAAAATGACTTATTTAAAATCCTGATTTATAAAATCTCTAATGAATTTGAGAGCTTTTATGATGTACAATTTCCTTTTAAATCAGAAACAGAACAGATATATTTTTCAAAAGTTATAAATGATGTAGAAAAAAATTTAGACCTCCTTAAGATAAATAGAATAATTTCCTTAGAAAATTTGATTAAATTGTATAAAATTGAGGCATTACGATATATAAATTTAAAATATAAATTTACTCAAAATAAAATGAGAAAAATTGCATTTTTAG
>Ga0209427_10010919_pt1 | contig 10031 bp, 10 predicted proteins | sample DeeMarSWOR136_30_FD_187465 | JGI IMG/M metagenome (GOLD analysis project Ga0209427, IMG submission 187465) | Marine sediment microbial communities from White Oak River estuary, North Carolina - WOR-1-36_30 (SPAdes) (version 2) | ecosystem: Environmental > Aquatic > Marine > Intertidal zone >...
AGGGGAAAATGCCTCTCTTTTTATGAGATTGCTTCACTCCGTTCGCAATGACATTATAAAAGCGTTACTGAATTATTGAGCTAGTACAACAGGCTACTCTTTAATATATTGTAGGGGTTTGATTCATCAAATCCACCTCTTTATAAAGTAGCCTGTCCCCTTTTCTAAAAGATCATGCTCTTTATACAAATAATACAAGTTTTGCAAGTCTGACCCCGCAATTCGCCTTTACTACCTATTTATATTATACTTATTTATATTATACTTAATCCATGAACATCACTCTTTTTGGCTATCCAAAAACAGGAAAAACCACTTTGTTTAATCTGCTAACCGGCGCAAAAATAGATGTCAAATCTTATGACACAGGGAAAAAAGAGCTGAACCGAAGAACATTCCCTGTTCCCGATTCTCGCTTGGAAAAAATATGGGCTCTTTACCCTGAAAAAAATAAGATACCGACAACAGTCGATTTCATTGATTTGGCTGGAATCTCTTACGGTGATGTCAAAAGCAGTGCTTACTTGAATTATCTCCGCAAAGCAGACGGCCTCACTCATGTTGCAAGAGGATTTCTCGATGCTCAGATTCCTCATCCAAAAGGGAAAATCAGCCCAGAGGATGATATCCGTTCCATGGAGGAGGAACTCATCCTGGCCGATTTAGTCTCGATAGAGGCTAGGCTGGAAAGATTGGAAAAAGAACTGAAAAAGTCAGTAGTCCCCGAAGGAGAAAAAGAGAAAGAACTCCTCGAACGACTCCGTCCCCATCTCGAGGAAGGAAAAGCTATTCGGGAGATAGACCTTGCTCCATCAGAAGAAAAGCTCAGCCGCAGCTTCTCATTTTTAAGCCAGAAGACACTTCTACATATGATTAATGTCGACGAGAAAGATATTCCCTTAATCGAAAATCCTGATAAGATTTACTCAACTGAGAAAAAAGGAATAAAAGTCCTTGCTTTTTGCGGAAATATTGAGGCGGAGATTCTTGAATTGGAAGAAAAGGATAAAGCAGATTTTCTGGCTGAGTACGAATTGGGAGAACTGAGTGCTCCTAAACTCTTAAAGGCTTCCTACGATCTTCTTGAAGCTATTACTTTCTTCACAATCGGAAAGGATGAAGTCAAAGCCTGGACTATCAAAGCGAACACCGCGGCCTTGAAAGCGGCAGGATCAATTCATTCAGATATAGAAAAAGGCTTTATCCGGGCAGAAGTCATCTCCTGGGAAGAACTTCTAAAGCACGGCTCCTTTCAAACGGCCAAAGAAAAGGCAGCCGTGCGCCTGGAAGGAAAGGACTACCTCGTACAAAACGGAGATGTTATATATTTCCGCTTCTCATTGTAGATTATAGCCGGTGGAAATTATAGCTAATATAAGGCGGGAATTATCTAAAAAAGTGCGGGTTTGATAAATCAAACCCCTACAAATAATCAATATGACAAAAATGTGGGCTTGATGAATCAAGCCCCTACAATATATGAATTTAAATAAAGATTCAATTTATCAAACACCTACACAAGATAGTGAAGAAAACATTTGAGATTAAAGCTTCAGATAGTGATTCCTCTGCCCGGACCGGGATCATCCACACCCCGCATGGAACCATAGAAACTCCTGCCTTCGCACCTGTGGCCAGCCAGGGAACCGTAAAAGGTCTTCCCCACAGCCTGCTTCAAAACCTGGGAGCTCAGCTCATGCTCGTCAATGCTTACCATCTGTATCTTAGGCCCGGACTTGAAACAATAAGCAGATTCGGAGGAATCCATTCTTTCATCTCCTGGCAGAAACCAGTTCTCTCTGACAGCGGTGGTTTCCAGATCTACAGCCTCTCGCCTCTTGTCAAAGTGAAAAAGGAAGGAGTTGAATTCACCTCTCATCTCGACGGAGCGAAAATTTTTCTTTCTCCTGAAGACGTCATGGATATCCAGATAAAATTAAGTTCTGATATTATAATGGCCTTAGATCACTTTCTTCCCTTCCCTTCTTCTGAAAATAAGATGAAGGAAGCGGTAAAGCTTACCACTCTCTGGGCTCAACGCTCCAAGGCGCACTTCCTCCAGCAGGATTCTTCTCAGCTTCTATGGGGTATAAGCCAAGGCAGCGTCTACTGGAACCTGAGAAAGCAGAGCATCGAGGATTTGCTTAAAATCGATTTTGATGGCTACGCTTTGGGAGGACTCGGTATAGGAGAGCCAAAATCTCAGCTTGCAGAAATCATGGCAAGAGCCGATTCCCTTCTTCCTAAGGAAAAGCCTCGCTATCTGATGGGAATAGGCTACATCAGTGACATCTTGGAGGCAGTGGAAAAGGGGATAGATCTTTTCGACTGTGTTCTACCTACAAGAAACGCCCGAAACGGAACTCTGTTCACGAGCAAGGGGAGAATCGTGATTAAAAACGTTAAATACGCTCAAGACCAAAGACCCCTTGATGAAGATTGTTCATGCTATACTTGTCAGAATTTCTCCCGCGCCTACCTCCGGCATCTATACGAAAGACAGGAAATTAGCTCCGCTATCCTTAATACAATCCACAACCTTCATTTTTATCTTGACATCTTCAGGAAAATTAGGCAAGCTATTCAATCAAATACGTACGATAGTTTTAAACGAAGTATAATTAAGCAGAAAGAGGAAGAATAAAATGATATTTAGTGGGCTTTTCCTTTCCCTATCCCAAGCTCAACCAGCTCCTCGTGGCGGAGGAATCTCTCTCCATTTTTTCATCATGATGGGACTGGTCTTCCTGGTCTTCTACCTGTTACTTATCAGACCGCAGCGCACTCGACAGAAAAAGCATCAAGAAATGGTTGAAAACCTCAAGCCAGGAGACAAAGTCATAACGTCAGGTGGTATACACGGAACTGTCATGGGAGTTCAAAAAGACAAACTCGAGTTAAAAATAGCTTCTAATGTCAAGGTTGATATCGCCAAAACCTCTATTGCAGTCATCCTAACCCCTCAACAAAAGGAAAAATAACACATCTTTGATTTGCTATTTATAGATAAATTTCATTCGTTTCTCTTCCTCTGAAGGTAACTAGCTTAAGATGAAAAAAGGCTTACGCTGGAAAGTTATTCTAACCGCTTTGGTCGTTATTTTTGCTTTGATCTTCACCTACTCTCCCAAAGAAAAAAAAATAAATATAGAACTAGGGCTTGACCTCAAAGGCGGAATGCATCTCGTCCTTCAAGTTGTCACCGATGACGCCATAAATTACGAAACCGATCAGGCTGTGCTACGTCTTGAGGAACAGCTAAAAAAGAAAAATATTAAATATGAAGCAATAACTAAGAGTACGATAGGTAAATTTTCTCTCCAAGAATTCAACCCTGAACAAGAAGGGCAGATTAAAGAAATCCTGGACGACTATTTAAGGGATTGGGATCACTCTATCATGGGCAACAGCATATCCTTTTCCTTAAGACCAAATATTGCTCGATATTTCAGGGAGCAGTCAGTCAACCAAGCTCAGGAAACAATCCGAAACCGAGTTGACGAACTCGGGCTTACTGAACCGACCATACAAAGGCAAGGTCTGACAACAGGAAGCGACATGATTATAGTCGAACTTCCAGGAGTCGAAAACCCGGAAAGAGTGAAAAATATCCTTAAGACCACGGCCCTCTTGGAATGGAAACTCGTTAAGGCAGGACCAGCGCCTGATAGAGAGACTCTGCTTGCGGATTTTGGTAGTAAGGTTCCCGAAGATTTGATGGTCATAAGAGGAGATCCCAGGAGAAAAGAGGGAGGTTACTACCTCGTGACTCAAGTAGCTCCTGTTACAGGAAAGGACCTACGAGATGCCCGCCCTTCCGTCGATGAATGGAACAACCCAGCCGTATTATTCTCGTTTAACGCAGACGGAGCTCGAAGGTTCGCTAAACTTACTTCAGAGAACATCGGCAAACCACTGAGCATTATCCTGGATGGAAAAATTCAAGAAGTGGCAACTATCGAAGATAGAATCTCTGACAGTGGAATACTACGTGGCAAATTCACCCAAGAACAGGCTGAAGATATTTCTCTTGTGCTTAGAGCAGGTGCACTTCCAGCTTCGATCAAATATTTGGAGGAGAGAACGATCGGTCCTTCGCTGGGCGCTGATTCCATCCGAAAAGGACTTTCAGCTATCTTCATAGCCCTTATTCTGGTCTTGATGTTCATGGTTTTATATTACCGGCTCTCTGGAATTAACGCAATTATCGCCCTCATTTTGAACATCATCATCCTGATGGGTACTTTAGCCTACTTTAAAGCGGTCCTTACCCTTCCTGGTATTGCAGGGATCATATTGACTATAGGTATGGCAGTCGATGCCAATGTTCTGGTCTTCGAGAGAATAAGAGAAGAGCTCTCTTCAGGTAAGGGTATATTGAGTTCGATTGCCGCTGGTTTTTCTCGTGCTTTCAAGACAATCCTGGATGCAAACGTAACCACTATCATCGCCGCTATTTTCCTTTTCCAGTTTGGAACCGGTCCGATTAAGGGATTCGCAGTAACCCTTATTATCGGCATCACAGCAAGCATGTTCACCGCCGTGTTTGTCTCCCACCTAATCTTTGACTTATTCCATGCAAAAAGAAAAAAAAGAGAAAAATTAAGTATATAAAAATGCAGATATTCAAAAAGCCCGACTTCAATTTTATGAAGTACAAGTTCTTTGCCTTCGGCCTGTCTGGAATCATTATTATAGTAGGGATCATTAATATCACCAAGGGCAAAGGATTGAATTACGGCATCGATTTTGCCGGGGGCTCGCTGGTCCGGGTGATGTTAAAAAACGAGATTCCCATCGATGAAGTCAGGAAATCTTTAAGTGAGATTGGTTTAGAAAAGAGCCGCATACAGGAAATCGGCGCCAACAAAAGAGAATATATGATCAGAAGCTTACAGACTGCGGAAATGGGCCAAGAAGAAGAAATAGAAGCCCATGAAATCATCGGGAATAAAGTAATCGAGGCTTTAAGACCGGAGGAAGACAGAGTCGCTCTCGAAAAGGGTCTTAAAGATTTGAACACTGTTGATGAGAGGGAATTAACTCTCATTCTTGAAGCCTCTTTTCCCGAAGAAGCATCTGCCATTGCTCAAAAAATTATTTCTTTCAGAATTTCAGAAGGTATTATTCATGATTATGCCCAGCTTCAACGAGAAACAGGAATAGACCAGGAGGTTATTAGCACCCTTGAGGATAAAACTTTTCTTGGCAGTTTGGCCGTTCTCAGCAAGGAGACAGTGGGGCCTCAGGTCGGACATGATCTGAGAAGAAAAGCCACCCAAGCAATAGTCTGGGCCCTTATCGGAATGCTCATCTACATAGGGATCCGCTTCAAGTTTGCCTATGGAGTTGCCGCCATCCTGACCTTAGCCCACGATGTCTTGGTCACCGTGGGCATCTTCTCTTTGACCAACAGAGAAATAAACCTTCCGGTCATCGCTGCGATGCTAACCATAGTCGGATACTCGCTGAACGATACGATTGTCATCTTCGACAGAGTCAGGGATAACTTAAGAATTATGAGGAAACATGACTTTGAAGGAATTCTTGATACGAGTATTAACCAAACCTTAAGCCGGACTGTGATCACGTCAGGAACAACTTTCTTGACTGTTCTGGCTCTTTATCTATTCGGTGGCGAGGTTATAAATGATTTTGCTTTTACGATGATTATTGGTGTTATCACAGGAACTTACTCCTCTATCTATCAATCCTGTCCGCTCCTTTACTTTTGGAATAAAATATTCAAGCCAAAAAAAGGCATGAGAAAATGATTATTTTAGACTTGTCAAAAATGTTTTTTTCATTTATACTTTTTTTGGCGAGATAAAAAATACCTTTAAACCGAGGTAAAGAAATGGCTGAAAAAATTAAGCCAAAAGAAAAACATAAAGAAGAAATCCCTTCTCTTTTCAAGGACTCCTTTATTATCGCAGAAAGAGGAGGCTTGAGGAGAGCCGTTGCCCTTCCTACTGCTATCCTTATTCACATTTTCCTCGTTGCAGCTTTAATCATCATTCCCCTTCTTAGCATCCAAGACCTGCCGAGTGTAGAAATTTACAGTGCCTTTCTTGCTCCTCCACCACCTCCACCGCCTCCACCTCCTCCCCCAGCAAAAAAACGCGAAAGCGCGAAAAAAAGAACCCGTATCAGACCAGTCCAAGCTCAAACCACGATCGAACCCGGTAAACTCGTCGCTCCAGTGGAAATTCCTGAAGAAATCGCTGAAGAAGAACTCAGCGATATCGGTATCGAAGGCGGAGTAGAAGGCGGAGTAGAAGGCGGAGTCGTCGGCGGTGTGCTAGGCGGAGTCGTCGGCGGTATCCTCGGCGGTGTTGTCGGTGAAGTCGAAGCCCCTATAAGAGCAGCCGGAGAGATTAAACCGCCTAAATTAATCAAAGAAGTCAAGCCCGTCTACCCTGAAATTGCCCGTCAGGCAAGAGTGGAAGGGGTAGTAATTATCGAGGCTGTGACCGATATCTACGGAAGAGTGGCACATGTAAAAGTTCTCAGATCCATCCCCCTTCTCGATCAAGCAGCTGTCGATGCTGTCCGTCAGTGGGTCTATGAACCAATGATTATCAACGGCCGCCCAAGAGGTGTTATTTTCACCGTTACTGTTACATTTAAATTAAAATAAGAAACTCTTAAGATGACTTTCCATCTTAGAAAAGGAGGTATGTAAAATGCAATGGGGATTAGTAGAAATGTGGGGTTTGATGGCCCCTTTAGCCAAGGGAGTTGCAATCCTGCTGATGATTCTTTCTGTCATCTCCCTCTATCTCTTCATCGAGAGACAGTTGGTTTTCTACAGAGCTAAGACGAAGTCAAAGAAGGTTGCGCCACAGCTGGCAGGAATGTTGAAAAGAGGCCAAATCCAGGAAGCCTTGAAACTTTCTTCCATGAAAGATAACCAGGGAAGCCATTTAGCTAGGGTGACTGCTGCTGGTATTAAGGAATTCTTGGAAGGAAAGCAGCATAACCTCAGCGTTGAAGAACAGATTGAAACAGCTCAGAGAGGCTGTGCAAGAGCCGCAACAATTTTCACCCAGGAACTTAATAGAGGGTTGAATACGCTGGCTACAATCGCCACGTCTTCTCCTTTTATCGGACTATTCGGAACAATTGCGGGCATCATCAACGCATTCCGTGGTATGCATGAGACCGGCTCTGGAGGAATCGGTGCTGTTGCTGGAGGTATTGCAGAAGCTCTGGTGACAACCGCCTTTGGAATAGGTGTGGCTATTCTCGCGCTTTGGTTGTACAGTTTCTTGCGGACAAAGATCGATATCTACGGCGCTGAAATGGCAAACACCAGCTCTGAAATTGTGGACTTTTTCATCAGAAGAGCACAAGAAAAATCTGAATAATAAAGCCAAATCAATAAAATTTTAAATAGAGAGGCATAAGATGGCAATGAAGGTCGAAAGTCATGGCGAAGTAAGTTCTGAACCTAATGTTGTTCCTCTCTGTGATGTCCTTCTTGTTCTGCTTATTATTTTCATGGTAGTAACACCTCTCATCCAAAGAGGAGTTGACGTAAGACTGCCTGTCGCTCTTAACACTATAAACATGCCCGAAAATCCAGAAGTGGTTCTCTCCATCAAGAAAGACGGCTCGATGTATATAGGCCAAGATCAGGTAACGATGGAAAATCTTCAAACTTTGATAGAAGAAGCTTTCATGACTGCGACTGATAAAAGGCTATACTTAAGAGCTGATGGGGAATTGGAATACGGAAATATCGTAGACATAGTCGAGATCCTTAAAGCAGCTGGCGTTGAGATAGTAGGCATTATTACTGAGATTAAAACAGAGAGGATTGATTAAGAGATCTGCATCAATCTGCAATAAATAATCAATTGCGTCATTGATTAACCAAGGGGAAAGGAAAGATATGCCTCAAGGTTTTCCTCTCCCTTGGGTACCCATCCCATAGCTTCACGCCAAATATCTTCACTTTCCATGCAAAAATAAAGAGGGATCTCCTCTCCTCCCCATGCCCTAATAAAGCCAACGATCTTTTTATAAAGCTCAAGGCGAAGAGGCTTGAAATAGCGCAGTTTTCCGTCTTTTCCTTTTATAAATTCATCGTAGATAATCTTCGTCTTGGGAAATCTCTCTTCGATAATAGCTTTTAGAGAGGCGGGGAATCTCAAACTCCCGAGGCTTATCCAAGCAATCCTCGCCGGATCGACGGTTTCCAGTAATTTCTTAATTACCTCCTCGTATCCTTTTTCCCAGTCAGGATGGCGAATAATAGGGTCGAAATGAAAACCGATACGAAATCCTGTTTCCGAAACTCTCCTGGCTGCATCTATTCTTTCTTCGACAGATGGAGCGCCCTTTTCTTCATCATGGGCTATTCTCGAAGAATTGAGAGACCAGGCAATGACAACATTTGGAGCAGGTTCTATTTTTAGAATGTTTTTTATATTTACAGTTTTTGTCTTAAGCTCGAAGATGGCATTTCTTTTTTTTCTGAAGTAGGAAACAAGATGCAGGGAATTTCCAGTTATATGGTCAAGGGCCAACGAATCTCCGAGCTCACCTGTTCCGACGCGAATTGTCCTGAGTCTTTTCCTGTGTAAAAAAATATCAAGCTGCCTCCACAAATCTTCCAGGTTGACGTGGACTGTAATCAAGGGATTCGTTAAATAATGTTGAAGAATACAGTAGGAACAGTCGAGAGGACAATTAAGGTCTATGTTGAGGATAAAATAATTACATCCAAGGTAGCCAGGAGTACAGGGACAGGGCTTGACGAACTCTCCTTTTTGGCGGGTGATCAAAAGATATTTTTTTCCCTCACCTATAATATCCTTTGTAGCTTTTATGTCGTCAAGCACCTCTTGAGGATCATCGATGACTTCTCTAGGAACAGGACCAACATTTTTCAGGATTCTCTTCGTCAGGGGAAAATCGAAGCTCTTTTTTTCCACATAAATTTTTTGAGGAAAATATTCCGATTTACTCATCGAGAATTATTTAAGTTTAAATATTGCTGAAAATTCTTGTTTTGAAGTCAGTTCTTGAAGCTTGAGGAGGTTGGTTTTCAATTCTTCGCTATTCCCAAAAGAGAAATTCACCGAAAAGTTTTCTTCCTCGAAAAATGGCGAAGGTTTAACAACGATAGTCTTGGGCAAACGGAGTTTGTTCAACAAATAATCAAAAGATTCTTTCCGTGAGGACAGCGCAGGATACCGCTTTTTCTTTAAAAAGAAACGGATTTTATCTGCCTTTTGGAGGGGAGATAATTTTTCATGGCCCATAATATCCAGCACTTCTTTTGAGGAAAGTATTTTTTGGGGAGCGATATCATTTCTCCTTGATATTTCCATCAGGTCCTCGAGAATTTCTTTCATTCTGTTTTGACCTGAAGGCAAAAGCAAGGGCAAGAGTGATTTCCTCTCCTGGGGATTATATCCAGCAAGCAGTTTGACCGAAGAGAAAGGCATATTCTTCTCGTGAATGATTCTTTTCAGTTCTGGTTCGAACCGAGAAAAGGCCAAGTATGATTCAAGATTGGACAAAGTTGAGGGAATATCAAGGAGAGGCAGGTAGCGCTGAACGATCTTCTTTTCATCTTCCCCAAATTTTTTCAACCTGCTCAGTATTTCTGCTTTTTCCAGAAGGTAGAATTCCCTTGTGGCCAGATTTTCATAAAATGCCGCTAAAAAGGTCTTAAGCTCCTCCTCTTCTTCGGTCACAAAGACAGGAAGAGAAGACATGCCCAGCTTGATGCAAGCAAGGACTCTTTTCCACCCTGAGACAAGAATGAAGTGCTTATCCCGCAAGGCGACAAGAGGGGGGTAGAGGAGACCCACCTTCTGGATAGAAAGAATCAGCTTTTCCAGGGAAAAATAATAAGAAATGCGGAATCTTTCATCCTCGAGAGAGATTTCTTTTAAGGATAAATTCTTCTTTTTCATGTTTTAATTCTACTTGTAGGGATTTGATTTATCAAACTCACGTTTTTTTATTGTATGGATTGAATTATTTGTAGGGGCTTGATTCATCAAGCCCACCTT
>Ga0209427_10010920_pt1 | contig 10031 bp, 8 predicted proteins | sample DeeMarSWOR136_30_FD_187465 | JGI IMG/M metagenome (GOLD analysis project Ga0209427, IMG submission 187465) | Marine sediment microbial communities from White Oak River estuary, North Carolina - WOR-1-36_30 (SPAdes) (version 2) | ecosystem: Environmental > Aquatic > Marine > Intertidal zone >...
GGAGGATATTTATGATCAGGACGGTGGAACAATATCTAGAGAGCCTAAAGGATGGAAGGTTGATTTATTGCTTAGGAGAGAGAGTAAAGGATGTAACCACCCACCCTATTCTGCAGACTGTGATCCAGGGTTCTGCGATGGATTATTTTTTTACCAATGATCCAAATTATCGGGACCTTTTTGTGGCAAAGAACGAGGAGGGAGAAGATGTCCATTATCTCTTTTTGCAACCTAAAGGCCCTGATGATCTATTAAGACGAAGGGAGATTTTCTTGACTGCTTGGAGAACAGGTGGTGGTACGAATCTACACTGCATGGGTGTCGATGCATTGCATGCATCAAGGGTTGCGGCAGGGAGGATGGACAGGCAGTTAGGCACACACTATGTTGAGCGCGTTGAGGCTTATCGAAAGTATCTCCAGAAGGCAGACCTCGGGATTACCGCGGCTATGACGGATGCCAAAGGGGATCGGAGCCTTCGCCCTTCCAAACAGCTAAAACATCAGGATTACTATGTCAGGGTGGTCGATAGGCAAAAAGATGGAATTGTAGTGAGAGGAGCCAAGATGCATATAAGCTCTACACCTGGTGCGAATGAAGCCATTGTCATGCCGTGCCGAGCTCATGGGGAGGCGGATCAGGACTATGCTCTCGTTTTTGCTGTTCCTTTAAATGCCAAGGGCATCACCATCATCACCATGGAACCTACCATAAGGGAGGGGGGGGAGGAGGCTGCCTGGGATTACCCTGTAAGTGCTGTAACCGGAGCCGTGTCCTCTGAGTGCATCATTGTATTTGATGATGTCTTTGTTCCCTGGGAAAGGGTATTTATGTGCGGGGAATGGCAATTTTCCAGAGATGTCACTTATCTTTTTGCCACTTTCCATCGCCTCTTCGGAGCTTGTCGCATGACGACAGAACTTGAAATGCTCACAGGCATCGGGGCCCTTATGGCTGAGTATAACGGCCTCGAAGACTTCCCTCATATAAGAGAAAAACTGGCCTGGCTTGTTATGTATTCAGAGGCTGTGGATATCATTAGCAAGGCCGCCTGCCTTTATTGTGAAAAAGAACCTGATTCGGATTTCGTTTACCCTAACATTGTCTACATCAATACAGCAAAGTATATGTTTGCCGATAATTATCATCAGGCGACAAAGATTGTTCAAGATATCTGTGGAGGTATTACAGCCACAATACCTACTTATCGAGACTGGATGAACCCAGAAACCCATCCTCTGTTAGAAAAATATCTCGGGGGCAAGGCGAGTGTCCCAACCGAATATAGACTTCGTGTAACGAGGCTGCTAAAAGATCTCACACATTCGCATTTTCAAGTTGGTGCTATTCATGGGGAGGGATCCCTCTCGGCCCAAAGAATTTTTCTCTATATGGGTGCCAATTGGGAAAAGTATAAAGCAGCCGCCAAAAAAGCAGCAGGGATTCGAGGATGGGAAGGAGAAACAACCTATGGTTCTTTACCTGATTACCCCTCCTGTATCTCATCTAAATTGCGGCCTATTTAAGGTGATGAAGCTGATAAGAGATCTGATAGCAACCGGGTATGCCGGAGAGGGCTATGTGGGCACTCTCCACGGAGAAAGTTCTATTGAAGCCCAAAAGATATCCATGTATCGGGAATATGATATCAATCGCTGTGTCGATTATGGAAAGGAGCTCTTGAAAATTTAAAAATAAAGGTTCCTTCGAATCGATCTCAAGGAGGCACTTATGAAGATTGATATTTACACTCATGTTGTACCGTCAAGGTATAAGGCTATGCTTTACAAATATTCTGACAAATTTGGAACTGAAAAAAATATTATGGAAAGACGTATCACTTTAACCGACCAGAATGAGAGAATCCGCATCTTGAATGAGTTCGAAGATATAACCCAAGTCTTGTCCTGCACGATACCTCCTTTAGAAGAGATCGTTAATTCAAAAGAGGCGGCTGAACTGGCACGGATAGCGAACGACGAGGTGGCTGAGTGGGTGGCTAAACGTCCAAAAAAATATCTTACTGCTATTGCCAATCTGCCACTCAACAGTATGGACGCTGCAATGAAGGAGGCTGAGAGGGCCATCAAAGAATTGGGATTCAGGGGCATTCAAATTTACACATCTATTCAAGGAAAGCCATTGAGTTCAGAAGACTTCATGCCGCTGTATAAGATGATGGCCGATTTTGATTTACCTATTTGGATCCATCCCCTCCGCAGGTCCTTTACTCCAGATTATCCAACCGAAACCGTCTCGTTTCACCAGATATTTTCCATCTTTGGATGGCCTTATGAAACGACGGCGGCAATGACACGCTTGGTTTTTGGCGGCATCTTTGAAAAATTTCCAACGATAAAGTTTATCACTCATCACTGTGGAGGTTTGATCCCCTACTTCGCTGACAGGATCGTTGTCCATTACAACAATGGTTTAGAACGTCTTGGAGAAAAGTTTTTCCCAGGGCTTAAAAAGCATCCTATTGAATATTACAAGATGTTCTATAATGATACGGCCCTGAATGGAAATGCCTCTGGCCTCAGGTGTGGCTATGACTTTTTCGGTGAAGACCACCTGCTTTTTGGTTCCGATATGCCTTATGATGTCGAAAACGGTGCCATTGCTATCCGGCAAACCATAGAAGCCATAGAGGGTATGAACATAACGGAATCTGGCAAAAAGAAAATTTATGAGAATAATGCGCGGAAATTGTTAAAATTATAGATTTTAATAAGAACTCCCATTTCATAATAATTTGTTCAATTTGATTGTTCAAAAACTCTGTAATTTGGTGGCAGGTCTTTTATAATTGCTATTCTCTTTTGTACCAACCAGAGTCATTAACTGCCTTTACGATCATGTAAAGATTATGTGGAGGCGAGAGGGGTGGAACCTCACAGCCAGACATCAATATGTATCCCCGTGGACTGTGCTTTGCTTTCTCAATGCATTGTTGAGAAATTTCATACACCTGCTCAGGTGTCCCGGTCTGAATGATTTGTGGATCAATGTTCCCGGCAACAATGCATGTATCCCCGAAAAACTTTATTGCAGTGGTAAGGTCTACTTGGTGGCCAAAACTGACGATGCCTGGGTCTCCAAAGGGCACCTCAGCCCAGTATGGCAGGTTTAAATTCTGCTCACCGCAAATATGGCAGATGATGTGCTTGATCCCAGTGGCCAGTATCTTCTCGTGAGCTTCCTTTTGGTAAGGAACAATAAATTCTTTGAATTGTCTCGGTGAAATTATATTATTATCTGCTGAAGGCTCCCATATCCAAACTAAGGTATCTTCGACCCCAAACGTATCGGCCCAGTACTGCACCACGTTCGAAATGTGCTCTGTTGCTAAGCGAAGAACTTTGTGAACCACTGGAGGGTTCTTTATCAACCAGCGGCACAGCTTATCAATAGCACACATATTTGCACCGATAGTGAAGACCCCTGCAAGGGTGATCGTAACAGGCAAACCAGATTCTTTTTGCATCTTGGAAAATTCCATAGCCAGTGGAATCATGCCTGTCGTCTTCACATCCGGGAGTTTCAAGGTTTCAACTTCCCCTTCTGATTGAACAGGAGGGCGTTCATATGCTGGGGCTTGCTCCCAATCACCGGTGGGGAATCTTATCTCTGCTCCAAATTCCCACGCCCCATAAGAAGCATACCCATATTGTGGCCAACCATCGTAGCCATACATCTCTTGGGTCCATAATTGCGCCTGAAAACTCTTATGGGCGTCACTATAAATACTTGCAATAGGGTACCCAACATTTCTTGCACAAAATCCAAGTGTGAACGGAAATACAGGAACTCGGTCGATTGACTGCCCTTCTAGTAATGCACTTACCCGGTCTGACGATCGTTTAGACATCCCGTATACCGTTACTAATTCTTTGTGTGATTTATATAGGCGATGATAAAGCGGGCTTTAGCATTTACTTAAGAGCCTTTATGGTTTCTTGCACCGCCATACCACAATTCTCAGCGTATCCGTCAGCCCCGTATTGTTTTGCAATGTCTCGAGTTAGAGGAGCCCCCCCTACCATGATAGTTGGATTCAGATTGTGGGCTTTAATCTTTTTAATAACTACCGGAATAGCAAGCATACTGGTTGTCATGAGAGCAGACAGAGCTATTACATCGGCTTTGGTTCTTTCGATTTCTTCTACGAACCTGTCAAGCTTAACATCCCTTCCTAGGTCATTGACTGTCCAGCCTGCAGCTTCATACATCATCTTCACAAGGTTTTTGCCGATGTCATGAATGTCACCCTCAACAGTCCCAATAACAACTTTCAGCTTTGTTGCTTGCTCTTCGACTTTAATATGTGGTTTCAGAATCTCCAACGCCGCGTATAGTGCATCAGAACACATCAGCAGCTCTGGAACAAAGTATTCTTGCTTCTCATATAGCGATCCCACCTTCTCCATCCCCAGAGCGAGACCTTTTATAATTGCATCACTGGGATTCACGCCTTCCTCCAAAACAGCTTTAGCAAACTTTACGCAAGTTTCCTCATCAAAGGTTACGACCGCGTCGTAAAGTCCTCTCATTATTTCTTGGGTTCTTTCATTCGATGCCACGTGACCCTCCTTGACAACAATTTAAATGTGGAAGTGACCTTTCAGCCTTTCATGGTGTTCGGCAGAAACAATGCGATTTGGGGAAAAATGGTCAGGATAAGCAGACAGACCAGCATAGCTACCCAGAAAGGCCAGATCCCACGGAAAATGGTATACATGGGCACATCCTCTGCGATCCCTTTAATGACGAACACATTCACGCCGACAGGAGGTGTGATCAGCGCCATCTCCAACATGATGACGACCATTACGCCGAACCAAATAGGATCGAAGCCAAGACCTACCATCAAGGGATGAATGATGGGAATTGTGAGGACCATGATGGCCCAACCATCCAGGAACATGCCCAGGATCGTGTAGATAAGGACGACACCTGCGAGGATGATATATCGGGAAACCTCCAGCCCCGACATATAATTGGCCAGTTCAAAAGGAATACGAGTCACGGCCAAAAAATACCCGAACACGTAGGCACCGATTACGATGATAAAGATCATGGCCGTAGTCTGCCCGGTAAGGCGGAGGGAAGCGGCAAAGTGTCGCCAAGTCATCTTCCTTTTATACAATGAAAAAACAAAGGCACCGAACGCCCCGATACCGGCGGCCTCAGTTGGAGTAAACACACCGGTATATATGCCACCCATAACGATCAGAAAAAGAGCCAACATTCCCCACACTTCCTTGAGTGCAACGATTCGCTCCTTGAAGGTGGCTCCTTGTCCCATGGGAGCCACCTCGGGATTGAGTCGAACCCGAATGTTGACGGCAAACATGAAAAGGGCGGCCAACAGGATGCCGGGCAAAACGCCGGCGATAAAAAGTTTGCCCACGGACTGTTCGGTAAGTATGGCGTAAAAAACAAAAGTCGCGCTGGGGGGGATCAGAATCCCCAAAGTACCCCCTGCGGCAACCGTGCCAGTGGCAAGCGATGGACCGTAGCGGTATTTTTTCATCTCCGGGAGGGCTACCGTCCCCATGGTGGCAGCTGTGGCCACACTGGAACCCGAAATAGCGGCAAAGGCGGCACAAGCGCCGATAGTTGCCATGGCCAGACCGCCGCGCCTGTGACCCAGCCACCTTTCCACGGCCCAATATATTTGATGGCTCAGTCCGGAGTGGGTTGCAAATTGGCCCATTAGGACGAAGAGGGGGATGACGCTCAAGGTGTAGGAGGTTCCTCCGGCATAAAAGGTCACGCCCAGAATACTCAGCCCGCCGTCCAGGCTGCCGAGATAGATGTAGCCCAGCCATCCGACTAGTGCCATCACAAATGCGATCGGCATGCCGGTGGCAAACAGGACAAACAGAAGCGCAATACCAAGGATACCCGTCGTAAGCGGACTCATTTTTTTATCGCCCTGGCTAAAGATTGAAGGAAATGGACAGCAAGGACAAGCGAAAGCACTGCGATACCGAGCGCCACGAATAGGATAAAAGGGCTAATGGGAATGAATAATTCACCAGATACATCATGTCTTCGCCAAACGATCCCTGCCTGCAAGACATTTCGCCAGGTAACGATGGCAAATAGGATGAATGCGATAAAACTGGTGATGCACTCGATAAAAGCCTGGACCCGTTGAGGAAGCCGTGTGATGACCAGATCTACGACGACATGCCCTTTCACAGCCATGGTGTAGCCGAGCGACGCGAATACTAATATGGCCATCATAAACTCAGTCAATTCATAGCTGCCAAGAATGGGGCGGTTAAGAACATAACGAAGGAAGACATCCACGACCGTGATTGAGACCATGAGGACCAGCATGACTTGCCCTATCACGTGCAGCAAGCGGCTGATCGGAAAAATGGCTTTCTCCAGGCGTTGGGCGGCCCGGCTTAACCATCCATTCATCATTAGCCCTTTAGTGTTATTACTCTATTTCCCTGTAAGCTGGCGTATAGCCCCTAATAGTTCTTCTCCCGGGAAACCTTTTGCCTTCATATCCGCTACCCACTGATCATATAACGGCTCAGCTTTTTCCTTCCATTTCGCCAACTCAGCCGCTGCGAGAGGGTAGACTACTTTCCCCTTGGATTTAGCCACTTTTAAAGCCTTCTTCAAATCCTCATCATATGCATCTCCGCACTCGAAGGCATATCTCCTTCTCAGATTATCCAGAATTTTTTGGATGTCCGGAGGAAGAGAATTCCACGTCTTTTCGTTCATGGCCACGGCCATCGGCGCGGCAGTGAGCCCGGCCTGTACGGAATACTTTGAGACGTCAAAAAGTCTGTAAGATACCATGGCAGTAAAGGCGGTAAAGACCCCGTCGAGTACGCCCTTCTCCATAGAAGTATAAACCTCCGTAATGGGTAGGGTAACGGGTGTGCCGCCCAGGTCTTTGATGAAGGCCGACTGGACAGCCCCTGCGCCGCGGATTTTGAGCCCTTTCATGTCTGCCATGGTTTCGATTTTCTTTTTGGACGTGTGGAAGGTAAAGGCCTCGCTGACAAAGAAAAACAGCATCTTTGCGTCTTTATATTCCTGCTCAAGATAGTCCTCGAATACGCCCTGCGCAATTGCCGTGTTGATCGTGCATGTTCCTCCTCCAATTAGCGGAAGGTCAAAAACCGACGTTAGAGGAAATCGTCCCGGCGTATACCCTGGCATGAAAAAGGAGATATCTGCGATGCCTCCAACGGCCATATCCCACTGCTCCTTGGCTCCCCCTAAGGCCCCACCGGGGTAAAGAGTAATCTGCACCCTGCCGTTCGTGAGCGCTTTCACCTCATCTGCATATTTTACAAAAACTCGGTGCAAGGAGTGTTGGGTAGGCATCCAATAGGCGAATTTTAACTTGAAGGGTTTCTCTGCTGCGCGACCTGCCGGTAGGTTGCAGAAAAAGAGAAAAAGGGTTGTTGAAAGGCTTACCGCAACCAAAATACCTAATCTTTTTTTAAGCTTTATAAGGTTCATTTTTTTCCCTCCTCTCTCATCAAGTATTCCCTTTGTTTTCATTCGACACGCTTCTTGCTCAATGTCTCAATTCAAAGATTTATAACACTCCACGGGTCTATACGGTTCACCTCCTTTCTTTATCTGCTTTGTTTTTCGAATTTGGCTTTTAGCTCAACAAAGATTTTTTCCCACAATCCCTGATGAGATTAATCGAGAGCAACACAATTGATACAGGAATGTAAGTGTTGTGTATTGTCTAAGGCTAGTATGGATGCCACCTTACCACATCATTTATGATATGTCAATGAGATAGGCTGCCCCATGAACGCCTTTCTTGACAAATTTTGGAAGGTGTGATAGCCAAAGAATTGAAAACAATAATTGAAAGTACGTCCCTTCAAAGTAAAACTCAATTCTTCAAAAGAAGCTTGTCAACAGCAAGTCTTACAAAAATGAATAAGAGTTTCTCTCTTTTCAGAGCCCCTGAGAGCCATGCTGCCTGGAATAGATCTTCTATATCGAAACTAAGGTTTTCTTTCATAAAACGTGGACGTAGGAGAGAAAATAAATGAGTCAAGTGAAGATACTTACATTTCTTCAAATACCATGTGATAATGCAAAACAAAAGATCAAAATAAGTCCCCGACCTTTCTCGGGGAATCCAGTTTAAAGAAAGGAGATTAGTATTATGGCAAAAAGAGCAGGTGCTATGACCGACAAACAGCGGGTAGAGGCGCTATTGAAACGCGAGAAGCCGGACCGAGTACCCATCTGGCCGTTTGCCCTGGGCTTTGCTGCGGTGTATACCAGGACTTCTATTGCTGATGTGTATAACAATCCGAAAGCTGCTCTTGATGCACAACGCAAGACATGCCAGGATTTCGGTTGGGTATTTATGCCCATGATCGCTTACGCTGCCAGAGGAGGCTGGGAATTTGGCGGAGACATTAAGTGGCCCAACGGTGAATTTGCCCAGGCACCAACAGTGGCTCGCTACCCGGTGGAGACTCCGGAGGACGCCATGAACCTGAGGATGCCTGATGTCAAGAATTCGGGCATCATTCCCCTCACAATGGAGTTTTACAAGTTGTCGTCGCAGGAAAGTCTTGATAACAAGCCGTTTAATGTTATGTGTCCTATGGGAGCGCCTTTTTCTTTGGCCAGTAATATCTCCGGTTCAGATAAGTTTGTCAAATGGCTGCTTAAGAAGCCTGAGGCTTCACAGCGCCTGCTGCGGCTAGCCTCTGACTACATCATTGAGGTAGCACAGTATTACAAGGACACCTATGGTACAGATGGCGTGGTGCCGTGGGGCGCCGAGCCAATATCGTCCAACTACATGATTGCGCCCAAGCAGTTTGAACAGTTCGTCCTACCGTATCTCAAGGAAGTTCATGAGAAAGTGCTGGCCATGGGTTACAAGACAATTCTTTTCCATATTTGCGGTGAACATAATCGCAATCTCCCATACTGGGCGAAAGTTCCCATGGGCAATCCTGGTCTCATCAGCTTTGGTCATGAGATTGATCTTGAAACGGCGGCTAGCTATTTCCCCAATGACATTATCGTGGGCAATCTGCGGCCGGTCATTATGCAGGCCGGTACAGCAGAGGAGGTTTACGAGGCCTCCAGGAAGGTTATTGAAAAAGGAAAAAAACTACCCTGTGGCTTTATATTTGCACCTGGCTGTGAAATGCCACCCAATGCCCCCTTGGAAAATGTGCGGATGATGACGAAGGCTGCTAATGACTTTGGATGGTATGATTAATAAGCTAGGAATTAGGAGGTTGCCGTATTGCAAGACCCTCGCACCCCTGACGCAACAACAAGTAATGAAGACATAAATGACTCATAAGATCTTAACCCGTAATTTCGTCCTGGCTTTTTTTGCTCAGTTCGCTTTTGCATCCGTCTTCCATATCCTTATTCCTACTCTCCCGATCTATCTTTCGAGATTGGAATCTACGGAGGACGAGATTGGTGTTCTCATTGGAGTCTTCTTTGTCTCCTCATTGGTTTTGAGGTTTTTTATCGGAAGAGCCCTTATAAAAATTCCTGAAAAAAACTTTATGATCGCCGGCACCCTCCTTTTTACCCTCACTTCCGTTGCCTATCTTTTAGTTTTTCCCTTTTGGCCCCTTTTGATAGTGAGGCTCTTTCAAGGAATTGCATTCTCATTCTTCCATACAGCCTCATATACATTGGTCGCCAATATTAGCCCAGAGGGTCACCGGGGGCAAAGCCTCAGTTATTTTTATCTGGCTTTTAATATTTCTGGTGCCTTAGCTCCTGCCCTCGGAATGTTCGTTATCAACCACTTTAGTTTTACCCTCCTCTTCTTGATCTGCTCAGGTCTATCGTTATGCTCGCTATTGATTACCATTCTATTGAGAAGGAAACAAGTCGCTCCATTGCAGGACTCTTCCATCGAGAACGGTTTCTTTCTCAGTCGGAAAGCCCTTCCACCGTCCGTTATTGGATCCTTTTCCCTCTTCATCTGGGGAGCTTTAGCCGCCTTTTTCCCTCTTTATGCGATAAACCAGGGA
>Ga0209427_10010921_pt1 | contig 10029 bp, 9 predicted proteins | sample DeeMarSWOR136_30_FD_187465 | JGI IMG/M metagenome (GOLD analysis project Ga0209427, IMG submission 187465) | Marine sediment microbial communities from White Oak River estuary, North Carolina - WOR-1-36_30 (SPAdes) (version 2) | ecosystem: Environmental > Aquatic > Marine > Intertidal zone >...
AGGTGGAAGCTGAAGCCACGTTCGGCTGTATCCAGTTGCAGCGAAGAAACACCAAGGTCGAAAAGAATACCATCAACTGGATGAAAATGGTATCTTCTGCAAACGGCCTCAAGGTTAACAAAGTTGTCATTAACCAAAATAACTGCTTCACCATAGTCGCTAAGTCTATCTTGGCTTACTTTGATAGCTTCAGGGTCGGCATCAATACCCAAAAGCCTTCCTGAGGGGGAAATTTTTTCCAGTATGGCTGCTGCGTGCCCCCCCAGCCCGACAGTACAGTCTACGAAGTAACCTCCGTGCTGGGCCTGTAGCCCTGCTATAACTTCATCAAGCAGAACAGGCACATGGACGGGCAAGGACATGGTGACGCTCATTCATTATGCTCCAAGGCTCTCAATTATCTGTGATGCCTGCTCCTCGGCCGATGGTTGTTCAGCCTTCCATCCCTCTTCACTCCAGAGTTCAATACGGTTATTGGCACCGACAACAATCGCCGTGTCAGCAATCTTGGCGTAGTCGCGTAAAGGGTCTGGCAGTTTTATCCTGCCTTGCCCATCAAATGAGGCACTGAAGGCGGAGCCGAATATAGCGCGGTTCAACCTCCTCAGGTTAGCCGGAGTAACTGTCTTCTCAGCAAGCTTGTCGGACAGCTTCTTCCATTCTCTTATTGGATAAACGGCGATGCATTGCTCTCCCATCCCCTTGGCTAATATCACGCCCTCCTTCATCTCTCGCCTGAATTTTGGCGGCAGAGGGACCCTGCCCTTTTCATCAACCTTATATGGATACTCACCAAAAAACATATTAAGCCCTCTCAGCTCTTACTCCAATCTCATGCAAGTGCCAATCTCTCAGAAACTCCTCAGTTAATTCCGTCAATTCTCGTTGAGTCCTATTTAGGCAATAGTAGGTAATACCTGCATCACTTTTTCTGCCCAGTATTCCTCGGCTAATTAGATCCTCTATCTCTTTCTCCAACACACCTCTATCCACTCCTTGATTCACCGCAACACACTCAGCGGTGAACTTCAGTTTGGGATATTTCATGCAAAAAAGGAGCACTCGCAATACATCGAGGCTGTGTCCATAACTCTCGCAAACTCCAGATAATACTTCTGACTCCACACCTTTTGTCATGGTGCACTCCATTTTACCCTTTTTCCCCACTTTTCCCCACAATCCTATTATAAACCCTATCTTTATTTTGTCAATACTTTTTGGCGCTTTTTTTGAATTTTTGAACAATTTTTGTCTTGGGGATTGAAAATAGAGTGGCGCTAGGTATAGCCCGAGGGATACACTGTTCACTAAAAGCCAAGGTCGCTGGTAAGCACGAGACTTTCTTTTGCCGCTGCCTGCATGGTAAGATATGCATTTTGGAGGTTTTTATTGAGGGAATCCATGCGTATTGATATTTTGTGTCTCTTCCCTGAAATGTTTGACTCTCCACTTAACCAGAGCATCATCAAGCGTGCTCGGGAGCGGGGATTGGTGAACATCGTGATTCATGATATTCGCGACTACACCCATGACAAACATCATACTGTGGATGACTATCCCTACGGCGGTGGGCCTGGTATGGTGCTCAAGCCCGAGCCTATCTTTGAGGCAGCAGAGGCCATAAAACAGCAACTTGGTGTAAGTGAGATGCCTATTATATTACTCACACCTCAAGGCAGGCTTTTTTCTCAATTTGTGGCTCAGGAGTTAGCCCTTCACCCTCGGCTGATGTTAATTTGTGGCCATTACGAAGGTTTAGACGAGAGAGTGTGTGAGCACTTAGCTACTGATGAAATCAGTATCGGGGATTATATACTTAGCGGGGGGGAATTAGCTGCCCTGGTTGTTGTGGATGCTATCGTTAGACTTATACCGGGAGTGCTTGGCTCACAGGATTCCGCCAGCACTGATTCTCATAGCAACGGGCTTTTGGAATATCCCCAATATACCAGGCCTCAGGTATATCAAGGTTGGTCAGTACCCTCGGTTTTGCTTTCAGGAAATCACGGCGAAATTGCTCAATGGCGACGCCATCAGGCTATCCTGCGAACGGCGAAACGGCGCCCTGACCTCTTGGAGAAGGGCAATCTCTGCGATGAGGAAAGGAAATGGATGTTCGAGAATTTGTTAAACCCAAAATGAATCCCAACATTCCTCAAATTTCCCCTGGCGATACAGTCAAGGTTAGTTTGAAGGCTATGGAAGGGGATAAAGAGCGACTGCAACACTTCCAAGGAGTGGTGATTAAAATGAGGAAGGGCGTTGCTGGTGGGAGCTTTACGGTGAGGAGGGTATCTTACGGCATTGGAGTGGAACGTACTTTTCCCTTCCAATCCCCTTCTGTGCAAAATGTGGTGGTGCTCAGGCATGGACAGGTGCGCCGAGCTAAGCTCTATTATATGCGCAGGCTCAGCGTGAAACAGGCCCGACTTAAGGAAAGGCGAGAGAGGGCACTGGAGCAAGCCATGTCTCAAGAGGAACCTCAAGAGGAAGAAACTCGAAAAGAAGAACAGTCCTCTGAATGAACTACGCCGAGGTGGCAGTCAATTCACCGGGGAGCCGGTCAACTTTCTCCTATGCCATACCGCCAGGGCTCAATATCAGTGTTGGGCAAGTAGTATGGGTGCCTTTTGGCTCGCGGGTCATTCAGGGGATTGTGCTCCGCTTATCAGACGAGCCAGCGGTTGAAGAAACTAAAGAAATAGCTGGCATTGTTGCTGATTTTCCTTTGCTTTCCCCGATGCAAATACATCTTGCTCAGTGGATAAGCGAACACTATTTTGCCCCGCCTTTCGATGCCCTGGCTTTAATGCTGCCTCCGGGATTTGAGAGACGGGCTATTACTTGCTTTCAGCTAACAGATGCCCAAATAGATTTATCTTCGCTGACACCGGAGCAGAGGCAAACCCTTAGTATTATGAGAGGGGAAAAGAAGACAAGCCTACCTGAGCTGGAAAAAGCAATCGGCAAAAGAAAAGCCAGGCAAATCGCCGACCAGTTGCTAGCCCGTAAGCTAATTACAAAAACTCTGGAATTGGAAAAGGCTAGGGTAAAGCCCAAAACGCTTCCTTATATTAAGTTGATAACTGACAGAGAAGAAATCGAAGTGGCGAAGGCTCGCCTGGATAAGTCCCGAGCCTATAGACAGGCAGAACTCTTAGAATTTCTGACTGGGCAAACTCAGCCCATTTCAATTAGCGAACTGAAGAAACATCTCAATTGCACTCCTGCTACTATCAAAGCCCTAGAGAGCCGACATTTGGTCTCGGTGGAAAGGCTCAGGGTGAGACGTGACCCCTTATCTCACCTCAGCCTCACAACTTCTCCACCACCGGTTCTCACTTCATCTCAACAAGCTGCCTGGGAATCAATCCAAGATGTCATTGTGAAGGAAGCGAGGCAACCCGGCAAGCAACTGGTTTTCCTCCTTTTTGGCGTTACTGGCAGCGGCAAGACTGAGATTTACCTGCGAGCCTTGGCTCAGGTTATTGCCGCGGGGAAGAGAGGGATTTGCCTTATCCCGGAAATCGCCTTGACCCAACAAACAGTAGAGAGATTTGCCAGTCGCTTTCCCGCGCGTGTGGCAGTGCTGCATAGCGGCCTTTCTCCGGGTGAGCAGTTCGACGAATGGCAATGGATAATGGAAGGAAACTGCGATGTCGTCATTGGACCTAGGAGCGCTTTATTTGCACCTCTGTCCAACCTCGGTCTTATCATTATTGATGAAGAGCATGAGTGGACATATAAGCAAGAAGATAAATCCCCTCGCTATCATGCACGAGACGTGGCCATTAAATTGGCGCAACTCAGTGATGCTGTTGTCATCTTGGGCAGTGCTACCCCTGATTTGGGCAGTTTTCATAAGGCACAGCAAGGCGCATATTATCTTATAGAGCTAAAGGAAAGAATTACTCCCCGTACGAGCACCCAGCGCCCTGGGTACTCGGCTCTCCCCGAAGTAAGCATAGTGGATTTGAGGGAAGAACTTAAAGCCGGAAACACAAGCTTGTTTAGTCGTTCTTTATTAGCTGCCATGAAAGAAACTCTGGCGCTGGGCGAACAGATAATTCTTTTCCTTAACCGTCGAGGCACAGCTACCTTTGTTCGATGTCGTAACTGTGGCTTCGTCTTTCGCTGCCCCCGCTGCTCCATAGCCCTTACTTACCATTCAGTGGAGAAAAGGCTGATTTGCCATCGCTGTCGCTATTCTATTCCGGTATCCCCAAGCTGTCCCCGGTGTTGTCGGCGCAATCTCAGGCTTCTGGGTATTGGCACGCAGAGGGTAGAGGAAGAGATGAAGCATTTCTTCCCTGAAGCAAGGTTGCTTCGCTGGGATAGGGATGTGATTACCCGGAGATACGCTCATGAGGAGTTGTTGAAGAGTTTTCGTGACCACAAGGCGGATGTGCTTATTGGCACACAGATGATAGCCAAAGGATTAGACCTGCCTCAAGTGACCCTGGCTGGGGTAATCAATGCCGATACTGGCCTTAATTTTCCTGATTTTCGAAGCAGCGAACGTACTTTTCAACTCCTGTGTCAGGTAGCTGGCAGGGCTGGTCGTGGAGTTAAAGCCGGGAAGGTTATCATCCAGACTTACTCCCCCGATAACTACATTATTGAAGCTGCTGCCAAGCACGATTATCTTGGTTTTTATTTTAAAGAAATAGATTATCGCCGCCAATACAATTATCCCCCTTTTAGCCAATTAGTCCGCTTGGTTTATAGCCACACCAATGAAGAGTCATGTCGCCGCGAGGCAGAGAGGGTGTATCGTCTAATTCTTGATGAAAAGGCCAAAGAGGGCGTTATTGATTTCAGTGTAATTGGGCCTGTGCCAACTTTTGTCTTCCGAGTCAGGGGCAAATATCGCTGGCAACTCTTCCTCCGTGGCCTTGACTCAACTCGGATGTTATCCCAGCTCACTTTGCCGCGGGGCTGGACTGTAGACGTCGACCCGGTAGGGATAGTTTGATTCCGTCCCGATTCCGGTGGGATTTCTTGGAGATAACCACTAGCGGGCTTTCCCATTTTGCTCTTTTTGCCGCCAAGCATATGGCTGTCTTCTCCCTGCCCACATAGTTCGGAGAGCACATAAATTAACAAACTCTTCAGTAGTAGTGGTATAATAATAAAACTGACATAGAATCGGTGTGCAATGTGAGGCAAGGGGTTATTTTGATCCGTATCAGGTTTAGTCCGGCAAACATATATACAATATAATGTACGCTTTTCCCCCTGCCACGACAAAGTCTACCTTGATAGCGAAATTGGATGCTAAATGAAGGCTCAATAGCCTGAAAAACCGAGCGAAAGGAGGTGAAATCTGTCTAAGTGCTGACTGAGAGTGAAACGATAATAGAAGATAAGATAATGAGATAGGAGGATAACGTATGAGGAAAGTATTGCTAGCAATAGTGGCTATACTTCTTATGGCGAGTATAGGCTTATCATGTGCACCGGAGCCGGAGCCGGAGCCGGAGCCGGAGTTTATGTGCACCATCATCAGGGACAATTACGGAGTGCCCCACATCTTTGCCAACACAACAGAGGGCCTTGGCTTTGGAGCTGGCTATGCCATGGCTCAGGACAGGCTATGGCAGGCAGATGTTCTCAGGAGGGCCTCTACGGGACGTCTTGCTGAGTTCAGTTTAGCAACAATAGAGGAAGATGAGGCAACTAGAACATTGTGGTATAGCCAGGATGAGTTATTACAGATTTATAATGACTGGGACCCTGGTACAGGCTACGAACACCTCAAGCCGATGATTGAGGCTTACGTAGACGGCATAAACGCTTATATTGAAGAAGCTCGGGACGACTCAGCTCTTCTACCTATCGAATATATCGGGCAAGGTCTAATAGATTACCTCGAGGACTTCACCGTTGCAGACGTGGTAGCTCTTACAGTGCTGATGGGGTGGAGGTTTGGTGGAACAGGAGGTAACGAAGCCGACTTCTACGAGGCTCTGCTTACCCTCAAAGATATGCATGGAGCTACGAACGGGACTGACATCTGGGACGATTTATTCCCCCTGGATGACACTGGAGCGCCTGTGACGATACCCAGCAATGGTCCTCTGGTGGCTTTTTCCACCGATACGACTTCGTTGGATGTCCCCGACAACCTAAGCCAGATCCTGGAGCAGTATGAGGAGTTCTGGACAGCCCAAGATGAACTGTTCGAATCGCTTGGCATACCGACAAAATTTGGAAGCAATGCTGTGCTTATCAGCGATGACCTGTCGGCCACCGGCAACGCTCTTGAGCTGGGAGGACCGCAGATGGGGTACTCAATTCCGCAGATTGTTTATGAACTGGGGCTGCATGGCGCCGGAATCAATGCTGTTGGCATGGCAATGCCCTGTGCAGGTCCGTTCATTTTGATTGGTGTCAGCGAATATGGCGCCTGGACGTCAACCACTGGCGCTTCCGATGTCATGGATCCCCGCATCTTAACATTGAATCCTGAGAACCCATTACAGTACTGGCATGACAGCGCTTGGGTTGATATGGAAGTGAGAACGGAGACAATCTATGGTTTCAAGAAACAGACTTTCCAGAACGTGACCTGTTATCGCTCCCTCTATGGTCCAATTGTCTCCGTCGATCTGGATACAGACACGGCTATTACTTTACATACCCCCTTCTTCAAGAACGAGATTGCTGCCGAGCAGGGCTGGCAGCTCTTCCAGGGGGCAACGGACATTGAGGAATTCGAGACGGCGGTAGAGCTTATCTGGCCCAGTCACAACTTCTATTGGGCAGACCCGGAGGGCAACATAGGTTACTGGCATGCCGGGCGCCTTCCGGTAAAGCCGGAAGGTGCCGACTGCAGGTTACCCCTGGCGGGCAACGGAACACAGGAGTGGGTCCGCATCACTGACCCCGAGGAGATGCCCAGGTGCATCAACCCGGACCAGGGCTGGCTTGCCAACTGGAACAACAAGCCAATCGCCGGCTGGGAATACGCGGAGAGCGACATCCACTGGGGCGAGGGTCACCGTGTTAAGACGCTGATGGATGTCCTGACTTACTACGAGACTGTGGTAGGGAATGTGACATTCGCCGACATGAACACCTTTAACCAGATTGCGGGATACAACGATATCAACGGAATGAACTTCGTCGACTACTTGATTGATGCAGCCGAGGGGACCGGTAATGCAACTATAGATGCCGCCCGAAATGAACTAATAGATTGGGCTACGTTCTCTCCTCTTGCGCACAGCCGTGTCGATCTTGTGTCACCGGCGTGGCCCGCTGACCCCGATCCCACGTACGACCATCCCGGTCTGACAATCTTCAACGCCTGGTGCGACAAAATCATTCCCGAGGTATTCAGCGGGATTCTCCCCGAGGACCTTATGGGACAGCTAGAGAGTTATCCCAGCCTCTTAATCCGCGTCTTCAAGGACGCAGCCCTCAACTACGATTACTTGGGGACAAGAGACAGGGATGAACTGATCGTCACTGCGCTGCAGGATGCGGTTGTTGAGTTGGAGAGTCAATACGGCTCAAGTAATATGACCACCTGGCTCACCCCGGTACTGATGCAAGACTATGACGAGATGGGATTTCTGCCGGGAGACGACATTCACCCCTACATGAACCGCGGCACCTATAACCAGATTGCCGAAATGCTGGCTGCGGACTTACCGAATGCGGTGAACGTAATTCCACCAGGACAAAGCGGGTTTGTGGGGATTGTCAGCATGACTCCGGTTCCCAGCCCCCATGTTGGTGACCAGGTAGAGCTATATGCAACCTGGACATATAAGCCGATGTTGTTCACTCGCGCAACAGTTGAGGCAGTCAAGACTTGGGAGAAAGACCTTTACAATTAGTAAAGCTGCGGTTCGGTGGGCGTAACCCGCACGGATTAGCAGTAAGGGCTGGCACTGAGAGCCGAGGCTTAAAAGCCTCGGCTCTCCCCCTATACTCTCATTGCATTATTACGAGGGATGCTTCTTTCCCCATTGTTGCAAGTCCCGGTTTATCGGTACAAAGCTATCTCAGTGGAGGGCTCGAGGTGTGAAGGAAGCCCTTTCTTTACAATTACCGAGGTAAATATGGCGGATGAGTTTATCCCAGCCTTTCCAGATCTATTATCCGCCGATGCCCGGTGGAAAGATGTGCAGCACGTCTCCTTCTTTCAGGGCGGTGCTTTTCAGATTGCGCAAGGCGATACCGTTCAGTAAAATGAGCGAATAGTTCTGTATCTCCCCATTCAGGTGAATCCCAGCAGTCTCGAGTTTTTCTCGGAGTCGATAACCAAATCTGTCTTCGAGTTGAGTCAGCGCATACTGTATATCGTCAGCCTGTAAAGTGGCGCTATCTATGCCGAGGTAAGAACGCCAGAGACTATAGAAGCGAACTGTAATTAACGCCATTTACCTACCTTCCTAGTTCAATTCTGTCAATAGCACATTCCCTGGCATCCACCAGAAGGATTTGGTTGCGTATAGGTTCACCGACCCCGGTGATGATTTTGACTACTTCTTGGACCTGCAATGCGGCAATCATAGCTGGTGTAGGTGGAGGGTTACCGATTTTAGTCTCTATACCCCGTTCGGGCATAGTATCGGAAGATGACTCATAAAGCGAAGAAAGTCCTACGTCTTCAGGAAAGATGGTCATGAGTTGTCCACTGAAGCCTGCGATCGAGGCATAAATATAGGGGATTGCCAGTTGATGACAAGCCTGCTCGACCACCAGCCGTGTTGACAGGTTATCAAGCCCATCGACTACCACTTGGGCGCCGCCAAGGAAATTCTGAGCGTTCTCTTTAGTCAACCTTTTCCGAAATGTGGTGACTATGGTTGCTGAATTTATTCCCTTGACTCTTTTCGCGGCTACGGTGACTTTGTATGCGCCAAGATTCGCTTCAGTGGACATAATCTGCCTGTTTAAATTCTGCTCTGTGAAGCGGTCGTTATCAATAATAATCAGATGTCCTATCCCTTGTCTGGCTAATAATTCAATAGCGGTACTACCTAATCCCCCTGCTCCTACCACAGCCACAGTTGACTGTAATAGCTTGGTTTGCCCATCCAGACCTATTGTGCCTATATTTCGGAGATATCGGCGGGGTACAATCCCCTGCTTCAATGCTGTTATTTCCACCTCTTTGGCTGGTACTCCTTGCGAGTTGGAAATGTAAGCTGTTGTTTTCAGGCTGATGACAAGATAGGTCTTGCCATCCGGAGCAACATGTGATTCTGCTGATTCGGCGATGTATCGGCCAATATCTTTAGCGGCTGTGCTGCTTTCCATAGAAATACCTTCACAATTGTCACGATAATTATAATATAATACACAATGAAGGGATAAACTGGTGAGGAAGTCTTGCCGGATATATCCCTGAAGGGAGGTATATTCAGGATGACTGAAGTCAAGGTGAAAACGGGGGAAGAACTGAACGGTCTGGGCGTAATGCTGAAGGAGATTATGGATACAAACATTAAGGACCCCAAGAAGTACAAGAGCGTTGAGAAGGTGAAAGGGAGCGTAGTTATTAAGGAATCGACGTCGGGGGTAGCAGTTACGTTACATCTTGATCAAGGCAGACTTGAGCTGCAGAATGACGCCATAGCCAAGCCGACGGCGTATATGGAAGCTGGGTTTGAGAATCTAGCACACATTAGCTCTGGCCAACTCAATCCAATAGTGGCTATGCTGACCGGCAAGTTGAAGTCTGGGGGCAATCCTCTGCTATTGCTCAAGATATCAAAGATAGTGGTGCTAAAATAGGGTAGTCTGTGTCACACTTATTGCTGGATATAAGTGAAGGACTTTTAGGTAGGGGGTGGTAATGTCTATATAACATGTCCTCAGCAGGTAAAAATGGTATAATTGGCAGGCGAAATTCATCAGGAGGAGGTTAAAATGGCTATTTTGTTTGGGTCACAGGAGTGGGTGGATGCGCTGAAGAAGGCACTGGAAACCAGCCAGGCATACAAGGAGGCAGCCAAGAACTGGGAAGGAGACCTATACATTATCGTGGAGCCTGATGCATCGTACAAGAAC
>Ga0209427_10010923_pt1 | contig 10027 bp, 8 predicted proteins | sample DeeMarSWOR136_30_FD_187465 | JGI IMG/M metagenome (GOLD analysis project Ga0209427, IMG submission 187465) | Marine sediment microbial communities from White Oak River estuary, North Carolina - WOR-1-36_30 (SPAdes) (version 2) | ecosystem: Environmental > Aquatic > Marine > Intertidal zone >...
TACTTAATCCGATGTTACATCAAAAATTTTCGAAAATATTTGTATTTTCGTAAAAAATAGACTTTTTTTAGGACTCGATATACGCAAATTTGGTATTTGTGGTGACAAAATGGTATCACGATGTCACTTGAAATTCAGGGTGTTTTTTTGTTTCTGAAACAGGTGACTTTTTGTGTGTAACGCTCTAATAGAACGTTCATACCACACAAACATTTAAAAGAAAGAAATCCTCAAAAGACTGACGCAGTCTTCTGAGGATTCAATTAAGAAACTTCTAATATGTCCGGGATAAGCTGCCTTGAGACGAGCGTGGCGAAGCCGCGAGAGGAACAAGGTCAGCTTCATCCCCTTGTTGGAGGTTTCTCAAAGAATACTTGGTCCAACTCGTAGAAATCGTCAGACGAATCAGCAAGGCAAGAATTGAGACCACTCGAGAATGCTTCTAGTGGAACCTGCTTGCCTTGTCGCATAACTCCCTCGATTAGCTGTAAGGGCCACGAGCATCAACGGTTATATCTAAAACTCTGAAATCAGGTGCACATTTATCGGTATTGTAGTGGCTTGGGCGGTCAGAAACAAAAGAACCGCATCTATCGTTTCAGCCACCTGTATCCCTGAATATCAAGATTTGTGAGCCCGACTTCTTTTGCTCTGTTTACAGCCTTTTTATATTCTGCGCCGGTTATTCTCCTTGATATCTCCGGATAATCATATGCCTTATAGACCGGGTTGTACTGCGCCATGATGTTGACATAAGTATCTTTTGGCAGCTTTTCTGCTATCCACTCCATGATCTTTTCCGAACCGGCTATATTATTCGGCATAACCAGATGCCGGATCATCAGTCCTCTCTGCATAATGCCGTCTTTCGCGGGTCTTGCCACACCAACCTGACGGTGCATCTCAAGGATTGCCTGATTTGTCATTTCAGGATAACTCTCTGCTCCGGATGAATATTTTTCCGACATGTCGCTATCCCAGTACTTGAAATCAGGCAGGTAGATATCTACTATTCCATCAAGAACCTTGAGTATCTCGAGACGCTCCCAGCCGGATGTGTTGTACACAACCGGCAGCTGCAGCCCTTTCTCCGCGGCTGTATCAAGAGCCTTAAGGATGAGCGCAGAATAATGTGTGGGGGTCACGAGATTGATATTGTGACAGCCGATCTTCTGCAGCCGGAGCATCATCCCGGCTAATTCATCAGTACTTCTTTCAGCGCCCCTGCCGAGCTGGCTTATTTCCCAGTTCTGACAGAATACACACCGCAAATTGCAGTGGGTCAGAAAGATTGTCCCGGAGCCGCCTTTTCCAACCAGTGGTCTTTCTTCGCCAAAATGCGGATGAGACGCTGAAACAACAAGTGTTGCGCCGGGAGCACGGCAGAATCCCCTCTTTCCTTCAAGACGATTGACACCACATTGTCTCGGACAGAGCCGGCATGCTTCCATAATGGCCCGGAGCTTCTCTGCCCGCTTCTTGAGTTCACCTGTTTTGTGAAGTTTCAAATAGGCCGGTTGAAAACCGGATATTGTCTTGCCGGATTCTTCAGCTGCGGTGGCTGTTTCATTGCCGGACGCTTCTTTCCTGGCGCGGTTTAAGAAGATTGAAGGCAGCCCGGCTGTAAGAAACAGTCTGGTTGTGTCCTTCAGAAAATTTCTTCGTGTAAATTTCTTGAGAAAAGAATCTTTCATGTTTTACCTCCTCCCGGATACCGTCCGGGCCCGGTGGCTATGACAATGAAGCTTGTCAATTTTAACAGCCCCACTGTTATACTGGTACCGGTAAGACCAAGAACAGGCAGAAGCACAACAGCGCCTGCAATTCCTCCGAACCACCCTCCCAGGAGGTCGGAGGCATAAAGTAACCCGGCTGTCTTGCTCACACTGGTGCTGTTCTCCAGGTATATCTTGTTTGCCAGAGGGAATTGAGAACCAACCAGAAGCCCGCAGATGAGTGAAATGATCAGAAACAGCATTTTGGAAAGAAAGAATACGCCCAGAGTGCCCGGATATGCATGGAGAGCGAGAAATATGAGAGGCCATCCAAAAGACCAGCAGACTATTGCCAGTTCAATTCCTGTAAATAACCTGAGACAATCTCTTGTCCGTGCCAGAACTCTTGTTGTCAACATTGCGCCACAGGCTGCCCCGGCCATAAAGAATGCCACAAGAAGTCCGATCCATGAGAACACATATCCGTAAATTGCCTGGAATGCAAAAATCAACATAAGGTCAAATATCATGCCGGCAAAACCTGTTGTGATAATGGATAAGGGGATGCCGGACCGGGAGAACTGTATGTTTCTTGTTCGCAAAAAGAAATAGAGAAGAAGAAGAATGACAGGCGGAACAGCAACAGTCCTCAAGCTTACCCTCTCGAACTGCCTGAAAAGCCCGCGAAGCGAAGGGGCAAACAGCGCGTTCCAGTGCGAGATGCTGTAAAAGAGTCCCACGGGATTGAAATCAGAATTGATCTTCTGACTGCACCCTTCAACAAAACGAGCGAACCAGTCCTGCCATCCGTGATGCAGCTTCTTCTCAATGCGCCAGGGAACAATTACATCTGCCTTGATGTTCCGCTGGTTCAGGCGTTCTATGAGCTGCGTCCTGTCGATCGTCAGGATTTCCCGGGAATCCGATGAGAGGAAAAGATTCTTGCCGTCACCGGGAATTACCCTGATATTAGGAAAGACACTTTTCAGCGTATTGAAAATACAGCTGTTCAGGTTCTTCAATTCTTCATTTGAGTAGGTTAAAGAACCGGGCAATCCCAGGACCAATATGCCCCCCTTATTCATCTTTTCTCGTGCAAGGGAAAAGAACTCTTCTGTAAAGAATCTGTTTGCCTGCAGGTTGGACGGCTCCTGGATCCCCACCAGAATCAAATCGTATTTGTTCCGTGTTGTTTTGAGTAGTAGGCAGCCATCAATATGTCTTATCTGTACCCTGGTGTCATTCAGTTCAGATTCAGTGAGCGGTGTAGGGAACTTTCTCAATAGATCAAGGAGCAGCGGGTCAAGTTCCGCGTATTCGACTGTTTCTATTGATGGATGCTTCAGCGCCTCATTTATTACACCGCCCGCCCCCCCACTCAAAACCAGAAGTCTTGCGGGTTCAGGATGGGCAAGAAGCGGAAGATGAACAAATTCTTCGATGAATGGTATATCCGGAACAGGCGTTATGATACCTGGAATACCGTCCACAAAGAAAATGTATTGTCCCTCATTTTCCAGAGTGCAGATATTGCCGTACTGGGAGTTCTGGTAATGAACAACATTCTGGTTTTTCCATTGCGCCTTGACTGAATAATCATGCAGTCTGTCCGCCTGGCCGGTGAGAACCAGGTAACCGGAAGAAAGGACAAGTACGCTCAAGAAGACCAGAATTGTCTTCTGGAATAGTCCGATTTTCCAGTAAGGGGCGATCAGGACAAGGCATGCCACAAAGTTCAACGCAGCGAGCCATAGAGATGCCTGAAATGAATTGAGATAGGGAATCAGAAGATAAGTGCAGACAATTCCGCCGATAATTGTGCCTACTGTCTCATAAGCATAGACCCTGCCGGCTGAGGATTCATCTCGGCCGGAAAACATGGAATAGATCCGGCAGCTGAAGGGGAACAGTGCGCCGTGAAGTATGCTTACCGGCAAAAGTATGAGAAAAGAGGAGTAGAACATCGGCAGGAATCCGATGCTTTCACCGATGGAAATACCGATCGCTCTTTTCAGGATGCGTATCAGAAGAATTGCCGTGGGTAAGGATAAAGAAAAGAGAATCGTAATAATTGTAAATGTTTCAAGCCGGTTTCCGGATTTCTCGGCTTTCCTGCCGGGAAAGAAACATCCAAAGGCCTCCAGAATAAGCCAGTTGGCCAGAATGATTCCGATGCAGAGTTCGTTGCCCGAAAAAACAATCAGAAGTTCCCTTAGAACAAGTATCTCGGCAACCAGTCCGCTGAATCCCATAGCCAGTATGGCTGTACAAAAGCGTCTCTTCACTGAGCTGTACCCTTCTCATAGTTGCCATAGGTTCTGCAGGTGCGATCGTAGATTTCAAAGTACTCCAGCGGGATTTCCGGGCTGATCGAATGAGTTCCGATCACGAATCCGCCGTTTCGGCCGAGGTCTATTAACTCCCCGGTCTTTTTTTCCACACGTTCTGCGGGGCCGTTTACAAGTGTGTCCGTATTGCACATTCTCCTATGTCCAGATTCAACTTAAGAAACAAGTCTTGCCAACGCCTTGTTATCCCGGATTTGTGATAGACCGGCACATAACCGACCTTGATGTAACTTTAGATCGCAGGGATGCGCCAGTCGCCAGTGAGCAGATAGATGCGTTTGGCACGGCATTCTCTAGAACATTGTTCAGATTATCGCGATTCCAGGTAGCAAATCCGGCAACATGCATAAGTTCAAGGTATGACTCTTCCTCATCAGCAGATACCTCGCAGGCACCTGCCATTCAGGCCAATGTGTCATCCGAACTTCGGGTCGTATTATTGTTCATCCATATATTCAGCCAACGTGTTGCTGAGGGGCGAGCGTGCTTTTTGCGCGTCCCCTCCAGCAGATGGTTATGTTTTACATTCTCTCCATGATTGGCCGGGTTGCTCTATTTTGCAATGATAACAACCACTATTTTCACCATCTATACTGTACCATCTATGTTTTCCACCAACCTTTTCACAATCAGCTCCCTTGTCACAAATTCCTAAATCAATTAAAAACCATGGGATAAGGTAAAAAAAGTAAGTCTCGTTTCTGTTGTTTTGCTGATCTCTTTGTCAATAGTCGAACTGCGCGATGGCAACGTTTTTTCCGTATGCGTATATTAAAAAATATGAGGAACTTTTCAGAAAACCTTTTACATTCGCGACAGATTTACCTGGCCCGTTTCCATAACGCCTGAGCCTTTTGTTGCAAGTGATTCAATATTTCTGATTCATCAATGGTTAAAAGCTTTTTTTCTCTCATGATTACTCTGCCATCTATAACCACGGTATCCACATCAAATCCCATTGCATAGTAAACAATGTTAAACATTACATTCGATACAGGCTTTGTAATCAATGGCCGTAAATGTACTTTTCGAGTGTCTATCATTATTAAATCCGCCAGGAAACCAGGCGAGAGCCGACCGATTTTCCATTTCAGCGCTTTTGCTCCGTTAAGTGTCGCCATTTCTATAATAGTCTCAGGTGACAGGGAGCATACCTGTTTGTGAAGATAGTTCTGCGATATATGAGTTATCTTCATACCCGCCAACAGATCTAAATTGTCGCTTGCACTCCCATCAGTTCCCAGACAAACATTGAGCCCCGCATCCATCAGTCTTGTCAAATCCACAATACCATGACCACGGTTCATTCTACCGGGGATACAGGCTACGGCATGAAAATCATGTTTTTTTAAAAGATTTAAATCATTGTCCGTTAAAAACAGAGAGTGAGCACCAATTATTCGGTTGGATCTGAAAAAATCCATTTTTTCGAGGTGTTGAGCAGTGGTTGTTCCTGTTCTTTGTTTCATGACTGTGAGCTCATAATGATTTTCCGCAAAATGCATGTGGAGCATGACACTCAATTTTCTGGCTTCTTGAGCGCATGTTTTTAGCAGTTTGTCAGAACAGGTATAAGCGGCATGGGGCCCTAGGATGGGATTGATTCGATCGCAAGCATCAGACCAGCTTTCGATAAATTTCAAGGCTTCTTTAATTTCATTATTCGTTTTACTCGCATCACCATGGTCTAACATGGTGCGGGAAAGGACAGCTCGCATACCTGTTTCCTTAACGGCCCGGGCTACTTTATCCATATGAAGGAAGTGATTGGCGAATCCGGTAATACCACTTTTTATCATTTCCATGCAGCCGGCAAGTGCACCGATATATACATCATCTTCAGTTAACTGGGCCTCGATGCGCCACATGCGCCTGAGAAATTCCTTGCCCGCCACATCAGCCGCATACCCGCGGAACAGAGTTGCGGAAGCATGTGTGTGTGCATTTATTAGTCCTGGAAGAATAATCTTGTCTGTTGCATCTAATATTTCCCTAGCTTGATATTGTGCCTGCAGATCTCTGGTTTCTCCAGTTGCTATAATTTTATTACCTAAAATAGCCAGAGCTCCGTTCTCGATAATGCCGTTAACTGGGTCCACCAAAGTACCATTTTTTGCTAAAAGATCACAAATTTCATTCTTCATTTAATTGGAACGGTTCTCCTTAAACACTTTATTCGGTGACTACATAACGTCAGGGTTGAGGATTCGGTGCGCAGCGACGATATCCTCGAACCCGTTGTTGGCTGCTCATTTGTTGATTGTTTTCAGGAATACGACCTGCCGTTCTGTCTCTCTGAATCCGACAGAGTTATGGAATGCTATGCTCGCGCTATCGCCAAGCTTTGCGTCAGATCCGAGCTCTCTGCACCCTTTGGATTCAGACCATAACTCCGCACGCTGAACCAGAGCGCGGGCAAATCCTTTCTTGCGGAACTCTGGAAGGATGAAGATTCCTTCCAGATATCCAACCGGCTGCGTCGTGCACCCGTCAACATACTCCCGAACCGAGACTTCAGCAAAACCCACGGCTCGGCCTGCGTCGAGCGCGATGAAGGCGGCAGTCCTGTCGGACGACAACGTTTGCTTGATTTCGGCTTCAGATTCCGCAGGAGGACACTCAGGCCACAGCGCGAGACGCATACCCAACCATTCCTTCAAATGGGTCCTGTCTGCCGATACAATCTTCATTTTTCTGCAGCCAACTATGTATGTCTGGTTTCCAGATAACACCCCGCTGTTGTGGCCTCTCAAATCGCGCCCGCTGGGCTCAGAATCCCATGAGGCCCACGGTTCAACACATGGGCGTTAATCATCGTGGTCTTGTATTAGACTCCGTCCCCGTCGGCATCACATTCGAGCGGTTTCTACCCGGAAACAGTGAGTTGCCGTGACAGGGAACTTCTATATCCGCGTATCAATATGATGTGTACACCGTACAGAAAGGATTTTCAAGCGAAAAATAACGCCAAGGACAGACGTCACGAAACTTTCTTTGAGCTGAAGTATACAAACATAACACTTTAGCTTCTTATTAGTTCTTGCTTTATAGTTAACGACATCCAGGGATTGGTAATTCTTGGCTCAACCATAGGCATGCTATTGGGCCTAGATATGTTGTTGTGGCAAAGACGCTGGGATTGTCATATTTAGAAACAATTACTTTTTGATGTGAAACAATTGTGAATTCCTCAGCGAAGAAGCGAAAACTGTTTACTTGTGATTGTGTTGCTGGTTAAAATACCAGAGAGTCGATAACAAACAATTGGTATAGTCAAACTGAAAGGAGTCCTATAATGGTAAAAGGAAAGAAACTTATCAAGGGAACGTGGTTAAAGCACGAGGTGGAGCTGCTTAAAAAGAAGTTCCCACATATAAGCACGAAAGAAGTAGCCGAGAAACTTGGCCGGGCAGTCAAATCAGTACAAGCTAAAGCATCCAAGTTCAACCTTAAGAAAACAAAGAAGTACCTCAAATCCCTCGGTAGAAAGTGACTAGTGAGAACTGGATTAATCCGAACGCATAAATTAGCTTAGCCATTGTCCTTTTTTGCTGTGCGTGGACATCTCTTATTATCTCCATTGCCCAAGTGTTTGCCATTATTTACAGAGCGACTACGTTTTTGCGGATCTGGTGGCGTAATTTCGTTGCGAACGAAATACCGATGCAAAGCTGCAGACATTGGCCAAAAGGGTTGGAATTAGGCCGCTGCCTGGAGTATAATGATAATTTGAAAGCCTGACGAGACGGCTGGATAGCTGTTGTTTCGGAAACATGCGTTCACAAATAAGAAAAGATATAGAGTCATGTTAAAGGCAAAGGAGTTTACGCTTGAGTTAGAGAAGATAGATGCTGGCGAAAATCCTCTTCGGTTGGAGGGGGAGAACAAGGGCATTGCCGAGCTAGCCGCATCGATTAGTAGGATAGGCCTTAATCCCGGAAAGGAACTGAGTAAATGGAAAAATCAAAAGACGTAGTAAAAAAAATCAAAAATGCAACCCGTCGAAAATTCTCTGCCGAGGATAAAATCCAAATTGTCCTGGATGGTCTGCGGGGCGAAACACCAATATCGGAGATCTGCAGAAGAGAAGGGAGAGAACTCGGATGAACATCCTTTTGGTCTACCCCGAGTTCCCAGATACGTTTTGGAGTTTCAGGCATGCGCTAGAGTTCGTGGGCAAGCGGGCGGCGCTGCCGCCGCTGGGGCTTTTGACCATCGCGTCCATGCTGCCGCGGGAATGGTCGCAACGGCTGGTGGACACCAACGTACGGCGTCTGACGAAAAAGGACCTGGCTTGGGCTGACTGCGCGTTCATCAGCGCCATGGTCGTCCAGCGTGAATCGGTGCGTCGGGTCATTGCCCGATGCAAGGAGGCAGGTCTGCGGATCGTTGCTGGCGGTCCGCTATTCCAGATCGAACACGAGAAGTTCAAGGCCGTGGACCATTTTGTATTGAACGAGGCCGAATTGACGCTTTCGGCCTTTCTCAAAGACCTGGCGCAAGGCAACCCGGGGCGGATCTATTCATCCACCCAGCACGCGGATTTGCGGCAAACACCCCGGCCGCTGTGGGAGTTGCTTGACCTCAGGCGATACGCCAGCATGAGTATCCAGTTCTCTCGCGGCTGCCCTTTCAACTGTGATTTCTGCAACGTCACGGCTCTGCTCGGTCATCGTGTGCGAACCAAGACTTCCCAGCAGATTATCATGGAGCTCGACAGTCTCTACGCCCGCGGTTGGCGGGATGAGGTCTTCTTCGTGGACGACAATTTCATCGGAAACAAGCAGTTCCTGAAAAGCGATCTCCTGCCGGCCCTCATTGAATGGCGCAAGGGCAAGACTGGAATCCTCTTCTTCACCGAGGCATCCATCAATCTGGCTGACGACCAACCATTAATGGAGATGATGGTGGAGGCGGGATTCAACAGGGTCTTCATCGGTATCGAGACCCCGGACGAGGATTGCCTGGCCGAGTGCAGCAAAGTCCAAAACAGGAACCGGAACCTCGTGGAAGACGTGAAACGCATCCAGCGAGCCGGGCTTCAGGTGCTGGGCGGCTTCATCGTCGGCTTCGATCACGATCGGTCCTCCATCTTCCAAAGGCAGATTGACTTCATTCAGAGCAGCGGCATTGCGACCGCCATGGTCGGCTTGCTGCAAGCCCCTCCCGGAACGCGGCTGTATGAGCGTATGAAGAAGGAAGGCCGTCTTCGCGGGGACCCGTCGGGAGACAACGTGGACGGCACAACGAACATCATCCCGGCGATGAGCCTTGATGTTCTGCGGGAAGGCTACAAAGGAATTCTGCAGCACATCTATTCCCCGGAACACTACTACCAACGCATCAGGACCTTTCTCCGTGAATACAAGCCCCCCAGAATACGAGGACGGATACGGTTCTCACACATCCTTGCACTCCTGCGATCGTTGTATCGGCTGGGCCTCGTGGGCCAAGGACGGTTTCACTACTGGAAGCTACTGCTTTGGACCCAGTTCCGGCGCCCCAGGCTCATTCCCGAGGCCGTCGTCCTCGCTATCTATGGCTACCATTTTCGAAAAGTATGCGAACGGCGCGTGATGTAACGCCGCCAGCAGAAGGGAAAAGACAAAGGAGAAAATCGATGAGAATAAAAGTGGGTTTGTGGATTGATCATAGGAAGGCTGTCATCGTGTTTCTCGCCGGTGAAGAGGAAGAAATGAAACTGGTAAGATCGAATGTTGAAAAACAGATACGACGTGCTGCTGGTTCACGTTCGGGTGGTCCATTTGAATCACAGGCAGTTCCATCAGATGGCCGTCAACAACGAGTGTTTACGGAACATCTCAACACTTACTACAATGAGGTAATTTCGTGTATTCGTGATGCAGAATCTATTCTGATATTTGGTCCTGGTGAGGCAAAAGGTGAACTCAAAAAACATCTTGAGCGAGAAGGGCTGGGTGGACGTATAGTTGGCGTTGAAAC
>Ga0209427_10010925_pt1 | contig 10026 bp, 7 predicted proteins | sample DeeMarSWOR136_30_FD_187465 | JGI IMG/M metagenome (GOLD analysis project Ga0209427, IMG submission 187465) | Marine sediment microbial communities from White Oak River estuary, North Carolina - WOR-1-36_30 (SPAdes) (version 2) | ecosystem: Environmental > Aquatic > Marine > Intertidal zone >...
AACCGTATCGCATTTCAAAACCGCGAACCGCAACCGAAAAAGGGTGGCCGGCCAGCATAAGGCAAGCATGAAACAAAATAAGATTCGTCTGGGCCATGGGTCGGGCGGGTTACTGATGTCCCAGCTCATCAAAGAAGTTATCCTCAAACACTTCGACAACAAGATCCTGCGGCGCCTTGAAGATGCCGCGGAATTGCCAACACCCAACGAAAAGGTTGCCTTCACGACCGATTCTTATGTTGTAGACCCCATCTTTTTCCCGGGTGGCGACATTGGTAAACTGGCAATCTGCGGGACAATCAACGATCTTGTCATGAAGGGCGCCATCCCTAAGTACCTTTCGTTTTCACTCATAATTGAAGAAGGCTTTGCCCTACTTGATCTCGAAAAAATTCTGAAATCTGCCGCCCGCACTGCGCGTAAAGCCGGGGTGAGCGTAGTATGCGGCGATACTAAAGTAGTGGAGAAGGGCAAGGCCGATAAGATCTTCATCACCACTTCTGGCGTCGGTATCATCAAGCAACACCTGGGCAAAGATCGGATCCGGACCGGTGACCGCATAATGATCAGCGGTACGATCGGCGACCATGGCGTTGCGATCATGAATGAACGGTTGAAACTAGGTCTAGAATCCAGCGTGAAAAGCGATGTCGCACCGTTGAATGCGATCGTCGCGAAGATTCTCGGCACCGGGCAAGGCGCCCATTTCATGCGTGATCCCACAAGGGGCGGTGTTGTCTCGGCATTGAATGAGGCAATCGATAACACGGGCTTCGGCATAGTAATCGATGAGAGCAGACTGCCCATCAAGCGTCAAGTGCGAGGCGCCAGCGAGATCCTCGGCCTCGACCCTATGTATATCGCCAACGAGGGTAAGTTTGTGGCAATAGTCGCAAAAAAAGATGCCACAAGAGTGCTGTACATTACCAAAACCCATCCCTTGGGCAAGCATGCGGCCCTGGTCGGTGAGGTCGTGCGCGAGCCACAAGGTGTATGGTTGAAAACGCGGATCGGGGGTACTCATCCTTTGCTACAACTAGAGGCCGAGGGGTTGCCGCGTATCTGCTAGACACCGAAGGCACGCAACACTGAAGACACAGAAACATCAGGACACAGAAGACACTGAAACACCGAACACTGAAGACATAGAACCAGTGAGGCACGGCGCGGATTAGTCCCTTCTCGACAAGCTCGAAGATAATGGTTGCGTGTTTTATTTATGCTCGGTAATGTGAATTAGATGAATACGATTAACGCATCACCAATACGATGCTATCTCGATACTGCGAACGAAGTGATCCTGCACCGATTTTACCCATATCTTTGATTTGGCTGTAAAATTGAGTGTCCTCGTACTTCGCCAGAAGTACGGGACGAATGCAATGGTACTGCAATTTGTCTTGTATTCTTGACTTCCATATACATGCGGTTATAATCGTAGAAAAAATATGCAGATTTCACGAGCATTTGATGAAATGTTCATGCAACACGCGCTCACCCTCGCAACCAAAGGCTGGGGAAGGACCGGTATAAACCCGTTCGTAGGCGCCGTTGTAGTAAAGAACGGAAGAATTATCGGTCAAGGTTATCACCGTAAGATCGGTGAGGCACATGCCGAAGTCATCGCCCTGGCTGAAGCCGGAATCCGCGCCCGCAATTCTGATCTGTATGTAAACCTAGAGCCGTGCTGTGTACATGGCTACACACCGCCATGTGTTAACGCACTCATCGCCAGCAAGATAAAACGGGTCGTTGTCGCTGCCAAAGACCCAAATCCGGCGGTCAATGGAAAAGGCATCATGGCACTCCGGCAACACGGGATCGAAGTGGTCGAAGATGTCCTCGTCACCCAAGCATGTGAACTGAACCGCTGGTACGGTAAATACATCGTGACAAAAATGCCATACGTTATTCTCAAAATCGCGGTTACTGAAAACATGAAAATATCAGGGTTCAGCACAAAATACATTACGTCAGAAGATTCACTGAGATATGTTCACGCGCTGCGCAGCCAGGTTGGCGCGGTCCTTATCGGAATAAATACCCTGCTCACGGATAATCCGTTGCTTACTGACCGCCTCGTCCGCCGGCATAACCCGGCGCGGATTGTCATCGATCCACACCTGGAAATACCCCTGGATGCCAATTTTCTACTCCCTACTGCCCGACGCATAATCATCACGAAACCCGACAATACACCGACAAAGATGGACGCGCTAAGAGAATTGGGTGTCGAGCTTGTCTGCCTCGACGCCGACCACTACCCGACGAGAGAATTGCTCGTGAATATCGGCCTGTTGAAAATCGGCTCACTGCTGGTCGAAGGCGGCGGTGAAACATTTACATGTTTCTTAAAAGAGAAGAACTATGATGAACTATACTTATTCGTAGCCCCCACTAGCGCACCTAAAGGGATCGAGATCAATCTTGATCAGGCGATCTTCACCGGAAAGGCTCCGGAAAAGATCGGAGAGGATTCATTATATCATGTTTACCGGAATAATTGAAGAAAAAGGAAGAATCGTATCTATTTCAAAGAGCAAGGTCCAGAAGATTACTATCAAGTCAGGTTTAGAGGTTCGCAACGGAGACAGCGTAGCCATCCAGGGTATATGCCTGACTGTTACCGAGCTCACTAAAAATGGTTTTATTGTTGATGTAATGCGCCAGACCAGGGGTGTGACAACCCTGACTGAATGGCGTACTGGGGATCATCTAAATTTGGAACGTGCCCTGCGTATTGGTGATCGTCTGGGCGGGCACATATTGCTCGGACATATTGATGAGGTTGGCAGGCTGTTCCGCGTCAAATCAAACGAATATTTCTTTAAAATAAACCCGGAGAATGCTTCCTATATTGTGCCCAAGGGTTCCATTGGCATTAATGGTGCCAGCCTGACAATAGCATCAAGCGCCAACAATATCTTGTCCGTCTCCTTGATACCTTTTACTCTGAATAACACAACACTTGGCGAATTACGCACCGGCGCGCGGGTCAATATCGAGTATGATTACTTAGCCAAATTGCTGAAGCGATAGTTGTTTTTGACGCGTGCTCAATGATCTGAATCTGGAATTCAGTTTATCTGAATCTCAACTGTACCAATTGAGTCTTTAAGGTAAAACTTAGAACCCCTCACCTTTTCGGTCATTTCCTCTAAGCGCACCGTATCACTCATTGATGGTTGATGATCGACCACTACTTCATCAACCATCCCTGATACTGGCACCGAACCAGTGAACCTTACCGAAGCACCTGGGTCAAGATGCGGCAACAGGAGCAAGAACGAATCAACGGCCGAGGATGTCTTCACGCTCAAATAGTTCAGAAAGCCTTCCTCACCTGCGTGTTCGACCCGAATCCGGAATGTATCAAGCACATAGTCACCCAGTTCTGAAAAAACCGGTATTGGATGCACGACTTTCAGACAGCCCACATTCTTGCCGATCAGCTTATTCGAGACCAAGAAAATAATTCCAAAATATGTATCATCTAATTCAACATCTTTGTAGCACGCAAATTGAAATCTTCCTCTCTGGTCAGTACTGCCTTGCCAGATTGGTTCAACTCCCCTTCTGTTATCGGGAGAAATCTTATTCACGAAGAATTCGGTGTCTTCCAAGGGCCGTCCATTAAGTATCACCCAACCGGTAACGACTATGTCATTCGCAGGCTCTTTGTACCTGCGCTCTACATATGTCACCCAAGCCTTAAAGACCTCGGGCAGAAGGTAGCGTTCTCCTTCAATGACATGCTGAAGTCTCTTGTAGATGTCCTCATCCCGGGGACCATGCGCAAGGACCTTCACAATTCTCTCCAGCCGGTAGTAATCTAAACCCTCGATTATTTTCATACGCAGGATATCTTCGGCATGTTGGCGCAACGTGTCCTGTATGTTGAACTTACCAAATGGATAAAAGACGCTGTAGCGGCCGCTCGATAACGCAAATCGAGCGTCATCAAAAGCGAGTGTCTGCCGGTCATCGTACTTGGCAAAATAAACAGTAGAGATACCTCCCTGATAGTCAAAATAGCGATAACGACGGAAATCATCCCGTGTGATCATCAGTACGAAGGATAGCGCGACCAGAATCCCGATTGGGGTTATAATTGAAATAAATGTAGTTTTCCTAAACGGCAAACGCAAAAATTGCCTTTCAAATATTGATATGTAGAAAACGGACAGACCCATAATGATCAACAACGCAAGTAGCGGCGAACCGCTGATGAAATTATTCGCCAGTGCAAACCGATAACCCAACGCATGGAAAAAGAACTGAGATTTGATTAAGGGTAAGAGGTCGGACAGGGTGATTACCACGATGACCATCAGGAAATTGACTAGTGCCCACACGCCCGCAAACAGGTAATTCTGGTCAAAGTAGAGACGGTTAGCCAAGAACAACAGAACGAGCAGCCCAATGAATGGTAGGAGACGCACCAGATAACTATCAATGCTAGTAATATACCGGGCCAAAGAGAAGTATTCAATACCGAAGGGTAAGAACGGAAGCACCATCAAGGGCATCCAGATCAATGTTTTCACGAGCGTCTTACCAAAAGGAGCTTCGAGGACGACAATCCTTACCGCAAAAACATACAGCCAGAATAGGGTATAGAAAAGGGCATATATGTGTTCGTTGCTGAAACCGCGCAAGAGGTTGACCGGGTATAAGACCACCCAAACAATATGGGTATAAAGAGCCGGGTAGTTGTATGCTGGACCGAGTGCTAACCTGAAGATCAACGTTCCGAAAAAAATCCCGAAAATAAGATTGATTAAGTTAGCTACTCTCCTGCTCTGCAGCATATGGTCAATCATGGATCAAGGCCACCAACTATCCTCGGTCATCTAGGAGGGCGGGCATTATTCCGATAAATCAAATATCTACCGGATGAAGGAAGCATTGGAATTCGAGAATTCTATCTTCAGGATCACGCGCGAAGAACTGGTATATACGATACTTTTCATTTTCGGTGGGGGATTCTCGAGCTATGTCTTTAAGCCGGGCATACATCGTATCGACTTCCTCCTTGTTTTTATAGAAAAAGGTTATCATGCCTGAACGATCGACTTCCGTTCTTGTGCAGAAGCCCAGGAGCAGATTCTCGTGTCTCAGGACAATACAGTCTGCCTGCCTTAGCCACACCTGCATGCCAATCTGATCCGCATAGAATTTCTCCAATTCACTTATTGCCTGGGTCTTGAAGAATATGATACCAGCCATCACCTATCTTTCAGCCCGGTCGACTATGTTGTTTGGCTAATCTCCTTTATGGTAATATTCCGTTTCCCTAATTCAGCAATAAATTTCGTGTAGAGCTCACTGGTTATTGCATCCTCAGGAGCGACAATACCCTTTTCTTTTATCTCACCCTTTCCGATCATGCGTGCAGTAATCGCCATAGGATAGCCGGTGACACGCATCATCGATGATATATTTTTCTCGGTGTCTGGTTCATCCCACATGAAATACTCGATCTTCACATTCTTACCATCTTTCTTACCTTCTAGGGTATTATACATGACGCAAACATCGGTTTCTCCTTCATTCGGCAGGAGCCTCGGTGTTATGATCGACAACAGAAACTCCCTGGGAACAATCTTGGTTCCGGCGAAGTCAACCGGCTCAATATCAAGCATGCCACACTCTTTGAGTGTCTGCACCCCTGACCAATGGCCAGGCCAGCGTACAGTCTTTTCGGCGAATTCTTTGAGTTGCTGCCGTGTAAAAAGAAAACTGGGCATACCCGGAGTAACCGCGCACTCTAACTCCTCATCCTTACCAAACTGGTTGAACCTGAATCTTTCCCGGTCGGTTGCCGCATCGACCTCGACAATTCTACCGTTCTTTATCACATTCAGTTTTATCATATATTCCCTGAGCACATGCTCAAAAGCCCAGGTTATCATATAACGTAGTGGATGCTTGGCGGCCGCCTCTTTTGATGGAATACCGCCAACACGCGCAACTGCACGTTCGGCAACGTCGATTTTTCTTATGCCGTCACCAAGGGTTATGTTACTCAAGCCCGGGGCGAATCCCATTCCGTCCACGAACGTTACGCTGTTCTCACAGGCTTTTTTATGCAACCACTCACCATAATCACTCAGCTTCATGCCTTCAGGCACTTCCAAACCCTCGGTCTCATAAGCATCAGGGGTGCGATGGAATTCCTCTATCGTATCCACAACATTGAGGCCAGCCTCAATTGCCAGCTGCACAACCTTATAACTAGTTTGCCGGTTGGGCAAGGTCAATACGCCGACATCATACCCTTTCATCAGGCTAATTGCTGCCTGCTTGTCATGAATATCGAGCACATGAGGCCTCACTTTAACACTGCCGACCCATTCTTTAACCTTATCCAATGTTTCCTTATGTCTACCCACGATACCTATCACCTCAACATCCGGGTCCGGCGCGAGATCCCAAGCTACGGCTCGGCCGATTTTGCCTGAACCGCCAAAAACTAATATCCTCATGTTTTCCTCCTTACATATGCTATCATACCCCGAACGGCAATAATGGACATGCAAAAGAATTGTACGAAATTCACCTGTTTTTCGAATCCCAGCGCTGTCTATTCGCGCTTATTATAGCGAAATATCACATGATGTCAATTCTGCCACCCTTCCTGCTATTTGACTTGACTTCTCTCGAAAAATGTGGATAATATATTAAAGGAGAATCGATTATGACGCTCGATAAGAGCAAGAAAACTGAAATAATGCAGAATTACAAGAGGCACGGCAAAGATACTGGCTCGCCCGAAGTACAAATCGCCATACTTACGGAACGTATCAAGAATCTTTCTGACCATCTCAAGCAGTTCCCCAAGGACAAACACTCGAGGCGCGGCCTGATCAAGATGGTCAATGATCGGCGCCGTCACCTCAATTATTTGATGAAGAAAGACCGCAGTAAATACCTGGAAATTATAAAAACCCTGGATTTACGAGGTTAGTTTGCAGTCTGTATCACTCAAGGTTGGGGAAAAGCAGCTGAGTCTTGAAACTGGCCGCGTGGCCAAGCAAGCGGCTGCCGAATGCACGGTCAGCTACGGCGACACGATCGTCCTCGTTTGTGTTTCCTATAAACCAGAGGCATCTGAGGATGTTGATTTTCTTCCTTTGACCGTTGATTACCGCGAACTCTTCTTTTCCGCGGGTAAGATACCCGGGGGCTTCATCAAACGGGAAACCAGGCCTTCAGAAAGCGAAATCCTGATATCAAGGTTGATTGACCGGCCAATACGCACCCTTTTCCCAAAAGAATTTCGCAATGAAGTTCAGATAATCGCCAATCTCTTATCGTCAGACGTTGAGCACGAGCCAGATACGTTCGGCCTAATTGGTGCGACGACCGCATTATTGATGTCCGAATTACCCTTCACGACTCCGATTGCCGCGGTTAAAATAGGTTTGATTGACGGCAATTACGTCATCAATCCTACTCTGGTTCAACAAACTGAAAGCCGTTTGAATCTATTAGTTGCCGGCACCCGGGATTCGATAGTCATGATCGAGGGTGAAGCCAAGGAAACAAGCGAGGAAGAAGTCATCGGAGCCATTAAAACCGCCCAACCGGAAATCATACACATAATCGATATCCAAGAAGAGATGGTGCGCAATGTCGGCAGGGAAAAAAGCAATCTGATCAGACCTTTTGTCGATGATGCACTCGTTGGAGAAATAACACAAACCGTGGGTGATGAAATTGATCAGATTTTGGTGCTTAAGGAGAAGAAAGCACGCGACGATTCAATATACGAATTGATAAAAGCAACTACTGAGAAGTTCAAGGACAAGGACGATAGGATCGAGTCCAAAATCAAACATGTCGTCGACGATTTGCTGCGGGTTAAAATGCGCAAAATGATACTTAAAGAAAAAAAACGGATCGACGGGCGTGCTTTGGATGAAATACGTCCTGTTTCATGTGAAATCGGGCTCCTTCCCAGAACTCATGGTTCGGCCCTCTTCACTCGAGGCCAGACACAGAGTCTTGCCGTAACCACGCTGGGTACGGCAAGTGATGAGCAAAGAGTTGATGATATCTACGGTGAAGAATCGAAATCATTCATGCTTCACTACAACTTTCCCCCCTTCTCAACCGGTGACGTCAGGCCAATGCGCGGTCCGGGAAGACGCGAGATCGGTCATGGTGCTCTAGCCGAGCGGGCAATTTCTCCGGTCCTGCCTAAAGAAACTGAATTTCCTTATACTATCAGACTCGTCTCCAATATCCTTGAGTCAAATGGTTCTTCATCTATGGCCAGCGTCTGTGGTTCATCCCTTGCTCTTATGGATGCAGGTGTTCCCATCAGAACTGCCGTCGCAGGTATCTCGATCGGCCTAATCAAAGAAGCAAAGCAGTACGCTCTACTGACCGACATCCTGGGCACGGAAGACCATTACGGTGATATGGACTTCAAGGTAGCGGGAACCGCGGATGGCATCACGGCAATCCAGCTGGATCTAAAAATCCACGGGTTAGCAATAGATATTCTCTCGGAAGCAATTCAATGGGCACGCACCGCGCGCCTGGATATATTGAAGGTAATGAATAGCACAATCAGCACACCACGCAGTGAGCTTTCAAAGTACGCGCCGAAAATCGTAGTATTTTCAATCGCCAAAGAAAAAATCGGCGGGGTAATCGGCCCGGGCGGCAAGATCATCCGCAAGATAATCGCCGACAATGATGTTGAAATTGACATCGATGATGATGGTAAGGTTACTATTGCTGGCGACGACCGTCAAAATGTCGAAAAGGCACAAGAAGCGATAAGATTGATCGTTCAAGAAGCCGAAGTCGGCAAGGTGTATGTCGGCAAGGTGAAACGCATTACGAGCTTCGGTGCATTCGTCGAAATCCTACCCGGTAAGGATGGGTTGGTTCATATTTCCAAGCTTTCCCGTCAAAGAGTAAAAAAAGTCGAAGACGTCGTCAAACTGGGCGATGAAATCGTGGTAAAAGTAGCAAACATTGATGACCAGGGGAGGATTAATCTTATCCGAAAGGAATAAGATAATCCAGGCCCAAATCAGTCCCGCCGTAAGAATCATTGCCGAAAAAATCCCCAAGTTCTATTCCTTCTCAATGGGTTTTTTCATCAACCATGGCGCGCGTGATGAATCGCTTGAAGATAATGGCATCACCCATTTGATCGAACACATGCTATTCAAAGGTACCTCTCGCAAATCCGCGCTGGAAATCGTAAAGATGATGGAGAGTCTTGGTGGTGCATTCGATGCTTATACTACAAAGGAAAACCTGATCATCATCACCAAGTTCCTATCTGAACACATCAATCTCGTATTTGAACTCATCGCGGAAATACTTCTGGAATCCAAAATCGACAGCAGTGAGTTGGACAAGGAAAAATCGGTGATCCTTGAAGAAATTAAGTCAAGCAACGATGATCCAGGCGACACCGCGTTCGAGCTGTTCTTTCGAACCCTGCTGCCTGACCACGCCCTGGGCCGTCCCATTGCCGGAACCATGAAATCTGTCAAGCAAATTAATGCCCCAAGGACCAAGCGTTATTATCGGGAGCTCTTGAATCGGGAAATGGTCATTGCGTTGAGTGGCAACTATGACTATGACGGGATTGCCAGTCTGGCCAAGCAGAAGTTCCCTGGCCAGGAACTAAGCAGACCGAAACGCACCACACCTGAGCAACAGTTGGGTAAGGTGGCGGCAGAATCACGCAAAGAAGTCTCTCAGGTCCACTTTGTGTTTGGCACGCGCGGGGTCGAGTATGTTTCTGAGAAACACTATCAACTTTCGATCATGAACACCGCATTCGGCGGCGGCATGTCCTCGCGGCTCTTCCAGGGTTTACGCGAGAAGGACGGGCTGGTCTATCACGTACAATCATTCCTGGATTTCTACTGCGACTGCGGTATTAGTGGTTTCTATTTCATCTGCGACAAGAAAAATATCCCAAAGGTTATACGCCGCTTAAAGACAATATTCAAGGAAATCAGCACTCAAGGTTTCAACAAAGAAGAAATC
>Ga0209427_10010926_pt1 | contig 10025 bp, 10 predicted proteins | sample DeeMarSWOR136_30_FD_187465 | JGI IMG/M metagenome (GOLD analysis project Ga0209427, IMG submission 187465) | Marine sediment microbial communities from White Oak River estuary, North Carolina - WOR-1-36_30 (SPAdes) (version 2) | ecosystem: Environmental > Aquatic > Marine > Intertidal zone >...
CCCAGGGGGTAGAGCCAACTAAGGATGATTTTCGCCTGACAAAAAATTATGGCGGGGTTTGGGGAAATCAGACATTATTCAAAAAAGATTTCGATAACTTTACCATAATATCGATGTTCTGGCCATGGCAGGATAATATCCACGTTACTTTAAAAATCGCCCTCTTAAAAAATAGTAAGCATATTTCTCCCAGCAAGATTCCCATTTAGCTAATCGGCTGACATTGCGTATATGCAGAGAATTACTTTAGAATTCTAAAATTTATTATGTACTACGGTATAAGTAAAGTTAAAAAAGAGGCCTTAATTATCAAAATGCAGAGACTAGGAATCCGCGAGCAGGATCTTGTGGAAAAATTTATCCGTGCAGGTGGTAGGGGTGGCCAAAGGGTCAATAAGGCATCTACATGTGTTTATTTAAGACATAAACCAACCGGCATAGAGGTAAAATGTCAGCAGGAGCGCTCACAGAACCTAAACAGATTCCTGGCAAGAAGAATTCTTGCCAGGAAAATTGAGACACTTATATTGGGTAACCTCTCAGAAGAGAGAAGGCGGATAGAGAAGATAAAAAGGCAGAAGCGCAGGCGTTCTAAGCGAGCCAAAGAGAAGATGCTTAAGGCCAAAAGGGAAAGGGCAGAGAAAAAAAGGATGCGTTCTTATAGGCCTGAAGCAGATGAGTTAACCAGATAAAGGTATTCATAACTCCTCATAATTAAAGCAGTTCCACGAAAAACCCTGCTATTATATATCGCATCAACTGTCTATAAGTATAATCCAGTTGATTTTTAGTCGAACTTTTGGTATAAAATAGGATAGGATATTATCATGAGGAGAGGTGCGAGAGTGGTTTAACCGGTACGCTTGGAGAGCGTATGACTCGAAAGGGTCCGTGGGTTCGAATCCCACCCTCTCCGTTAACTAAACGGATAATCGATGAATAGCTATTCTTTTGATGCTGCTATTTTTGATCTCGATGGAGTTATCACAAAGACTGCTCTTACTCATGCTAAAGCCTGGAAAGCAGTTTTTGATGAATATTTGCGTTTGAGGGAGAAACGCAATAATGAACCATTCCGTGAATTTACGCTTGAATTGGATTATCTTACCTATGTTGACGGTAAGCCGCGATATGATGGAGTGGAGAGTTTTCTTGAATCAAGAGATATTAAAATCCCGGCTGGTGAATCTTCTGACCCATCAGATAAAGAGACTGTATGTGGGATTGGGAACAGGAAGAATGAAAAATTCCTGGAAATTATAAAGACAGAAGGTGTTGAGTTTTATCCTTCAACCATTGAGTTTATAAATCAGCTTAAGAATTCTGGTGTGCGGACCGGCGTTATATCATCTTCAAAAAATTGTAAGCATATTCTTGAGGCTTTAGGTATTGAGGATCTATTCCAGACAAGGGTTGATGGCGAGGTATCTGTCAAGTTGGGGATTAAAGGCAAGCCAGAGGCTGACATTTTTCTTGCCGCAGCACATAATTTAGGGGTAGCTCCGGCAAAGGCTGCTATTGTGGAAGACGCCATCTCCGGAGTACAAGCAGGCAGGAATGGCGGCTTTGGCTTGGTGATTGGCTTAGCAAGGCAAGGCAATGAATCAGCTCTTATAGAAAATGGCGCTGATGTTGCTATGAAGGATATCTCCGAAATAAATTTGGATTGGATTCAGCAGTGGTTTCAGAGAAAACCACGGATTTTATTCCAGTCTTGGGATATGAGCGAGGAGTTTCAAAATGCCCCTGCTTCAACTACGACAGAGGTAGCCAGTGTAGTTATTAATCCTTATTATTCTCGTAGCAGTAAATCGGTTTTTTTCAGTGAGAAAAAGCCGGTTTTCTTTCTTGATTATGACGGAACATTAACTCCGATTGTTGAGCGTCCTGAACTCGCTGTTATATCAGAAGATATGAGGAGCGTTGTCCAGCGGCTATCCGAAAGATTTACTACTGCCATAGTCAGCGGAAGAATGAGAGATGATGTAGAAAGACTAGTTGGTATTAAAGGTATTTTATATGCAGGAAGTCACGGTTTTGACATCTTAGGCCAGGGGATTTCCCTGGTTGAGCCTCGCGCCAAGGAAGCGGTATCTTTTATTGCCAAAATAGCAAAACAAATATCAAGGGAATTGGTTAATATCCCGGGATTATTGATTGAAGAAAAGAAATTCAGCCTGGCTGTGCACTATCGCATGGTTAAGGAACAATTTGTACCGAAGATTAAAGATTCTGTTGATAAGGTTATCCAGAATAATCGCTCTCTGCGTTTGATGAGCGGGAAAAAGGTCTTTGAGATTCTTCCCAATATTGATTGGGATAAGGGAAGAGCCGTGATGTGGATTATGCAAGCGCTAGGGATTTCTTGGCCTGATGTATCTGTGGTGTATATAGGCGATGATGCGACAGATGAGGATGCATTCAGAGTAGTTCGCACCAGAGGCACCGGAATTCTAGTCTCGGATAAACCCAAAGAATCTACAGCTGATTTTCAACTATCCTCAACTGATGAGGTAAGAGCATTGTTTGAGAGAGTTATTACATTTGAGCAAAGAAAATAAAATGCGAGATTCTTCTTGTTGGAAAATTACTTATAATGAATTTAAAATAAGAGAGGAGGGTTTACGGGAATCGCTCTGTACGCTGGGTAATGGTTATTTTGCCACGAGGGGAGCTATTCCTGAAGCCCTTGCCTCAAAAATCCACTATCCAGGCACTTATATTGCTGGCGTCTATAACCAGCTATCAACCCATATTGCAGGTCGCACAGTAGTCAACGAAGATATTGTAAACTGTCCAAATTGGATATTTTTAACTTTTAAGATTGGTAATGGTGAGTGGTTTTATCCTTCAAGGCACGGAATTCTTTCTTATCAGCAAGAGCTGGATATGCACAGAGGTATCCTCACCAGAAGAATTCGCTTTCAGAACCACAAGGGGCAGAAAACCTCAATCGAAACAAATAGGATTGTCCATATGGCAGATCCTCATTTCGGTGCAATGAGATACGTGATTACCCCCGAGAATTATAGTGATTGGATCAGCGTAAAAACAACACTCGATGGTACTGTAATTAATGGGGGCGTTCCACGATATAGTCAGCTAAATTCCAAGCACTTCAATCCTCGCTCCTCGGGAAGCTTCAGCAGGAACGGAATATTCCTAACAATGAAAACAAGTAATTCGAACATTGAGATTGCTGAGGCAGCAAAGGTTAGACTTTTTATTGGGCAAAAGGAAATAAGACCAAAGATGAAATGCCTTAAAGAAAAAAAAGAAAGGATCAGGCACGAATTTAGAATCTTTATTACTAAGAAACAATCTTGCAGGATAGAGAAAATAGTCTCCATTTATACCTCGAAGGATGAGGGTGTTCATAATCCTGTTAAACAAGCCATTGAGTCTGTGCAGAATGCCCGTAGGTTCAAGAGTCTTTTGGTAACTCATCAGCAAGCCTGGGAAAGGCTGTGGAAAAGGTTTGACATCCAAATCAAGGGTGATGACTTTTCTCAAAAGGTATTAAGGCTTCACATATTCCATCTCCTTCAGACCATTTCGATACACAACCTCAAGATTGACGCCGGGCTCCCTGCCAGAGGCCTGCACGGCGAGGCATATCGCGGACATATCTTTTGGGATCAAGTCTTTGCAATCCCCTTTTATGACCTTCATATCCCAGAGATTTCCAAGGCACTGCTTTTATACAGATACAGGCGTCTTGACAAGGCTAAGGAAAATGCTAAAAAAGCTGGTTTTCGCGGAGCAATGTTTCCCTGGCAAAGTGGTTCTTCAGGCAAAGAAGAAACTCCCGCCATTCATCTAAATCCTATGTCAGGCACATGGGGACCAGATTATAGCCATCTCCAGAGGCATGTTTCATTTGCCATTGCATATAGTGTGTGGCAGCATTATAAAAGGCTGGGCGATTTTGACTTTCTCCTTTCCTATGGGGCTGAGATGATACTGTTAATTGCACAGTTTGGGGCAAGTTTAACAAAATATAGCTCCAAGGATGGAAGGTATCATACGGCCGGAACGGTAGGTCCGGATGAGTTTCACGAAGGGAATTCAACAGTATCTGAACCCGGCCTGAAGGATAATGCCTATACAAATCTGATGATTGTTTGGACGCTCATGAAGGCCAAAGAGGTGCTTTCTATTTTGCCAGAAGGCGATAGACTACAAATTATGAAAAGATTAAGATTAAAAGACAAAGATCTCCATCGCTGGGATGATATTACGAAGAAAATGAACATCGTTATTAATGACGATGGTATTATTAGCCAATTTGATGGATACTTTGGATTAAAGGAATTAGATTGGCATGGATATATAGCCAGGTATGGGAATATTCACCGCTTAGACAGGATTTTAAAAGCAGAAGGAGAATCGCCGAATGATTATAAGGTTTCGAAGCAGGCCGATGTTTTGATGTTTTTCTATCTCATCGAACTATCTGAGATAGAGAATATATTCAAACGCTTGGGATACAGTTTTGATAGAGACACATTTAGGAAAAACTTCGATTATTATGTAGTCAGGACTTCACATGGTTCGACCCTCAGTAGATTTGTCCATTGCTTTTTGGCTCAACTACTCGGTGGACCCAGGGAGTCCTGGGGGTGGTTTCGTGAGGTATTAGAATCAGACTTCTACGATACGCAAGGTGAAACAACCCCTGAAGGTATTCATACTGGCGTCATGGCCGGCTCAATCGATATTGTCATTAGAGGTTTTTTGGGAATAGATACTCAGGGGGATATACTCAGGATTAATCCCAGTCTTCCTAAAAACTGGCAGAGGGTTAAACTTAGATTCCGCCACAAAGACAGATGGGTATCCTTGTCTCTGACAAAATCCCAAATTATTATTCTTATACAGGGTCCGATGACAAAACCGGTTAAGGTTCCTGTGGAAATTAATAATAAGCTTTATAATCTTTTTTTAGGAAAGTCAGCCAAGATTTCACCGAAGAGGAGATGAAAAGTATTACTTCAAGGCAAGCAAAAAGTATTGATTTAAAAGCGAGCCAAATATTGGGCATACCTGCCTTAGTAATGATGGAGAATGCCGGTATAAGGATTGCTGATTTTATTTTGAAGCTTTTGCGCAACAGATCAAATAAATCCATAGCTATTCTCTGCGGTAAGGGCAACAATGCTGGGGATGGGCTGGTGGTTGGCCGTCAGCTACTGTGTGAAGGGGTGGATGTAGACATATTCTTACTTGCACCTGGGTATTCTTTATCTCTTGCCACAAGGAAAAATTTAGAGATTCTAAGAAAACTAACAAAAAATCTTTTTCAGGTTAGAACGAAAAAAGATTTGGAAGCGATCAATCTTTCTGCATATAGCGTGCTGGTAGATGCTATTTTTGGTATTGGTTTAAAAGGTAAAGTAGGGGGGATTATGAGAGAGGCGATCCAGCTTATAAATTCCTCCAATAGCACTATTGTCTCTATTGATATTCCCTCTGGTCTAGATGCCAACAATGGCCACCCCTTAGGTGCAGCGGTCAAGGCAGACTATACCCTAACTCTTATTGCTCCCAAAAAAGGCCTTCTAGTTAATCAAGGCCCGCAATTTGCCGGTAGGCTTATTGTAAAACATATAGGATTACCTCTGTAAATAATATAATATTGCAAATGCGCCCTGATGTCAGGTTCAGATGGAAGCCCATTCTATGTATACTGCTAGTTATTTTTGTTGCATTGATTACATTCTTAAAAGTAAAGACCTTAATCGAAGGCGATGAGGGTAGGATTAGACGAATCATCTATGCAGCTAAGGCAGCAACAGAAAAGGAAGATATATTTAAATGTATTTCATTTATCTCAATGGACTATAATGACAAACATGGCAATGACCGCAGAAGCCTAACGGCGATAGCCCAAAATGTTTTCCAGACGTATGATAATATCATAATCGGCATCAGACAGCTGAATATTTCTTTAGATACAGATACGGCCAGAGCAGAAGTAGAGGCTACTGGTTTGGCCAGAAATGTAGAAAGAGAAGAAACTAATATTTTTGAGACCGAAACCGTAAAATTTTTAATTTTTTTCCAGAAGGAAGTTGACAATTGGAAGGTAATCAGATTAGAATTATTAGAATCAGGAAGGATTCTGCTGCCGGGAATTTCATAAGAGAGGAGAGGGCAAATGGTTAAGCTGGAGGAGTTAGAAAGACTGGATATTCGGATAGCTAGGATTTTAGAGGCAAAGGATCATCCCAATGCAGACAAGCTGCTTATTCTAAAGATTGATACAGGAGATAAACAAAAACAGATAATTGCCGGGATTAAAAATTTCTATAGGAAGGAAGATTTACTTGGCAAACAGGTCGTCATAATTGATAATCTAGAACCAGCAATGATAAGAGGCGAATCTTCTCAGGGTATGCTTTTAGCCGCTCAGAGCGCCCAGACCATATCTGTATTGATTCCTGATAAGCCGATTAAGGAAGGATCCAAAGTAAAGTGAACGATAGCCGCTTGGCGATTTCAACAACATGGAATTTTAATTCCCGTTCTGATATAAGAGGAATGTTATCTGAGATAAAGGGTATAGGGTTAGGTGCTATTGAAATAGGATATAATTTCACTGCCAGCAGATTGAAAGAGCTTATATCATTAGTAAATGCTATGGGAATTAAGGTAGTAAGCGTACATAATTTCTGCCCTTTGCCACCTGAGCCAAGATTGAGAAGGTTTGCTACCGATTATTATCGTCTTTCTTCCCTGGATGAGACAGAACGCAAGAAAGCAGTAGATTATACAAAAAGGTCTATTGATACAGCCTGCCTGGCTTCATGTCAGGTTCTGATCATTCATGCCGGGACAGTTGAAGTGGAAAACGATTATACAAAAGCAATCCTCCAGTTGTATAAAGAAGGCAAGTTTAATTCGAAAGAATATCATAAGCTTAAAGATGAGGCTTTAATTATCCGTAGGGATAAAGGAAAGGTCTATTTAGATTCAGTGGTGACCAGCTTGCAAGAGATACTTACTTATGCCTATTCAGCCGGAATTAAAATTGGTCTTGAGACGCGTTATTATCCTAATGAGATTCCCAATATTGAAGAGGCAGAGCAGCTTCTAAGCCTTTTTAAGGATAAAGGACTATTCTACTGGCATGATGTTGGACACGCTGAGGTTAACGATAGACTCGGTATAACGCCTCATTATGATTATCTGAACAGGCTTGGCGATTATATGATTGGTATCCATCTCCACGATCTTATAGGAATAGACGACCATATGGCGCCCTTTTATGGAGATTTTGATTGGTCTTTAATTTCTACTTATATTCGTAAGGAAGTGATTAGGGTTATTGAGGCTCATCAGCCAGCAACACCACAGCAGATAAAGAAGGCTATTGAGAAATTAGACCAAAAAGCCTAGGGCTGAGGCTTGCGGTGTAATTTTATTGCTTTTTGGGTAGCTTCTGGTATAAATAAGGATATCGAAGAAGGTAGAATAAATGGTAGATGTTGAATGTATCCAGGCGGATCGGAAGCACGTTTTTAAATAACTTTAGTAATTAAGTAGATTTTTTGCTAAATTTTTGCTGGCTACTTGATAGCCGAGATATTGGAGGTATGAATGGACAGAGAAAGAATAGAAATAGAGAATGAAATTCTTGATAAGTTAGCCGGACAGATTTATCTTATACAGGATTTAAACGAGAGAAAGGATGTTATTTTCAAAGTCTTTCTGGAGGTTTACAATACCCCAAAATGTAAAAAATTTTTAAAGAAGAATGAAGGCCTTGAACTGGAGAATTTTTTCAACGAGTTTCTCTCCTATGGTTTAATCGAAGAATTTTTAAATGACCATGAAATCGAAGATATAATGATAAATTCTCTCGGACCTATATATATTCATAAGTTAAAAACAGGACCAATAAAAACAGATAAGAGATTTCCTGCAAAAGACGAGCTGGATTTGTTTATTAAAAAATTGATTGTATTTTCTGGAAGAGAGTCTATAAAAAAGATAAATAATATCGAGTTATCGGGAATAAGGGGAAGGGTCAATATTGTATATTCTCCTCTTGGTCCACAGATAACTATAACCAGGGCAAAAGAGAATCCCCTGAGTATCATCGAATTAATGAAGAGCGAGACACTCACTCCAGAATTAGCGGGACAGTTTTGGTTGTATGTTGAGGGATTAGGGGTAAAGTCGGCAAATATAATAATTGCTGGCGGACCCGGAAGCGGAAAGACCACACTTTTAAACGCTCTGTTTAGTTTTATGCCCGAATCAGATAGAGTCGTCATTATTGAAGATTCACTCGAGTTAAATACCGACTTTGAGAAGAATTATTCCCGATTGGAGAGCGATGAGGGGCTGAGCATGGCAGACCTGGTGAAGAATGCCCTGCGAATGCGTCCGGACAGAATAATCGTCGGAGAAGTCAGGGGTATGGAGGCTAAGGATTTAATGACCGCAATGAATATAGGTAAGTATTGCATGGGGACTCTCCATGCATCTACTGCAAGAGAAACGATTATGCGGCTGGAGAACGAACCAATGAATGTCCCCGAAGTCCTGGTAAATTTGGTTGATGTATTTGTAATTATGAGAAGATACAGTATAAAAGATCGCATTCAACGAGTAGTGGGAGAGGTAGTGGAGACAGCAGGCTTAGAGAAAAAGATGGTATTGTTAAGTTCTCTTTGTTCTTATGACCCAGTTGGCAAAAGATTCCAGAACTCTTCAGTTAGTAGTGTTTATAGAGATAGACTTGCTATAGTAAGTGGTCTGACGCCGCGAGATATTCTGGATGAGGTTAAGGTTCGCGCTCGCGTACTTCAGTCGCTTCTTGAAAGGAATATTACAGATATGCAGGAAGTAACCCGGCTTTGCTACAGGTATATCAATGATCCTCAGAATTTATTGAAGGAGTTGGGACTGAATCGGGAAGAGATCTTGAGAAGTTAAATACAATCTTAAGTAGATAGGAAGCAAGAAATTAAAAGCAATTAGAAATCAGATATGGAAGTTGATTTAATGATGTTATTTAGGTACTTTATAGTTGTGACATACGGTATTATTTGTATCATCAATATAATATTTGCTTTTTTTATTGATAAATTTCAGCGCTTAAATGATCTTTTGGAATTAGAAATTTTCAATCTGAGAACACTTACAATATTGGAAAGCAATTATTTTAATATTGATGAATGGCTCTTTGTCCATCATAGGATTATCGGGCCAATCTTATTCTTGTTGTCTATCTTCGATGCCTATATGTTAAATAGTTTACTCCTGCGCCTGTAGCTTAATTGGATAGAGCGGCGGCCTACGGAGCCGAAGGTTGGGGGTTCAAATCCTCCCAGGCGCACCACCAGCTATGACAAAGATAGATGAAATTTATATGTCTGAGGCGTTAAGGGAGGCAGAAAAGGCTGCCCTGGAAGATGAGGTGCCGATTGGGTGCGTCATTGTTAAAGAAACAAAGATCATTGCTCGCGCTCATAATCAGGTAGAGCACTTGAATGATCCAACTGCCCATGCAGAGATGATTGCGATTACACAGGCTTCAAATTATCTGGGTAGCAAATGGTTGAATGGAGCCTCGATTTATGTTACAGTTGAGCCTTGCTCGATGTGTGCAGGCGCATTTGTTTTAGCCAGGATTGAAAGATTAATCTATGGCGCAGACGACCAAAGGGCAGGCGCCTGCGGCACAGTAATAAACATTGTTAATCATAAAGGATTAAATCACCGGATCAAGGTTAAAAGGGGAGTATTAAGGGAGGAATGCAGCTGTTTATTAAAAACCTTCTTTAAGAATAAACGAGTATCTAAATCGATAAAGCTTATTAAGAAATAAATGGATTAGGAGAGGTGGCTGAGTGGTTGAAAGCAGCTCCCTGCTAAGGAGTTGGACGGGTTAATGCTTGTCCCCTGGGTTCAAATCCCAGCCTCTCCGCCATATACTTTTTGTTCTTCCTAAAGCAATATCCTGCAAAGAGTTACAACAAGCATAAAAAATTAAATTTCCCTTGTGCCCATTT